>CEVO01085851.1_pt1 | contig 11463 bp, 10 predicted proteins | sample 531511 | NCBI WGS metagenome assembly CEVO01 (sample SAMEA2623907, study PRJEB7988) | marine metagenome | biome: marine biome (ENVO:00000447); feature: mesopelagic zone (ENVO:00000213); material: "saline water (ENVO:00002010), including plankton (ENVO:xxxxxxxx)" | depth 800 m | reverse complement strand
GCTTTGGCATCTCCTTGGGCACGGTGGCGATCACTTAGCGGAATTCCTAAGGAACGCACTAATTTACCCAAGCTATAGGAAGGAAGGTCCGGAATTAATTTTTTAGAAAGCTCTACCGTGCATAGCGTATCGCGATCGAAACTAAAGCCGAGACGTTCAAACTCTGTGGAAAGGATACGATTGTCAAATTGTGCATTATGTGCCACGATCGTACAATCTTCAGTAATTTCAACAATACGTTTGGCTACTTCATAGAATTTGGGAGCATTCCGAAGCATTTCGTTGTTGATGCCGGTGAGATTTACCACAAAAGGCTGGATCTTACGCTCCGGATTTACCAAGCTGGCAAATTGATCGACGGTTTCATGTCCGTCGAAACGGTAGATAGCAATTTCTGTAATTCCTTCTTCGTTGTACTTTCCGCCGGTAGTTTCAATATCTAATATAGCATACATGCAAACTGAACTCTAAAATGTAAGTTACGAATAATTTCGCTCCCCAAAAATGGCACTTCCTACTCGAACCATGGTGGTATCTTTCTGTAGTGCGATCTCGTAATCACCACTCATCCCCATAGATAAGGTGTTAAAATTGTTACTGTCTTTTAAACGATCGTAAACCGTTTTTAGTTGCTGAAATTCCCGACGCACCTGTTCCATATCTTCCGTAAATGTTGCCATTCCCATGAGTCCGATGATCTTTACGTGCTCATAGTTTTGATAAGCTTCCGAAGCTAACAAAGCCTCTGCGTCTTCGATCGACAATCCAAATTTAGAATCTTCCTCAGCAATCTTTATTTGTAATAACCCGTGGATCACGCGCTCGGCTTTTTTTGCTTGTTTGTTGATTTCTTTCAACAAGCGCGGACTATCAATGGCATGAATTAAATGTACGAAGGGAGCCATATACTTCACTTTATTGCGTTGTACGTGCCCGATCATGTGCCAGCGAATGTCTTTCGGAAGTTTTTCCCATTTGGTTTCCATTTCCTGAACCTTATTCTCACCAAAATCCCGATGGCCCGTATCATAGGCCTCTTGAATATCAGCAACAGGTTTTGTTTTGGATACGGCAACCAAGGTCACCGATTCAGGAAGTTGTTTTTTAAAGGTTTTTATATTTTCTGAAATGCTCATATCAAAATTCATAAATCGTCACGCCACTGCGCAATTTCGGTTCAATATAGGTAGTTTTTGGAGGCATAGTTCCTCCCTCGTCAGCAATCTGTTTCATTTCATGAATGCTTACCGGAAGCAATCCAAATCCCACGGCTGCTTGTCCCGAGTCTACTTGTGTTTTTACGTAAGCCAGATCTTTTTTTCCATGAGCGTACGAAAGGCGTTGGTCATTGCGTGCATCGCTTATGCCCAGCAAAGGTTTTAAGATGAGTTGATATAGAATGTGCGCATCTAACGCATCTAGTGCATTTTTAAAATGATGCTGACTCTTCCGAAGATACAATGAATAGAACGCTCCGTCCAAATACATGCTAAAATGATGTTTTTTAGACGGTTTGTAGTATTCAGTCCCACGTTTTTCAATTCGGAAATGTGTGTCTAACGCGATCAGAAATTCTTCTTTGGTCATCCCGTTAAGGTCAGATACCAGTCTATTGAACTCATAGATCTTCAGGTCACTTTCAGGAATGAGGTAACTCATAAAATAATTATACGGTTCGTTTCCTGTATGGTCTGAATTTTCTTCTTGTAGCTCTTTCGCCAACAAATAAGAAGAGGAACTGCGGTGATGCCCATCTGCGATATAAACCGCATCCATTTGTGCAAAAATATTCTGAATTTTAGCAACGGTTTGCGGTTCTTGCAAACACCACAAATAATGGGTGTCGCGATAGGTGGTAGTAAATTCATATTCCGCGCGGGTTTCCATGACCTTTGCAATAATTGCTTCCAAAGAATCATGGTCGGGGTAGGTAAGAAGCACGGCTTCCGCATTAAAACCAACGGTCTTCAAGTATTGCTTGAAGAGGGTCTCCCTAAACTCGATAGTGTCTTCGTGACGTTTTACGCGATCGTTCTCATAATCTTCAACACTCGTGGCAGCGACAATCCCGTTAAATTCGAGTCCGTCACGATTTACAATTTTATACACGTAATAGCAAGGCTGCTCTTCGTGAATAAAGATACCGTCTTCCTTGAATTCTAAATAGCGGTTTCGTACCAATTGATAGCGTTCCACTCCCGAGATCTCCTTTTGGTATTTGTATCCGGGATTCACGATATGTAAAAATGAAAACGGATTGTCTCTCAAACGAGATTCCCGTTCCGCTTCGGTATAGCTATCGTACGAGCGCGCCGCTAAAAGGCTCACTTTATCTCTTGTGGGTCGTACCGCGCGAAAAGGAAGTATTGTTGGCATTACAACTCTTATTTGAACATGGCCGCTACCTGTTCCGCCTTGCGACTTTCAGAATAATCATAAAAACCTTCACCGCTCTTCACTCCTAATTTATCGGCCATTACCATATTTACGAGTAACGGACACGGAGCATACTTCGGGTTTTTGAATCCGTCGTACATCACATTCAAAATGGAGAGACAGACATCTAAGCCAATAAAGTCGGCTAACTGCAGCGGACCCATAGGGTGTGCCATCCCTAACTTCATAACGGTATCGATCTCTTGCACACCGGCCACGCCATTGTACAATGTTTCAATTGCCTCATTGATCATTGGCATCAAAATACGATTGGCGACAAACCCGGGATAGTCGTTTACTTCAACCGGGACTTTATTTAATTTTTCCGAAAGCGACGCCACTGTTTTGTACGTTTCATCGCTGGTGCTGTATCCTTTAATGACCTCTACCAATTTCATGATAGGCACCGGGTTCATAAAGTGCATGCCAATCACCTTTTCAGGACGAGCGGTAACCGCGGCGATTTGCGTGATGGAGATGGATGAGGTATTGCTCGCTAGAATGGTTTCTTCAGAACATAACGAATCTAATTCTTTAAAGATCTTCAGTTTTAGATCGAGATTCTCGGTAGCCGCTTCCACAACGAGATCTGCACCTTTCACCCCGGCTTCGAGCGAGGTATGAGCTGTGATGTTATCGAGGGTTTGCTTTTTTTCTGCTTCGGAAATTTTCTCCTTTGCAACCATACGGTCTAAGTTCTTCCCGATGGTGGCTATCCCACGGTCCAGCGCTTCTTGAGAGATATCAATAAGTCGAACGTTATAATCAAATTGGGCGAAAGTATGGGCAATTCCGTTGCCCATGGTTCCGGCACCAATCACAGCTACCTGTTTCGTCATTTTTTATAAAGATTTAAAATGTTTAATAATTTGCATGGCCACGGTAAGGGCTTGCGTGCCTTGTGCCAAGGTCACTACCGGGGTTGTGTTGTTTTCGATGGCTTCCGCGAACGCGTTCAATTCATCAAGAATAGCATTGTTCTGATGGATGGTAGGGTTGTCGAAATAAATTTGCTTTTTGACCCCTTCCGCATTCGTAAGGATCATTGCAAAATCGTCTGCTTTTTTAGGCGCATCTTTCATTTTTACGACCTCCACTTTTTTATCCAGAAAATCAACCGAGATATAAGCATCTCTTTGAAAAAAACGTGCTTTCCGCATTTTCTTCATGGAAATTCTACTCGCGGTGAGGTTTGCTACGCAGCCATTTTCAAATTCAATTCGCGCATTCGCAATATCGGGTGTTTCAGAAATTACGGAGACACCACTGGCGCTAATTTGTTTTACTTCGGAAGCCACCACACTTAAGATCGCATCAATGTCGTGAATCATCAAATCCAACACTACAGAAACATCGGTTCCTCGCGGATTGAATTCCGCCAGACGATGCGCTTCAATGAACATAGGATTTTCGATCATGTGATGCACGGCACGGAAGGCCGGGTTGAATCGCTCTACATGGCCAACCTGCCCTTTTACACCGTATTCTTTGGCGAGCGTAAGTAGTTTGTTGGCTTCTTCCACCGTTTGTGTGATAGGCTTTTCAATAAACAGATGCTTTCCGGCTTTGATCACCTTTTCAGCACATTCAAAATGATACACCGTTGGAGTGACAACATCGATCATGTCGCAAGCTTCGATCAACGCATCCATGGAAGGAAAGCTTTTGTAACCAAATTCTTTTTCGATCTTTTGCGCCGCTTTTTTATCGGCATCGAAGAAGCCCACCAATTCGTATTTGGTCGATTGCTGCAAGAGCTTCAAGTGAATTTTTCCGAGGTGTCCAGCCCCCAAAACGCCTGCTTTTAGCATGATTCTGTTTTTTCACAAAGGTAACGGTTTTTAGTGTAAATGGACAGGAGACACCCGCTACATTTCCGCATCTTTTTTTGGAGGATTCTTGTTTATTGCTCCCTCGTTTTTCATATTTGTAGGGATGAAGGATACCTACACCCATAAAGGCATGCGAAAGCGACTGGTTGCGACCTTAAAAGCGAAAGGAATTGCATCTGAAGCAGTTTTAGAAGCGGTTAATGAAGTGCCGCGTCATCTTTTTATGGACTCCGGTTTTGTAGACCATGCCTACGTGGATAAAGCCTTTCCCATTGGAGCCGATCAAACAATATCACAGCCCTATACGGTAGCACGACAAACAGAACTGCTTACCGTTTCTTCAGGCGACACGGTTTTGGAAATTGGGACGGGAAGCGGGTATCAATGTGCCATTCTTTTGGCGATGGGCGTACAAGTGTATTCCATAGAGCGTCAGAATGAGCTTTTTAAGAAAGCACAGCGATTTCTGCCGCAATTGGGCTACCGACCTAAAAAATTGGTCTTTGGGGATGGCTATAAAGGATTACCGGAGGTGGCTCCTTTTGACGGAATCATCGTAACCGCAGGAGCTCCTTATGTTCCTAAAGACCTGTTGGCACAATTAAAAATAGGAGGAAAGCTTGTCATTCCCGTAGGGGAAGGGGTACAGATCATGACCGTATTTACGCGTACCGGACCTACTGATTTTGAAAAAGAGGAATTTGGAGAGTATCGGTTTGTGCCTATGTTGGAAGACAAGAATTAACTTAATTCAAACGCCGAAACGTTAATCGGTCTCCATCGTAACATTCTCCTGTGATGATTAGTGTGCCTTCATCGAACTCATCTAGAATCAATACCCCCAGATCATTACCTCCTACCGAGATAAATTGGTTGTCATCATAACTACAGGGATGCTCTTTTAACTCATAGTTGTAGCTTCCTTCTTCCAGGTATACCGGAGTAGGGTCGCCGTTTATCGCCACGTCAATTTTTTGCGTACTAAAATCGATGGTCCAAACAATTGCTTCCGAAGGATATTCCGTACTAGAACCTCCAAAGGGATTACTTCGCGAGACCAACGTGAACGAAGGATTGTTTTGCTGGGAGGTAACTTTGTCATCCTGATTGCAGGTGGAAAGGCTCAGAAGAAGCGTGCAAAATAGAAAAATCGATTTCATAGTGTTTTATATAAAAGATGTACTCAAAATCAAAGGGTTGCGTATCAATCGAAAAGATCCAAGAATTTGAGTCCGAATATAAACGCACCATCACCCACACCATTGTAATACGACCGAACATAATCCAAACGTAGGAGTCGGAATTTCCCGATCCCCAAATTATCAATACCGATGGATACTTCGGTATAAGGTTTATTATTGTCGATAGCAAGGATGTGCGCTCCGGCGATGAGGTTGAAATTTAATTGATTGATGCCGGGAATTTTTCCGAGGATCCAACCGCGAAAATCGTGTTCCACATGTCCTTCAAAATAATGGGTGTTGGTGCTCAAGTCGTAGTAGGGAAGCAGGTTAAAAGTATTGGTATAGTTTACCGAGGTCCCTACTCGGGTTTGATTTCCGTTGAAATGTTGGTAATCAATGAACGAAATCCCTTCACCATTAAAAAAAGTTCCGCCTTTCAGTCGGTAATAAAACTGTCCCTTATTTCCGAGTCCGATACTTTGATACAGTGAAGCGCGTAACTGACTAAAATCATAATTAGATTGGTCGGTGCTTATACCGTTTTCGAAGGTAATGATCAATTCAGGATATTTTTCATTCCCAATATTGAATTTCATTTCAGGATTGCTGAAGTATTTTTGACCGAAATTAATGCGCGCCGACACTTGTGTTTTTAGGATGTTGTGTTCGATAACTCCCGGAATCTCTTCATTGAGCGGAAGCTGTGGATTGTTGGAGGTATATTGAACACCATCTTGCGGAAAGACCGTATAATCGGTGTTGTTGAAGGCTGCTTGCCTGTTTTCGTAAGCTACTTGTGCATAGAGATGTAGGCCATTAAAAACCTCTTGACTGTAATTGACTTGTGCAAAATTTCGCTCGTAGAGCTTCATGAAATTCCGTTCAAAAAACAAGGTAGAAATACTATTAATGATTGGGGATATAGGTTCGTTGGCATTAAACTGTTTCAGTTCACTTCCTCCTGAGATAGAGAAGCGCAGTCGATCTTTTAAATTAAACATCCGGGTGGCACCCGCCACAAAACGCAATCGGTCTTCTGCAATGCCATAGGTAGCATCCACACCGGCTCGAAACCAATTGGTTTGATTATCGTCATACCATTTATAATAGGAAAGTCCCGCTTTACTATTCCAGCCTTGTACCGTATTAAAACGGATTGCCGTTAAGGGGCCGTCGTAACTGGCGCTCCACTTTTCAAAACTATTTTTATAGGTGTATCCTGTCAGCAAACTTAATATTCCCGGACGGTTATCAATACGATCTAGAGAATCGAGATATGGTTTTGAGTTTCGAAGCGTTTGAATGCTGTCTTTTTTGATGTAATCGTTTAGTTCTTCATCGGTGAGCGGAACAGGTCGTGCACCTTTCCAAAACAAACTGTCTTTTTTGTTGGCTTCGGCTTTAAAAGAAAGTACTTCGTTAGTAAAGGATCTTTTACTGAATTCCGGTTCAAAATTATAATTGCTGTATACGGCGATAAAACGACCGTCTCCTTCCACTCCCAAAAATCCAAAACCAAAATCAATGGATTGTGAGATTTTCACCCAAAAGTTGTGTTCTTCATCATACTTAAAGTTCTGTTTAAACACCAAATCCTCTACCATTGGTACTTGTATGGCCTGACCGTTGGTCGCCAATTCTAACCCGTATAATTGCCAGTCGTCTTCTACGATATAGACATAGCCATTGAAAACGCGATCTTTTGGTCGCTTCGGAATGACCTTGATCTTATTGATCATCTTATTTCCCTCATAAAACACACCGTCTAATTGATAGTCATAATAGCTCAACGCATTGTTGGCGATAGGAGAGACCATTGCACTGTACAGATCGATCGAGTTTTCATAAAATGAAAAATTGGCTTCTTGAGCACTGTTGAAGCTGAAGCCGTTATCGTCACCGCTTACTTTACTGGCAATGATAGTTTCTTTGAATTCGTTAGGGTGTTGGTAGGCAATCTCTGAAATGGTTTCTGAAAGATAGATAATACCGCTACGGGTAGAGTCCAGCGCTCCGTTAAAATCGCCTACTTCTTGCCCCATCACGCGTTCCGGGATATTCTCTACATGCCATAGCCCTCGCGAGTAGAAGTCGGCTGTAAACGCGGCAATCTTTGCCAGATTTTCGCGGCGCTGCGCGATGGTTTCCCGAATGATACGATAGGCGGGGTCTTCGGTATTGCTAAGAATTACCTCGTCAAGACTGATGGATTCTTCTTCCAGTTGCACATTGAGTACGTAGGGAAATTGCTTGGGTTGGATGGATTTCGATAATTTCTTATACCCCAGATATTGAAACGATATGGTGTATTGATCTTGAGTAGGAAGGCTGAGTTCGTAGTTACCTTCGTCATTTGAAGTGGTCCCTTGGTAGCTTCCTTCCAAATAAATATTAACATACGGAAGCGAATTTCCCTGTTGATCGGTTACTTTTCCTACAATTTGTGCAGAAACTCCGAGGGTAGATAACAAGAATAGGATGGTGAAACAGCCTCTAAGGTATTCATTCATGGTACTCAAAGAAATAGAAAACAAGGAGAATCACAGACAGATTTACAAAACTTTAGCATTTAATTGTTGAAGGATTTTTTAATCCGACTCAATCGGCGTTTGCTGTCGCGATCTTTAATGCTTTCTCTTTTGTCAAATTGTTTTTTTCCTTTCGCTAAGGCGATCTTCAACTTTGCGAGTCCGCGATCATTCGTGAACAAAAGTAGTGGAATGATCGTTAGTCCGCTATTCTTTACCTCTTTATAAAGTTTCTTCAATTCACTCTTATTCAACAACAACTTGCGTTCGCTCTTCGGGTTGTGATTGTAATGCGATGCATGAGAATACTCCTGAACGGTCATGTTGATCACAAACAATTCGCCTTTGCTGTTGAACTCACAAAAACTTTCAGCGATGGAGGCTTTTCCTTCACGAATGGCTTTAATTTCCGTCCCTTGCAGCACAATTCCGGCCACATAAGTGTCCATAAGCTCGTACTGAAACTTTGCTTTTCGGTTTTTTATAGAAACGTTTCCTTGTTGTGCCATAAGCATGCAAAAATACTGATTTTAAGAAGGATTGTCGAAGAAAAATTAGATTACTCCTTCGATTCTTTTACGGGAGCCACCACATCGAGTCGCACCGGCGAATAGTCAGAAACCGACTTACCGTTCACTTCTAACGTTTCAAAATAGCATTTGACGCCTACGGAGGTCATCATGTTCAATCCATCTTGGATATGTAAATGGAGGTGTGGTTCTGAAGAGTTTCCTGAGTTGCCGCAATTCCCAAGTCGTTGTCCGCGTGTCACTTGCTGTCCTTCTTTCACTTGAATGGTTCCTTCCTCAAAATGCGCATAGACAATATATTCTTCTTTTTCGGTCTTTAAAACAACACTGTTCCCCAAGGGCTGTGCAGCATTCATCTCTCCGGGTTTGTTATCGGGAATTCCCGTCTCAACACGAACAACGGTTGCATCGCAAACAGCGTAGATCGGTTTTCCGAAGGCATAATAATCTTCGTTTCGAGTGCCACTGCGTTCGTAAGTGCGATTGTATTTTCCAATGATAAGGAAGTCGAAAGCATGTTTTTGAGCTTGAGAAACCACGTGATAGTTTTGTTCTTTGGTGTCGCCACCCCAAAAGGTAAACCACGAATCTTTGAAAGGGAGCGAAAGCGGCGTTTGATTGCGGGTCAGCTTTGCTGTTTTTTCGGTTTCCGGAACCGGCAAAAAACGGAGTCCGCTTAGCTTCCCCTCTTCGTCCAAAGCGATTGCGATGTATTGCTTTCCTTCTTGAAACGAACCCTCATAAACTTCGGTAGTTCCTTTACTTTCGATGTATTTAAAAGCTTCAAGTGAGCCTAAGTTGTAATTTAACATCTTCACGATGCTAATCATTTGTTCCTCACTCAATGCCTGTTGCATTTCAGTATTCATCATTTGGTAGATAGTCTCTCCTTTTTGTTCATTAAAATGTGCTTTAAAGATGTCAAGGGTGGCTATGTACGAATCAGATTGAGCCATTCCGGTGGTGCTTAGCAAAAGACAAACTAAAAGAATACTATATTTTTTCATTCCGAAGGATGTAAGGTTATGTTTTAATGTGTGACCCAATGGTTACTTTTGTTACAAAGATAAATGTATGAATTGGAAGTTTTCGCTGTTCCTTTTTGGAATTCTCTGTATGAGTTGTCAAGATCGGAAGATAGAAACGGCACAGGAAATTATTGACAAGGCCATTCGGAAGCAATGTTCAGGAAATTGCGGTGCGGTGAGAATTTCTTTTGACTTCAGAAACAAGCACTACGTAAGCACACGGCAAAAGGGAAAGTATCAATTTGAGCGGCATTTTAGCGATAGTCTTGGCTTTGTTGTGGATATTCTGAAAAACGACGGATTTACTCGAACGATCAACAAAGCTGATATCACGCTCTCAGATTCATTAAAAACCCTCTATGGAAACAGCGTAAACTCGGTACACTATTTTACGCAACTTCCTTTTGGGTTAAATGATGCTGCCGTTCAAAAAGAACTACTAGGCAACGATACTATTTCCCACCAACCGTATTACGAGATTAAGGTAACATTTAAGAAGGAGGGAGGAGGAACCGATTTTGAAGATGAATTTATGTATTGGGTTCATTCGGAAAACTATACCGTGGATTATTTGGCCTATTCTTATGCAACGGACGGCGGCGGGATTCGCTTTCGAGAAGCCTACAACCCTCGAAAGGTCAATGGCATTCGTTTTGTAGATTATCGCAATTACAAACCGAATACGTTAACGGTTGCCTTAGAGGATTTGGACGATTGGTTTCAAGCCGATTCACTACAACTATTATCCACGATCGAAAACACATCGATATCTGTCGATCTTTTAAACCCATAAAAAAAGCGGGCACTGCCCGCTTTTTACTTATTGCTCTCTTTCGTATTTATTCATATACCGTTTCCAGAGTTTCGTTTGGTGCGTTTCTAACGAAATCTCGCGTCCGTCGATAAATGCATGACTTAGCAAATTAGTACGCATATCTAACGCATCACCTTCGCTCACGAACAGTGTAGCGCTTTTCCCGGTCTCGAGGGTTCCGTAGCGATCATCGATCCCTAAAATCTTGGCACTATTGGAAGTGATCAGTTTCAAGGCTTCCTCTTTCTCAAGCCCTTGTCCAGCCACATGACCTGCGTAGAACGCCATATTTCGGGTTTGAAAGTTTGCCATGTCTTCATTCTGAATAGCAACCAGTACGCCGCCTTCCGCTAAGAGCTTCGGAAGTTTATATGAATGATCGTAGTCATCGTCCTCACGGTAAGGAAGCGAATGTGGTTCGCGAACTAGCACCGGAATGGAGTTCTGCTTTAAGAAAGGAATGATCTTGTAAGCTTCATATCCGCCCACGATAACCACTTCTTGCACGCCGCTTTCTCTGAGTGCTGTCACGGCATCAATCATTTCTTTTTCTCCATGTGCATAGACATACACTTTTTTGCTTCCATCGAAAGCCCCTTGGGTTGCTTTAAACGATTCATTATTCTCATCGGCGGCGGCACCATTTCCGTAGGCCTTCGCATTTAAAAAGAATTGTCGCACTTCGGTAACATCCTTCTGATAGTCTTTATTCGGTTGCCATCCGCGAGGTTCCCCTACCCACCAACGGCCTCTTCGGAAGCTGTTTGGCCAGTGTAAGTGAATACCGTCATCAGTTTTAACGGCAGCGTCTTCCCAATTCCAAGCATCAAATTGAACAATGGAAGATGTTCCACTAATGCGTCCACCATTAGGCGTTGTTTGCCCAATAAGCACGCCGTTGGGGCGCATGCTTTCTACGACTTTGCTTTCAGCATTATAAGCGATCAAGCTACGAACGTTAGGGATCATTTCTCCGAGTTCATCTTGATCGTCACTAGGGCGCACGGCATCTACTTCTACCAATCCTAAAGATTTGGTTGGTGCAATAAAGCCGGGATACACATGTTTTCCGGTGGCGTCGATTACTCGTCCTTGCGTCCCGGTGTTGCTT
>CEVO01036832.1_pt1 | contig 11485 bp, 4 predicted proteins | sample 531511 | NCBI WGS metagenome assembly CEVO01 (sample SAMEA2623907, study PRJEB7988) | marine metagenome | biome: marine biome (ENVO:00000447); feature: mesopelagic zone (ENVO:00000213); material: "saline water (ENVO:00002010), including plankton (ENVO:xxxxxxxx)" | depth 800 m | reverse complement strand
ACTGCATTTTCATCAAAAATCTTTCTTGCATCAGAGGGATCTACCACTTCAGAATTCTTATCTCCCGCAGGTCCTACTTTAACTTCGTATACTTTTGGAGTCGCAAATCCACCGAAAAGCATTCCTATCTTAACACAATTTTCGTCTGAATCTGCATCAATTGTATGGACTTCAATATTCAATGGTATCGGCCGATCTGTATAGTCGTCTTTATCCCAAGTTTGTTCAATTTCTCCAGACTCTTTATCAACCCATAAGATTAATTGCTCCGGACCATCATACGGCATCGTAGACGTTTTGCCCTGAGTATTGGTCGTCCCTTCGTACTCATCAGGCATATTATAAGTTACAGTTTTTTGAATATGTGCCATTTTCTTAATTTCTCCTAATATTATTGATAAGTCACTTTAACGAGGCCGCCAGCACCGAATCCGCCCCAACAAGCACTAGATGATCCAATGTGATGACCCGCTCCTCCTCCACCTGGAAAGGCTGAGTGAGAAGAACAACAAGCCATATTACCAGTACAGAAGTGTTTGCTTGATGATGTTCCTGATGTTGTGAAAGGGCCAGCCGCACCGCCTTGATACACAGTAGAATCAGCACAACAATTATACTGTCTGTGATAAGATCCAGTGATTCCTCTGAAACACATATCTCCGCCGTGAGTAGCTTCATTACAGTTATGAGATACCCAGCCAGCATTGTAGTTTCCTTTATCACATTGTAGATTACCTTGATGACAACTATAACAATAGTGATTTACATCCCAAGAAGTAGAACCTCCGTGTCCGCCAATTGAACAGAAATTAGATAGTCCATCTCCAGTTATCCAAGATGAACATCCGTGTCTACAGTTTCTATTACAAGAACAACAACAAGAACAAGGTGATGTTCCACCAGCACATAATGTATAAACTGACTCAGAGCCCGGAGCTGAATCAAAGTTTCCTGCTTGTCTACAGAGAGTTTTAGAGTTATAGTTACCCCCTGCACCGCCAACTCCCATATCATAGTCCCCTCCAGATGAACCACCAGGTCCTCCTCCAGAAAGAATCTCGAAATTAATGATTGATGTTCCTGTAGGAACAGTCCATTGTAAGCAACATCCACCATTTTGAACTGACCAATGAGAATTGTTGTAAAGGAAAAAATATTTCTGGTCAGTAGAAACGTGTGTTGCGGCAAAATCTTGAAGTTCTAGCAATCCTGCGGCTGTTGCGGCATTTACTTGATCAATATTTCCAGCTTGAAATGCACAAATCTCTTGCTGAGATTCGTATAAGTGGTTTGCCATTAATTCTAACGCGGCGTCCGTATTTCGGGCCATTGCGTTCATTTTACCTAGAGTTAGTATATCCATTTTATTTTCTGTCCTGTTCTTCGTCAGTTATGTCTTCTCGTTCCCCAGCATTGCTCTGTAATACTGAAGTGTGCGGAAAAGATGAAGGAATAAATAAACCATCAATATCCTTTAATTGATCAGGAAGATCACGTAATTTTTGTCGCATTACTATAATTTCATCCTGTAATGCTTTTGGAACATCAGCGGCGGCAGCAATGCCATCTGTATTCATCAAGATTGTATTCCTGTGATGTCTAACATCGTGCATATCGGAAGGTCCAAGTATATCAATATTCTTATTTTTATATAGTTTCCATTCGCCATCTTCATAAGTCGTTTTTGTTTCATCGTATAATTCGTCTGGATGAATAGGATAATGCCATTCAAATTCAGCATAACCTTCAGGTGTTGGAATTGTTCTCAATTCTCGAGGATCTTCCTCAATACCTTCAGGATAAATATCAGTAAGATGCTTTACATTACCTGTCTCAGAATCTCCAAAACCTTCCCAACCACCAAAGTTGGGATTTGTTGATCCTAAATCCATTTCATTATTATGATAACCAGAAATCACTTCGCAAACAAGAGGTTGTTCTGCACAGTCAATAACGACTTCATCACAATTCAATCTACCCGGTCGACCATCATATGCTTCCCATTCTCTTAGGGTCACTTCTATTAATTTGGTTTCTTTATCTATCAGAGAAACCAACCTGGCTGGTCCGTAGTAATGTTCTGATACAGATTCCATAGTCGTACCTTCTAGATAATTGTCCGTAGGACAATCATAGGTATAATCTACGTGTACCCATTCTTTCCAAGTTTCTGGATTTGCTTCTCTGCTCATTTTTAATATCCTTTATGCGTATGTTATTCTAACTAAACCAGGTTTTCCAGGAGAACCGAGACAATTGCAAATCCAACCACTACATTTTGATTTTTGGGCATTCACTCCGCCTCCACCGTGTCTTAGAGTTCTGCAGGGCGTTTCGCATCCACATTGAGCTCCATACCATCCTACTTCCTGCATTAATGAATTATTCAATCCTTCTGAGGTACCAGTTGTTAACCATCTACCACCACAATGACAGTTATCTCCGTAATAGGCTGCTTGGCCGTGACTGCCTTGAACCCAGTCATAGCTGGTTTCTGTATTACATTGGTTGGGTGAACACATAAACTGTCCGTGACATTCACCGTACTCCATCCAACAAATATTCATATTACATTGACAAGTACAATATATATTGTATCCGCCTCTTCCGCCAATTGCACAAAAGTTCTGAAGACCTTGACCATTTACATATGTTATACAACCTCGGATCTCTCCACAACAGGCTTGCCAACATCGACTTGATCCATTACCACCATCCCCTAAACAAATAGAGTATACTGTACCTGTATCAAAGGCGTGTTTGTCTCTACAAAGAGTCTTTCGAGAATACATTCCTCCAGAGGAAGCACAAGATCCGATATCGCAATAACAACCCTGACAACAATGACCTGCACCTGCTCCTCCGCCTCCCCAGGCTTCAAACTTAATCGTTCTAACTCCTTCTGGAACTGTCCAAGAAGTTGAACATCCACAAAAACAACAACAGCCTCTTGCACAATCGTTATAGAATTCTCTTGTTTGTACTCCTATATTTGGGCCAGCCTCAAGAAGAGCGTCTACACCTTCTTGCATAGTACCTTGGAGTTCAGTTTGCATATTTACTTGAACATCACAAGTATCTTTTAGAGATTGAAAAGTCGCATTAGCTAGATATTCTAACGTGACGTCCACATCCCGCGCCATTGCGTTCATTTTTCCTAGTGTTAAAATATCCATTAGTCTTTTTTCTCCAAATTTTTAATATTCATTTCTATTTATATTAACTATATTTATATAAATTTATTATGTTTCCCAAACATCTTTGAGAGTAATAATACCTCTCATATCTTCGAGATTACCATCATATCTACTAGAAGTATATAGTAAACTAGCAGGAGTACCCAATTTCCAAGATTGAGTTTTGAATTGCCAATAATCATTCAATGTGTGTCCATTATTATTCTCGAATTGAATCATTACACCATTTTTAAAGTTGCTATAGATTGTACCAGTATCAGTAAAAGGAGAACCTGGGTCATTTGCTTCTGGACCATATAGTGCTAAATCAGTATTAACAAGATTAATTTGACTGCCTAGCAGTGCCACTGGTCCTGCAACCATTACAAGAGGTGTTTTGTATGCTGTGCCTGAATTAGTTATTTGAACATCTTCTACATTTCCGTTTATTCCTAGAGTTGCAGTACCTTCAGCACCGTATCCAGTAGGATCGGCGTGAGCATCTACAAACACGACTCTTTGTTCTGCACTTACATAATCTTGCCAATCTTCGACAATAGATACTCCTCCTATACCGTTGTTTAGTACGACAGTACCAGCAAATCCATTACCAACAGACACATCTGTAGAGCCAATTAATCCTCCAGGATCAGCTACTACAATATGAGGTTCATCGTAGTTAGTTCCTCTCGCGGAAAATATGATATCTGTAACAACATTATTAAGATCTGGAGTTAAAACAGCACCTGTTCCAGTCTCATCTGGATCATTAATAATGAAAATGATATCGTTATATCCAGTTCCACCATTAGTCACATTTATAGCCGTTATTTGTCCAATATTAACTTCTGGATGCCAGTAAGCCAATGCTGTTTCACAGGCACTTATATCTGTATATTGAGGATCTTCACAATAACCATCAACATATTCTGTACTAATTATTGGTTTCATTATTGCTCCAGAACCAAATACTCCTCCAGATCCAGTAGCATCAAATGCTATAATTTTTGTATGTATGGAATAACCTGAACCTCCATCTTCTATAGTGACTTCTCCAACGCTACGATCTGTAACTACAGAAGCATAAGCTCCTTCGCCAGGTCCAGATACATCAATTATTTTTACTGTATCACCGAGTATATAGCCTTGTCCAGGTCTATCTACAGCAACGTTAATAAGATTCCCAGAGGCGTTAACAGTACCAATTCCTCTCATTCCTCCGCCGGTAGAAGTTATCATATCTACATAGACTGAGTTATCTCGTACCCAAAGAGTTGCGGTTGTTCCTGCATTATGCGAATCGTAGAGATCATACTTGTCTGTGATTTCAGTTTCTTTAGTAATTACATACGAGAATGTAGCATTCTGAGGAATATCTCCTGAGTCAAACATTCCATCCTGATGTGTAATAGTATGGGGTGAAATATCAAGATTTGTAAAAGTAACAGTATCCCCAACAACAGCAGAAATAGAAGAAGGAACAATCACATCATTCTGAATATTAACTGCGACTGTTTTAGGAGTCGTATCTGTATATCCAGTTCCTCCAGTAGATACTGCTATTCCAGCAATTCCACCGTCTACTAATTGCACAGAAGCGGTTGCTGGTGTACCGGGTGTTCCTCCAGTAATAGCAACTGTGTCTGCCGCGACATAACCTGATCCGCCCTCTGTCATAACTATTCGATCAACTGTATCATCTTCTTTAAGATAAATTGTGCCAGCCGCAAGACCTCCAGTGCTTGTTGCGAATGTAAGAGTAAGTGTAGGATTGACTGTGTGAGTAGTGAGTGTTACTGGATGAGTATGAGCGCCTGAAGTTGCAGTAAACTCAAAAGAACTATTAAAAGAGTTCCATACTACAGTTTGATCGTGAGTATGTCCTCCTTCAACCGTTGTTGAAACGACAGAACCGCCGCCCATAACTGTATTGACTTCTGTTTGAGTTAAGTGAATTGTATGAACGTGACCGTTACCTCCATCTGCTACATCTACTTCCCAGTATCCATTATAACCTACTCCAGGATTTATCAAGGTACAAGCGTTAACTATACCATTTTTAATAGTATGAGAACACGATGCCTTTGTTTCAGAAGAACCAGTAACATCTACAGGACCCAAATCAAATGCTCTCGCGGTTGCATTAACAGAATACCTAGTTCCGCCTGATGACATAGTAACATCTGAAACACCGTCATCATAGACAGCAGTAAGTATAGCTCCAGTACCTGTTTTATCACCTGAATCAATTGTGTATGCGTAAGTATCAGAAAATCCAACATCATCAGAGATATAAACTTTATAAATCAGTCCGTCAGATAGATCGGCATCATAAGACTCTCCAGCAATGTTGTATTCATAAGAACGAGTCAAATCATCTAAAAGGGCGACATCGGGGGTAACATATTCTTCACATTTAAGAGGAGTGTCGTGATCTCCACCAGATCCATCTACGTCACTTGCGTGGTCAGCCGCAACTACTCCATATCCAGTTACTGAAGATGAAGAATCGTGACAATAAGACTGACTAGGTTTAAATAGTATTGTTTCATAGTCTTGAGCGAAATTATTATTAACTCCCTTGTTGTAAACTGTAGTGCCATCTATTTCAACAATACTAACAAAATCTCCATCTTCGATTCCGCCCCACATCAATGCGGATTCTTTTCCTCGTCTTAGAATAAGTTCTGGATTATCAGTATCAGGAACAGAAGCATTATTCAAAATAGTTAATTCTTCTGCTGGCTCACCATCTGCTTCGTGACCACTAACTCTGAATGAAAATACATTACCCGCCGATTCGTTTCTAAACGCATCATATGCTTTAATTTTTTCGACTGATGGAGTATCTTCTGGACTTATTTCTAATCTCAAATGTTGAAGAAAAGGACGAGGCTCACCAAAAATTTGCATTGATTCACCAAAAGACAGAACTTGTCCATCAAGAGGCTTGTAATTAATGTGATGAGTAATATTAGGACCTTCGTGAGCGAATATAACATCATTGTTTGAATCATACAGATAATTATCAAATGAAATTTCCCGAGTCATTGTGATTGCGGCCATTAGTTCATTTGTCTGATGAACAGTATAACCTGACTCTGAGCCTGATGTATATTGTGAAAGAGTTACTAAAATATCTGCGAGGGCTTGGGCGATGAGAGCATCTTGAGATATAACGTGAGCAGTATAATCAGCTTGTAATTGACCTAACGTAGTCGTAACGTTGGCTTCTTGTAAATTAGCGTGATTAGAGAGAATGGCTCCAGCATCGTTTGCCCAAGGAACAAAGATTGTATTTACGAAACCTTGAACCTCATCGTTCATATAGGTTTCAACAGAAGCCATTGCCGTATTAGTACGAACAACAACTTCGTTTTTAAAGGTATTTTGTTGATTTTCTAGGGGAGCAGAAACATTATCATTCAACCAGCCTTTCATTGAAGACGCCATAGCATTCAATTTGCTAGGTATCATTACCGCTGGTGTATTGGTATATATCTCTACTTCTTCGGTAAAGGCCGTGACATCGATACTGTCAAATGTAATATCTGGTATGTCATTAAACGGGTCGACCGCGGTAGTAATGTTTGATAATGTTACTGACATTTTATTTTATCTCCAAAATTTAATTCTTGATATATTTATAATACTATTTATATAATCATCTCAATTTTTTTAGACTATTAAAGACCGAGTAGAATATTACTATATGTAGCATAGGTACCATCTGGTCTCGTTATTTTTACAATATAATCTCCATCTGGCGGAATACCAGCTATGCCGTTAATATCATTAGCACTATTTACGATAGAAAGTGCGGTTGAACCCTGTACTCCGGGATTGTAATAAAGCTCTGGAGTCCATATCGTACCCAGTCCATTGTAATCCCACATTTCTACTGTACATAGGGTATTAGCGCCATCGTTGTCAAATTCTTCTCCATTTATAATCCAAGCCGTTGCAGGCGTGGCTCCGTTGGGAACAACAGAATCGATTCTGATATGTCTGGGCAGAATGTATCCCCATATTCTGATTCCGTGTCCAGATTCGCTCCGTGTTGGATCCCAAGATCCAAAGGCAACACCATCGTGTTGATTGCCGTAATTTCCGGAAATCGCACTACCAGGAATCGCACTCGCTTTTTCTGTGAATGTATCTCCGTTCGGATTTGTCACCGTTACATCATAATACATTACTCCGAATTTGTCTCCTCCGATACTAGCATCGTGTCCGACTGGAATATCATCAACAGTCACAGAAGCCGTTAACTCTGTAGAAGATACCCAAGTAAGGAGAGGAGCTTGAGCAGTATTGTATCCATAGATGTTAGAATTATCTCCTCCTGCCAAGTAATTTTGTGGATGATCTTCTTGGGAAGATTTTTGTACTGTTATAGAACAAGCGGGATCAAATCCAATTCCAAATATTTTGAATTCTGCTGTATTAGGAACGCCATCCTTTTGACCTCCTGAACCATAACCATCTTGATAGTTTCCGTATACTTGTCCATTATCTCGTATAACCGGATCAGATTGATACACCGAGATGATTCTCATAGTATCATTTACACTAAATGGCGTGTGATAAGTAGAATAATCGCCTGCTGTATTTGTAATGATCCATTCTTGATCTCCTAGAGGAGTTCCAGCAGTAAGTTCAAATGCAACTTTAGTAGGTAATAGAACTGCCGATGTAATTTGCTCGATTTCGCCAATTGTTATTACCCAATCCAAATCAATACCTTCTCCAGTTGCTTCGACCGATGTTCCCGCAATAGCGGTTACATCTGTCATATCCCAAACTCCTCTTTGAGCATTACAAGTTATTTGAGATCCAAAAGCTGGGAGGAGACCTCCAAGTCCATCTTGACAATGAGCATCAACTGTAGGAGTCCATACTGATCTTGGTGCTATACAACTTGCTTCATCTGTAAATCCAAGGTCAGAACAAGTACCGAGAGTCCAAGTATTTCCTGCAGAAGTCCAGGTATTACCTGCACTTGTCCAAGTTTCGCCACCACTTGTGCAGGCAGACTCATTATTGTTATAAATCGGATCTGTACAAGTTCCTTCACCGAGACAACTTGATTCGTTATTGTCGTGAGTAGCATTAGAACAAGAACCTTCTCCTTCACAGTCTCCTTGATTATATAACAAAGCATTAGAACAAGAACCTGGGGTCCACGTTCCGTTAGGTTCTATACAATTTACTTCAGTCATATAGGTTGGATCAGAACAATATTCAAATACCTCTAAATACCACTCTCCATTAGGTTCGGCACAAGTGGCCGCTGTAGTGTACGCTGGTAGAGGATCTCCTGTAATGTAATCACTACAAGATGGAGTTACTGTCAATACTGATCTGGTACCAATTTCAACACTCAAAGTATCAATTCTAATAGGTGGATTCAAGACATCGGTTTGTCGTTTATTAAGATCATAGTAATCTTCAATTATAGATTCTCCAAACGATTCTATAGTACGCATTCCTGCAATAGGCATCCCAAAATAATCCATATTTTCTTGATCAAGATGCTGAACCCTCCATCTTTCTTCCCCTCCAACTGGAATTCCGAACACATTCATTGAACGTGCGAGAAGCAAATATTCATCGGATGAAAGATTTGGAATAGTCTTGACTGAAATATTATCCCAGTAAGTAAATCCGTTACCAGTAGTAGAAAGTGTTAAGAATGCCACTCCAGTTACTGGAGCAGTAAAAACAAACTCTTTATTTCCAATCGTATCGTTTGCGACAATTGCCTGACTTCCATATTGATCTGAATCAGGTGAAGGTCCAATCTTCACTACAGAATCAGTAGGTCTATCAACATTGTAAGATACTTGATAATTCATACCATCTAGCATTTCAAAACTGATATGTGCGATTCCTCTTACACCAGTACCAGTTCCAGCAGTATAAATTTGTTCCGATAACTGATCGACATAAGCGGCGGCCCCTTGCTGAGGTGCAAATGTCCAATGCTCTTCGATTTCTCTTACAGAAACATCATCAACGCTTCCTTCAAAACCAATTTGAGAGTAATATGGACTGTAAGTTTCTTGATAATTATTATCTACATCTGCAACAAAGTGAATAAGGGAATCGTGGGCACCAGCTCTTACGTGATGGACCATTTCTCCTTGATGAACAAGTCCTGTAGAATTGTGATCATATGTTGGAATTTCTTCTTCATACAATTTAACGTGTGCAATAACACCAGTACCATTTACTCTAACAACAACATCAGGAGTATTTTCACCAATTATATTGATATGATGAATTCCACTTTCTGTGATTGTGCCTTGAATCACTCCGTCTAAAAGTAATTCTATAGTTGGATTATTTGCAGTTGTTCCTGTCAATGTTAAATCAGTATGTCCTTCTGGAATAGTTTGACTAATTAGAACCCATTCAAGAGCGATATATCCTAGAGTAAATATGTGAGTATAAGTCTCTGCGTGATAACCATCGGACTGAGGAAAATCTCGTGTTCGAGATTCATCTGCCATCAAATAATCTGCATCAGCCTGAGTTATCTGGAATGTATGTGAGTGAGTTCCGGATGGTCCTGGTCCAACTTGAAAATTTAAAATATTCCAGGTTTCTAAAGTAGCATCAAGCGTAGCTTCGTAATGATTATTCTTAACAAGAGAACTAGGAAGAGTATAAGTTGCAGTACCATTTGTTGAAGAAGCAAATGCTAGTTTTTCATTAAGGATTTGTACATCAATCCCACTCATTGTCCAGTTAATTAATGCTGGATCAGTAATATCAAAATTCCAGTTAGCAATAAGAATGTTAGGATTATGTCCAAGGGCAACTCTTAATCGTCCAGTCATACCATCGTTATTGGGGTCGAGGTCTGACAAGCTATATTTGACTTCGTATAATTTCCCTGCATCAAATCCTACAGTTTGGTTAATCTCTGTAGCGGATGCAATAGAACCATCAATATATGCTTTACCTCCTGCAGTAGCGGCCCATCCTTCGCCCATATACCAAGCATTCTGACCAGTGACACGTTCTCTGATTGAAGCATTATCAATCTTACCCATTCCTGTGCTGGCTAGTCTGAATATTGTAGAATTAACAGGAGCAACAATTGTTTCTGTATAATGTCCAACTACAGTATTAGGAGTACCATCAACAGTTGTGTCACCTATGATAGATGCTTTGATTGTTCCGTTCGGTGCTCCAAATTCATCTTTGAAATCTTCAATAATATCATATTGAATTTCATAAGTAACTCCGTCTAGAACTGTCCCAGTAATAAGTTGCTCAATGTATCCTGCATCTGTATTTTGGGTAAATGCGGTGCCTCCTTGTACTTGCCAAGAGCCAGTCTCTGTCCAAACAACTTCTTTGAAAGTTACGTTATCTAGTTCAATATCTGATCTTTGATGGACATCTACACTAATATAGACTATAGCAGTTCCAGTAAAATTATTTGTAACAAGAAATTGTTCTGAGTTAATACCCGGAATCATTGCCAACGCATCAATATATTGTACAGTTCCAAGTTCAATATTCATTGCTTGAATATTTGGAATATACCCTGGGCCGGTTGCTGTCGCTAGATTACCAGTTCCAAGAATATCTGCTTGAGTTCCCGCTACTGGGAATGCGTATTCTGGTTCTGGTTGTACTTGAAAGTAATTGGGTCCAGTTCCGTTATCTACAAGAATCTTATCTAGAACGTGTAGCGGAGTATACATATTATCTTGACCGTGGTGATAATAAACGTGAATATCTTCACCAGCATTAGTTACAGGTACATCAATAATATTAAATGTTCCTACCATCGAGGCGTGCCAAGCACATTGATAATACAATGTATCTGGTGCTACTGAAGGTACATTAAATTCACATACTTCGTATTTTAGAGCCCCGGTACCATCAGCACCAAAGTTAGATGAACCAGAATATGACTGATCTCCAGGTCCTTCTTCAGCCCTTGTACCTGTAACACCTAATAGATACTCACCAAAGTAACCACCAGGTGTAAAGTGAGAACCATCATCAGTAGTAATGTAGAATGGATGTCCTGCGGCATTAACTCTGAATCGATATGTACCACCACGATATAGATTGATTGTCCGGTTAGTACCTTCAATCATTCCTTCTTTGTCAAATTTGTATAATCCTTGATCTGCTTCAACAGCATAATATCCGTTGACTGCTCCGGGCGGAACAAATGGTCCTAGTCCAGAATTTCCATCTGAACCTGTCAGTCCAAAATCTTCTGGAATTCTCCACGTAAATTCTTTTGAGAAGTTACCAATCCATTGAGATGCTCTCCATTG
>CEVO01070148.1_pt1 | contig 11491 bp, 8 predicted proteins | sample 531511 | NCBI WGS metagenome assembly CEVO01 (sample SAMEA2623907, study PRJEB7988) | marine metagenome | biome: marine biome (ENVO:00000447); feature: mesopelagic zone (ENVO:00000213); material: "saline water (ENVO:00002010), including plankton (ENVO:xxxxxxxx)" | depth 800 m | reverse complement strand
AAAAGCGAGTACCACAAAGAAGCGCAGTAGAGCGAAATCTACTGCCACGAAAGAAGTAAACGGAAAGAAATCACCCGTACTTCAAATTCAGAATTTACCATTGGGCAAAATTAAGACTGACCCTGAACAACCAAGAAAAACTTTCAAAAAAGATGCATTACAGCAACTTTCTGAGAGTATCGAAGAGCACGGTGTATTGCAGCCAATCACGGTAAGGCAGTTAAATGGCCATTATGTCATCGTGATGGGCGAACGCCGGTATCGTGCAAGCAAGCTGGTAGGAAAAAAGACCATACCCTGTATCGTGAGGACTTATGAGAACAATGATGTTTTGGAAGTTCAAATCATAGAAAATCTACAGAGACAGGATTTAGAACCTACAGAAGAAGCTGAGGCGATTGCCTACCTAAGTGAGAAATATGCACCGACAGAAATTGCAAAACGATTGGGCAGAACGGATAACTTTATCAGGCAACGCCTAAAATTGGCAGGTTTGATAGAAGGCTTCAAGCACTTTGTCCGCAATGGCGAAATGACCATTTCATTGGGTGTAGGTGTCGCACTTTTTGCACCAGAGGAACAACAGATGATGTTGGAAACGATGGGCAAAGATTTTAATGCACATCAAATCAACAGGATGATAAAAGACCAGACCTATGATTTGGAAAAGGCATCCTTTGATGTAACTGATAAGAAGTTGGTGCCGAAAGCTGGGTCTTGTGTAGAATGTCCTTTTAATGCGGCCAATCAAGGCAATCTGTTCGGCGAGGGTAAAATGGTCTGCACAAAATCAGCTTGTTTTGAAACGAAGAAAAACAAATCATTCTTGAACTTGATTGAAAAGGCTAAGAAGCAAAACATCCTACTAATTCCTGAAATACGACAGTATTGGGCAGATGACGAAAACAATCAGCTCATTATTTCACAGTTGGAAAAAAGTGGCTTGAAGGTCTATCTGCTGGATGATGTTGAAATCATTGAAAACCCGATTAAGCCAACAATCGAAGCCATCAGGAAAGAGTATCAGCATTACGACTATTCCGAAGATGAACTAAAAGCTGAGCTTAAGGAAGCCATTGAGAACTACGAAAAAGAATTGAAAAATTACAATTCAGCAACTGACAATGGATTTGTAAACGGCATCGTGTTCCATCCTGAGACCTACCAGAACAAAAAAGTGTTTGTCAAAGTAATAGAAAAGTCAAAAGATAAATCGAGTGATTATTCTGTACCATTGGAAAGTAGAAAAATGGAAGATTGTACGCCCGAAGAACAAATCATTAAAATCAATGAAAGGGAAATCCGTAAGAAGCACATTGAGAACAACAAACAGTTCGAGGAAGTAGTTCAAATGATTCGTGAGACCGAATATATAGATACGAAGAAGACACTTTCGACAGATGAAATGGTGGCATTCTCGATATCGCTCTTTGAAAATAATGTGGACTATATGAGCCAACAGAAGTATTTCTCAAAGTTCTTGGGCAACACGTCCAAGATGACCAAAGTTGAAATGGTCGAGAATTTCAAGAAGAAATTCAAAAAAGAAATCTTTCATAAGCTGATACGCTTTATGCTTACCAAGCAAGTGCATTTTGGCGAGAGCAATCACGTTAATAACCTGACGAACATTTCATTCTACAATGCGATGCAGGGATATTACAAATCCAAGATTGCCAGTATTGAGAAAGAATATACCGAAAAGAGAGAAAAGCGTGAAGCACGTTTGAAAGAGCGAATTGCAGTTCTTGAAAAGAAAGTCAAAGAGCTTAACGAGTAGCTTTTGTTGTTTGAAAAAGGGTCGGCATTAGTGCTGGCCCTTCTTCTTTTTTATGATAGTGCCTAAAAATGTATTTACGAGGAAGGGGTTATCAATCAATAGTTAGCGCAAAGGTAAACTCGTAAAATACACCCATCAAAAGACTACGGCATAAAACCGTTGCGCGCATCCCTTTCTCATTTATTCCGTTTCCTTTTGAGCTGTGATTTTAGCTTCCGTTTGGGTACTGCTCAAGTATTGTTTAACTAAAATTTCAACATTATGAAACGAGTATCAAGTAAATCCACAATCACATTACAAGAAGTTGAAGACCACTACCAATCGAGCCGTGAAAATTACGACATCGAAAGCGCTGAAAGCCACTTGGCTTTACAGAGAAAGGCATCCAGAATATTACGCTCTGTTATTACAAAATGTTTAATCTAAATTCAAAAGCTATGTATTTACAAAATTTGCAACAGGATGAAATCTTCGTTCCATCAGAAATGAAATCCTTAAAAACTTTGACACAGATGGAATCCCGAAGAGGGCTTGAAAATGCCATCATCTCAAACGGTAAAATCGTCAACGTGGTATCGAACAGTTACGGGCATATTCCGAATCAATTGTTCTTCAGGAAAGCTGAGGAAATGCTGACCGATGCACAACTGAACTTCCACAAGCGCACCATCAATAAAAATGATAGGTCATTTATAACTGACTTTATCATCGATGATAAAAGCCAGTTTACAGTTAAAAACAATATGGACTTGATACGACCGATGCTTCGGTTTAAGAACTCGTATGATGGTAGTGAAAAGACCTCTGGCCACTTTGGGTTTTACAGAGAAGTATGTTCCAATGGCTTGCACGTTTCTCAGGCAGAAATTGAGTTTTCCATCAAGCATAGTAAGAACAATACACACCTCATTATGCCAAGACTGAACAACTTGTTCGATAAGTTTCTGGACAACGAGTTTTATACCATCACAAAGAAATTTGACAAGATGAAGGAATTTAAAATCATCGATACCAAGGAATTTGTAAGAGCCATTCTCGACAGAACAAAGCTGTTCCGCTATGAATGTAGCGACAAGAACAACGACCCGTCGAAGAAGTCCCGTGAAGTTCTTGAAATTCTCAATTACGAAGCCCTGTTACTTGATGAGCAACCCAATCTTTGGTTAGGTTACAATGCCTTCAATTCGGTATTGCACAATGTCTTGAAAAAGAGCTTTTGCCAACAGGAACGATTGGACAAAAAACTGTTCGATGAAGTGTATGCCCTGGCATAGATTAAAAAGGTTTATCCAGTACCTTAAACTGGATTTTTAATAAAACAAAGCCCCTTCAACAAAGAAAGGGCCTTGCAATTAAACTAACTCAAACTAACTACTCAAACGAAGTTTCCCCTTCGTTAGGGTTGTATACATAATTAAAAGTATAGTAACGGCTCTCATCGGTCTGCAGGTCCGGTTGCGAGGGGTTGTCCTTATAGTAGCTTAAAATCTCAACCTTGGCATATCGTCCGTCACGGGTGCGGAACACCAAGACCTTGCCCGGAATGGGTGTAACGACATTGACCATCGGGTTGTAATTGTACCAGCCATTGTCACTTCTAGTTGGGATGGCAAAACTTCCATCGGCATCTTGGTCAAAGGTCAAACCTTCCGCAGTCGTTACACTGGCAAAAGTACCCGTAACAATAGTTGCACCAGCTTCGCCATTTCTTGCAGGCTCGTCGTCTGTTCCCGTAACCGTTCCACCATTTACGGCAATGGTCGTACCTCGAAAAGCAATGTCCCAATCCGTATCGCTGGTAGTCTGCATTCCCGTTTCAAAATCGAATTTTGCAAATTCGCCACCTACGGGCTGTCCCTGCCCACCTGTTTGGGGCGCAAATAGATTACTGACCAACTCGGCTTCAATCGGGTCTGGGGTTGGGGTATTGTCATCATCGCTGCTACAAGATGTGAATGCTATACATACCGCAGCAAGCGCGATGGTTTTAAGTGTGTTCATTGTTTTAATTTTCATTGTATTTAAATTTTAAAATTGGTAATTGAGTTTAACGTATCCTTGAATTCCCGGTAAGGTCGGGATGTTGTTGTCCGTATAGTCCAAGAGGTTGTTGGCACCTACCTGTAAAGTGAAATCGTCATAAAAGGTCTTGCTGGCCGCTATATTCGTGGTTACATACCCATCTATAAAACTGGTGTCGTAAGTGTCGATAAGTCCATTTCCGTTTGTATCGAATTGGGCATATTTACTTCTGTATAGCAGACGTAGATTTATGTTCGCTTTCGCGGAAGCGATATCATAGAACACCTTAAAGTTGGCATTGTGCCGTGAGCGGTTCACGAGCCCGAAATAATCGGACTGCGTGACCGCCACGGTCTGATTTGTCGCCGGGTCGCGGGCAAATACCTGACCATCTTCTACTTCTTGTTGTTTCTTTTTATCGTAGGCATATAATAACTGATAGCCTGCACTCAAGTTCAAAGCATTAGTAATTTTATAACCTGTGTTTATTTCAAATCCCGTAGTGTAGATTTCATCGAAATTGACATAGCTGAAAACATTCTGACCATTGGTCTTACGAGCAATAATTCGTGTGTCAATGAGGTTTTTAATATCATTTCTAAAGAAATTCAATTCGCTGTTCCATTTCCCTTCTTTAAAAGTCAATCCTACATTATATCCTACGGAACTTTCCGCTTCCAGCGGATTGTTCAAATCGTCTTCTGAAACCACTACATCGAGGATTTGCCCTTGTTCCCGAAGTTCCCGTAGTTTATCCAACGCCACATTATAGCCCAAAACGGTATACCCCACGGCCGAATTGGTAAAATCGAAATAGAGCTGCCTGAAATCTGGTGCTTTAAACCCATAACCTACTGAACCCTTTACAGAAATGGCATTTGTCAATTTGTAGCGCATCGCCAGTTTTGGACTGAACTGATTGCTGTATTCCGAATGGTTGTCAAAACGGGCACCGGCGATGACGTTCAACCTTTCGACAGGGTTAAAATCATATTGGGCATAGGCATATTGCGAATTGAAACTTACCGTCTCGTCAAAGAATGTCCTGTCGAGCTCATCGTATTGAAAGCCGAATCCCGCTGTGAGCGTTCCTGCATCAGCAAAAGCATAATTCCCGCGAATTTCAGGACGAAACAATTTCTGGTCAAAATCACTATCGCTCAAAACATCTTCGGAAATGGGGTCGGCCAACCGCTCGTTGGCCGTATAGTTGGTATAGTAAAGCTCGTAGGACGTGTCCAACCTATCGTTCCATTTCTGGTCTATCCTTGCGTGGGCGTTCCATTCCCGTTCCTTACTATCGCCTTCAAATGCGACATCATTAAATGTGAACCCGGCGTCTTGCACCTGGTCATAAAATCGAGCGGACGTGAACAGGGACAATTTGTCATTAAAATCATAGTAGATACGCCCATTGACCGTGTAGTTCTCGAACGGATTTACCGTTTGCCCATCCACATCGGGATTGAGGTCATAGCCCTCACTCGAAAAACGATTGGCAAAAAAGACGTAGCGTAATTTTTTGTAGCGTTGTTTGATATCAACATTGATATCCTGTTGGGTAAAACTGCCGAAGCGATAAGATGCATTTCCGTGCAGTTCTTCTGATTTTGGTTTTTCGGTAATAATATTGATGACACCGCCCAAAGCTTCAGAACCATAAAGACTGCTCGATGGTCCTTTGACCACCTCAATCTGTTTGATGTTGCCAACGGTCAGACGGCTCAAATCAAAATTCCCTGCGCTTCTTCCCACCAAGGGTACGCCATCTATGAGAATCAGGATATAGTCCGATGCGATACCTTGAATCTGTACCCCTTCAAAACCGCTTTCGTCCGTCACGGTAATGATACCTGTTTGCTCGTTCAATATTTCATCAAGGCGTATGGTACCCGAATGTAAAATCTTCTTTTTGGAAATTAATGTTACCAGTAATGGTAAGGAAGAAAGTTGTCTTTCGGTACGTGTGGCGGTCAATATGACTTCTTCCAGCTTCTCTACTTTCAGGGAATCCCTAACAGTCTTTTGCTCGTTCTGGCCAATCGAAGTTTGGTAACAAAAAGTGAATAGTATGAAGCAAAAAGTTAGGCGCAAAATCGAGATTATTATTTAGATTCATTCTTAATACGGTGCAAATATATATATATATATATATATATATATGTTATTTTTATTCAATCTAAATAAAAGTTATTATTTTTGTCGAAGAAATTTAATAACGTAAAACCAAAAAAAATGAAAACACCCGCGTACATCGTATTGGCACTGTTATTTTCAATAAATGCCATTTCCCAACCCTCAAAAAAGCAAGAAGACAGGGAAGCCATCAAAAAAATGTGTGGCTGTTACGAAGTGACCTTCAACTTTGCAGAAACCTTCAATTACAGCAATGATTCCCTGTATAAACCATCCAAAACGAAAGTCGATAAAGGATTGGAATGGGCACAGTTGGTTACCGATGAAGACGATAAAATCCAGATTCAGCATTTATTGCAAGTAGGCAATCCGGCCGACCCACATATCGTAAAGCATTGGCGACAGGACTGGCTTTTTGAAAACACCGATTTGTACACGTACAATGCCGACAATGAATGGACTTTTAAAAGAATGCCTGCTTCCGAAGTAGAAGGGCAATGGACACAAAAGGTCTATCAGGTAGATGACAGTCCACGTTACGAAGGTTCTGCTACTTGGGTACACGTGGACGGGAAAAGCTATTGGGAAAATACCACACCTGCACCTTTGGCACGACGGGAATACACCACACGTAGCGATTACAACCTGTTGATGCGAGGCAACCGTCAGGAAATTACGGATTACGGTTGGTTGCACGACCAGGACAATTCTAAAATCATCCACGAGGATGGTAAGGAAGATGTACTATTGGCAAAGGAAAAAGGCTATAACACCTATAAAAAAGTAGATGACAGCCGTTGTGCCGCCGCTGAAAAATGGTGGCAGGAAAATGAGGAAAAATGGGCAAAGGTACGTGCCAAATGGGACGAAGTATATGGTCGTAACAAAGACCTTGTGCTCGAAGAAAAAGTGGACAACAAGGTGCTCTACAAATACCTCTTTGATGAGGGATATGAAGAAGTGGCCAAAATTGATGAAGTCATAGAATCCTTTGTAAAAAGACCTTGATAATGAAACACCTAACCATTATATGGCTGTTTCTTGCCCTGCTGCTCTCGGTGGGGCAGGTTTCGGCCCAAGAAAATATATTTCTTGACCGTTCCTTTTGGAAAGGGAATCCCGATTTGGAAACCGTAAAACAAAAAATTGTCGAAGGGAACGACGCCACCGCACTCAACCAATTCGCCTTTGATGCCACCATCTATGCGATGCTTGAGAAAGCGGATGATGATATCTTGAAATATCTACTGTCCCTGGAAGGTAACCCCATCAATAAAAACACCCACGACAGCCGAATCTATTTGCATTGGGCCGCTTATGCTGGACTTACGGATATTGTTGAACATCTCTTAAACGAAGGCTCATCGGTAACCAAATTGGACAGCCACGGCTACACACCCCTTGCCTTTGCCGTAAACGCTGGACAGACCAATCCCGAATTATTCGAGGCTTTTGAGAAGTACGGTATAAACCTTTTGGAAGAGAAGAACGACAGCGGTGCCAACCTTTTATTGTTGGCGGCACCGTCATTATCCAATGAGGCTGAACTGGATTATTTTCTCGAGAAAGGTTTTGAACTGGGCAGTAAAGATGACATAGGCAACGGTATCTTTAACTATACCGCAAAAAAAGGAAATGCCGAATTTCTTGATTTGCTCATAAAAAAAGGCGTGGACTATAAATCGTTGAATGCAGCCGGCGGGAACGCTTTCTTATTTGCCGTTCAAGGCGGTCGGGTATATAGTAATCCCCTTTCGGTTTATGAATATCTGCGAGACCTCGGTATCGAACCGAATGTCGTGACCAAAGAAGGCTACACACCGTTGCATCGTCTGGCCTACAGCAATACCGACCCAGCGATTTTTGAATTTTTCTTAGCTGCCGGTGCAGATGTCAACCAAAAAGATGCTGACGGAAATACGCCGTTTCTCAACGCAGTCTATCGCAATGAGTTGGCTATGGTGAAACTACTTTCCAAAGACGTAAAAGATTTCAACATCGCTAATAACAATGGCGAGACCGCCTTGATGCTTGCTGTACAACGTAACAGTCCCGAAGTAGTCAAATTTCTTTTGGATAAGGGCGGTAACGCTTTCGCGAAAGCGGAAAACGGTAACACCGTTGCCTATTATCTTCTGGAATCTTTTGACAGTGGCAATCCTTCAACATTTATTGATAAGTTGAAACTGCTTCAAGACAAAGACGTTCAATTTAATACAACCCAAGCTGAGGGGAATACACTATTGCATCTGGCTGCCAAAGCAAATGATTTGGAACTTTTAAAACGTATTGCTGCTTTTGATATCGACATCGACGCCAAAAATGATGAAGGACTGACCGCATTGCACGTTGCAGCAATGAAAGCTGCAGATGACAAAATGATGAAATATTTAATCTCAAAGGGTGCCGATACCAAGGTAAAAACCGATTTTGAAGAAACGGTCTATGATTTGGCCATTGAAAATGAAATGTTGCAAAAACAAAATACCTCATTGAATTTTTTAAAGTAATATGAAGAATTTATTTAAAATCATTCCTGCAATCGCATTGGCAGGATTCTTACTCACAGCATTTACAACTTCCAATTCCAAAGCCGTAAAATGCCTGATACAAATGACCAACTACACGGGCGAAGGTGCTTATGTAGTAGTATCCTTATTAACCCCGGAAGGGGAATATGAAGAAACGCTTTATGTTCAGGGAAAGGACAGCGAATGGTATAGCGAAATTCCAGAATGGTGGAAATTCTACGGAAAATACCGCCCCGATATCGATGCGATTTCCGGTGCGACCATAAGTGGTGGCGAGCGTACCGTGACGGTATTGCAAATCCCAGAAGATAAAATTGATAAAGGCTACAGCCTGCGTTTTGAAACTTCAGTAGAGGACCAAGAATATTATGCAGACGATATACAGTTTGAACTCACCACCGAAAACCTAAAAGCCAAAAAAGAGGGAAAAGGGTTTATTCGTTATGTACGAATGCTTCCAAATTAACGATGGCCTATGACCCTTTCCATCTGGCGATATAGTCACCTAATACTTGCTGTTGCTTCATCCCTGTTTCTGCTCATTGCGGCTATAACAGGTTGCATTCTGGCGGTCGAGCCCATTTCGCATCAAGCAAAAGGCTATGCCGTGCAGGACTTGGACCAAGTCTCATTGACAACCACCATTGACGCCTTAAAGTCAAGCTACGACGAAGTTTTCTCGCTCGAAGTAGAATCGTCAGGATTTGTAAAGGCTTCGGTGCTTACTTCGGAAATCGAAACGCTGGACATTTATGTTGACCCGAAAACGGGTGCGCAATTGGGCGTGGTCAAAGAACGACCCTTTATTTACAGTTTTGCCACCAATCTGCACCGCTCGTTATTTTTGAAAAGCATCGGACGGTTTTTTGTCGGCTTGATTTCGTTGTTGCTATTACTCATTGCAATTACGGGACTATTGCTTTTGGCCAAACGGCAGGGCGGCTTTAAACGCCTGTTCTCAAAAGTCCAAAAAGATTATTTTGAGCTGCGGTATCACGTGATTTTAAGCAGATGGTTCTTTGTTCCCATTGTTATACTTGCATTTACGGGTGTATATCTTTCTGCGGAAAAGTTTGAGTTACTGCCTGACGCTTCGATTGCACATCAGGAAATCGAAAGTTCCAATGAAACCCAAAATTTTGAAAGCCTCAAGGATATCCCATTTTTCAAACAAACCACCCTTAATGAAGTCCGAAAAGTGGAATTCCCGTTTTCCGAAGATCCTGAAGACTATTTTCATATTGCGCTGAAAGACAAAGAAGTGAGGATCAATCAACAGTCGGGACAGCTCATCAGTATTGCCGAATATCCTTTTGTGCAGTTGGTTTCCCGGTTGAGTTGGGTGTTGCACACAGGGGAAGGAAGTGTGCTGTGGTCCATCGTGCTTCTGCTTGCAAGTGTATCCATCCTGTTCTTTATGTATTCGGGTTTTGCGATGACCTTGAAGCGCAGGAAAAAAGTAATCACAACCGCAGCAATGCCGGATAAGGACGATTGTGAATTTGTGATTTTGGTAGGTTCGGAAACAGGAACGACCTATGATTTTGCCAGACGATTTTACGATAGCCTGACAACCGCAGGCAAAAAGGTGTTTCTGACTGAATTGAATGAATATTCCGCTTTCGCGAAAGTGAAATATATCATCATCTTAACTGCAACCTATGGGGAAGGCGAACCACCTACGAACGCCCGAAAATTTACCACCCTCTTCCCGAACATCAAGCAGCCGAATAAAATTCAATATGCCGTGGTAGGTTTTGGTTCTTTGGAATACCCGGATTATTGCAAGTTTGCGATACAAACCGATGCCTTGTTACAATCCGATTCGAATTTTCAGCCGCTACTGCCACTTTACAAAATCAACAACGCGACCGCAGCAGATTTTAAAAATTGGGTCAAACAATTCAGCGAACGATTGGGGATTCCACTATCTTTTGAAGTCCCAAAAACAAAGAAGTCAAAGAATAAAAAATTCGCTTTTGAGGTAATGGAACGTACCGAATTAAATACAGACGACACCTTTTTAATCAGACTCAAAGCTAAGCGAGACATCAAATTTACCTCAGGCGATTTATTGACAATATTTCCTGAAGAAACCGAGGTTGCCCGTCAATATTCCATCGCAAAAATGGATGATGAAGTTTTATTGAGTGTCAAAAAGCATCCCTATGGCAAAGGGTCGTCATATTTGTTCAATTTGAATACGGGCGACACTATAAAAGCAGTAATTGATGCCAATACTCATTTTCACTTTCCAAAGAAAACATCTTCCGCAGTATTGATTGCCAATGGAACAGGTATCGCACCATTTTTAGGAATGATGAAAGCAAATAACAATACCAAAATCAATCTGTTCTGGGGTGGCCGCACACACAATTCAGCTGACATATATGATGCTGTCTTAAATAGACTGCCTTCTCGATATCAAAATGGGATTGTCCACAAATGTTATTCAAGAGAGGAACAGCGGCAATATGTACAAGATTTAATAATAGACAAAAAAGAGATTGTTCTTGATACAATTGACAACAACGGGACGATTATGATTTGTGGCTCATTGGCAATGCAGCACGATATTCTGGATGTATTGGAAAGCCTGCTCAATGGACATAACATAATCAGATTGGATGAGCTTCAGCACAATGGACAGTTGAGGATGGATTGTTACTAATATAAGCCTGATATTCATAACCCCCTCAGCACATTCCCCTGCATTCCGCGCTTGCCTGCCGAAAAGGCAGGCAACCACTTCATTTCGGGAAAAGAGCTTCACTACAAATATCTTGGACACAATCCCCAATTTCAGCTTTCCATTCCGTTAACCCTTCCCGATGCTCTGGGAAGGAACACTTCATTCCCGAGCCAAAATTGGGAATAGAGTCCGCTTTCTCATCGGAAAGCCATCACTTCGGTTTTCTTAACGATATTTTCGGCGAAGCCTTCTTGAGCCCTCACTCGAAAATCCTTAAAAACCGAACCGCTGTCTTACACATTTTAAGGGGTTTATAATGGATAAAGCCTT
>CEVO01025421.1_pt1 | contig 11524 bp, 11 predicted proteins | sample 531511 | NCBI WGS metagenome assembly CEVO01 (sample SAMEA2623907, study PRJEB7988) | marine metagenome | biome: marine biome (ENVO:00000447); feature: mesopelagic zone (ENVO:00000213); material: "saline water (ENVO:00002010), including plankton (ENVO:xxxxxxxx)" | depth 800 m | reverse complement strand
CTTGGTTTATGCCCACGACGAAACGTCTATTTGCTGTAAACCGATGTTTTCCATCGTCAATACAATCTCGCGACAGTTGGTTTCTCCGAATAACAGTGGGAAGCGACCATTATGTGGACATTTAAAGAGGTTCCCGTTGTCGCTCCAAATCATTCAAGTTTTCCGGATTTCTGAATTTCCTACAGACTTGGATCCATGATTCCATGATCAGTCCGGTAGATACGTAATTTCCTTAGTCGACGTCCCAACATAGATATTACTTCTATGTGAAGTTCATCGGTTTCCACGATGTCGCCGGCTTGGGGTATACGACCCAGACTGTGGTACACGTAACCACCCACAGTGTCGACCTCTGTGGTGTCTATAGCTGCTCCCAAGAGCTCTTCGACGACTTCAGTAGTGACCCCGGCGTCAACTAGTACCTTACCGTCTGCCTGATGGATTACTTGAGCGTCGCGGGAGCGGGAAAACTCGTCTTCAATCTCTCCGACAATTTCTTCAAGGACATCTTCCATGGTCACCAAACCTTCAGTGCCACCATACTCGTCAATTACAATGGCGATCTGAGTCTGACGTTCCTGAAGTTCTTCGAGGAGGTCATCCACTCGCTTGGTCTCCGGTATGATGAATGCCTCACGGACCAGCGTCCGAAGAGTGTCTTCAGAATTCGACGTAGTGGATGCGGCCAACGAGGCTAAGACATCTCTGGCGTGGATGATGCCAATTATCCTGTCCGCGGTCTCTTCATAGACAGGCAATCGACTGTGTCCACGGGTTACCATGGTCTCAGCCACCGCGCTCAGGGGAGAATCGGCTTCAACGGCGGCCATGTCCAACCTTGGCACCATGACTTCTCGGACCGTGGTTGCATCCAAGCGGATGATTGAGCGAAGCATCTCTCTGTCGCGATCATCAAGACTGATCAGCTCGTCTTCAGTGATTGCGGGCTCTTCTAGTTCTTCTTGTGTGAAGCCCGTAGCATTGCCATTCTCGTTGCCACTGCTCAGTTGGCCATTCAAAACTGACGCAGCAGACCCAATCGTAATAGTTGTCCGGGACCACGGCCGGGACACTCTGGGATAGCGCTTACCGATCTTCTCAGCGCCGCGCTCAATCAGGAAAAATCCAAATAAGAGCCCAGCACACATCGCAGCAATGAGCCACCAATCGGTAGTCGCAAAACCGTGAATCAGCGCTGCGCCGGAGATGGTGGCCGGGAAGAGACACCCAACTTTTAGCCAGAAGAGAAGCGGTTCAGAGAGAAACGAAGTGTCTTCATCACTACTGTTTGCCCTGACAGGCCGACCCAAGCGCAAAAGGCTTACGTACGAGAACAGGATGGAGAAGACTAAGAAAATTATGCTTTGTGGTAAATAATATGTATCCAAGCACCCCGTCCTCCCGGTCAACCCACGTTTATGCCTCTTTGGATATATACACCTGTGGGAAGAGTCGCCGAGAGGTCAGTTGGAACCATTTATCTAGGCAACATTTTAGCAGGAACGCCTACGACTAGTCCAGCCGGTGGGACGTCTTTTGTGACGACTGCACCCGCTCCGGTGACCGCTCCAGCACCTAACGTAACTGGCGCCACTAGCATAGTGTCACAGCCGACAAAGGCGTCTTTCCCCACTACACAACGATGTTTGTCTTTCCCGTCATAATTGCAGGTAACCGTACCTGCTCCAACGTTTGCGTTGGATCCAATGGACGCATCTCCTATATAACCGAAATGGCCCATCACAGCCCCGGCCTCAAACCGGCTTTCTTTCACCTCAACGTAGTTTCCAATATGAACGCCGGATTCCAAATACGCTCCCGGGCGTAGGTGACTGAAAGGTCCTATATCGACACTAGACTCCATGACCGCTTCCTCAACGGCAGATGATGTGATTTTGCAATCGTCGCCAATGGCTGAGTCCCTAACCACCGAACCCGGTCCAATCTGACACCCTGACCCGATCGCCGTATTACCAAGGAGCATTGTGTTTGGCAGAATCATCGTATCTTGTCCGATAGTTACACCTTCATCAATCATTACCGACGTCGGGTCGGAGATAGTGACTCCATTTAGCATCAGACGCTCTCTGATGCGCCCGCGTTTTATATCCTCTAAGTTTGCTAATTCTACCCGGTTGTTAACCCCTAGCACCTCGACAGGGTCATCAGAACGCAGAGCCGACACTGACTCACCTTGACGTACGGCGATGGTTGCCAATTCAGTCAGGTAACGTTCCTCGCCAGCTTCAGCCCCTACTTTTTGTAGGTTCTCCCAGAGCCAAGTTCCTTGGAAGCAGTACACTCCTGAGTTCACCTCAATTGCCTCAGCCGGCCTGTTAGGGTCGTCGCCCGCCTCCACGATGCCTAAAACATCCTGCTTTGAGCCCGGAACCCGATTAATACGTCCCAGACCGCTGCCATTTTCCACGACACCGGAGAGTATGGACATTTGCCTGTTGTGCGCCAAATGCCCATCAACAAGGCGTTGGAGTGATTGAAGGGACAATAACGGAGAGTCACTACCCATGAGCACAATTTGTTCAAACTTGCCACGGAGCATTTCGGTGGCGGATTCCGCAGCGCCTGCCGTACCTGTCGCAGATGATTGGAGCGCATACTCCACAGAATCGCCTAGAAGGTTTTTCACAGCATCCTGATTGGCGGGTGATACCACCACCACTGTCCGCTCAACACCCAGTTGTCTCAGGAGTTCCACGGGATACCAAAGCAGTTCTTTTCCGCAGAGGCGATGCAACACCTTGGTGGTACGGGATTTCATCCTGATCCCTTGTCCTGCGGCAAGTATGATTCCGGCCAGCTTCTTCATGTCGTTACCCCTGGGTTTGAGGGTCTGAATACTAGTCGATTATATCAGCGGCTGATCTAAATACCTTGCTGGAAGCGCGGATCCTTCTGCCAAGAATACCTCGTCGTCAGCATCGCGTTGACAACAGGTCTAGCCGGGGGCAAAATGGCCGTGCTCCAGCTTCGCCCGATTCAGGGCACTGAGGTTTTTGATGGACAAGTCTGAGCTACCGTTTATCTCGGCCACTGAATTAGCATCTCTAATAGAGACACGGGAGGTATCGCCAGTAGAAGTCACCGAGGCCTACTTGGAGCGCATCCCTCAGTTCGACCCGCAACTTAATTCTTACATCACCGTCACTGCCGATCGGGCCATCGCGGACGCACGCCGAGCAGAACAAGAGATTTTGTCTGGAAAGTACCGGGGTCCAATGCACGGCGTCCCGACGGCGGTCAAAGACCAGGTCTACACCAAAGGAATCCTCACTACGGGTGGGTCCTCTATCCTCAAGGATTTTGTGCCCGATGAAGATGCTACAGTGATGACCAAACTTAACGCTGCCGGAGCCGTGTTATTGGGCAAGCTAAACATGAGCGAATTCGCCATGGGAGACGCCTTTGAACATCCCTACGGCCGGCCGCGGAACCCCTGGGATTTATCCCGGAACCCTGGTACATCCAGCAGTGGTTCAGGCGCTGCAACAGCAGCATTTCTTTGCGCCACGTCTTTGGGTGAAGACACCGGTGGTTCCATACGAGGACCCGCTTCCTTCTGCGGTCTGGTAGGAATTCGCCCGTCTTGGGGGCGTGTCAGCCGCCACGGTGTACTTGGAGCGTCATGGTCAATGGACCAAGTCGGCCCGATATCCCGAACGGTCTCTGATTGCGCTATCACTTTGGCTGCCATAGCAGGTCACGACCCGAAAGACAGCCATACTTGGGACGTTCCTGTCCCTGATTATCTTAGCGCGTTGTCCAGTGGTATGAACGGCCTGAAAGTCGGTGTGATTACGGAGCGAGTCGAAGGCGATTCTGTTGACCCTCAGGTGAGCGAATTGGTTCGCAAAGCAATCGCACAATTAGGGGAATTAGGGGCAGCGATCCAAGAGATCGACATCCCTTTGATCGCCCAATCAGCAGCCATATCCACGGCCGTCACCTACGGCGACGTTTCCAGTGTCCACCGCGAAGGCATCGAAAACGCGCTCCACGACTACGACTACAACATCCAGCTCCGCTTATTGACAGGTGCAATACTACCGGCCCAAGCCCATCAGAAAGCGGTCCGCCTGCGGCACATGCTCCGAAAGCAAATATTGGAAGCCCTTGAGAAAGTGGATGTGCTTGTGATGCCTACGTCCTCAATTCCGGCCTCGCCTATACCGGAAAAAGCAGGTGTTGAGAGCAAGGAGGCTTTTCTGGAGATGTTGGGAGGCAGACGAAGTTTCACCGCACCTTTTAACTTGGCCAGTGTACCGGCGTTGTCCATCAACTGTGGGTTCACGTCAGACCATCTTCCCGTAGGGCTACAGATCGCCGGAAAACCCTTCGATGAATCCATGGTCTTCCGTGTGGCCTACGCTTATGAACAAGCAACCGACTGGAACACCCAGCGCCCACCGGTGTCATGAGTTGATACCATCTGATCGATTGCCGCGGTTTCAAAGAGGCCCAACTGTCCGGCGCCGAGGGATGGTATGAAAAGGTCGTGGACGCGAAACCAACACGACCAGAAATCAGTTAACAGGGTTTAAACGTCAGTAGGAGAATAACCATGCCGCAGGCAAACATCCCAAGCGAAGACGAAGTTCTCAGTTATTTCGACAAGTTCTCGAATTGGGGGAAATGGGGTGCTGACGACGAGTTGGGTGCCCCCAACTACATCACACCGGCCAAGGTAAAGCAAGCCATCGCCACCGTGCAAGAAGGTGTGCGCATCTCGATGTCTCGTACGGTCACCTTTGAACCTAGTCTCGATGCCCCAACAAATGTGCCGGTCCATTTCATGGTGGAGAGCGGCGAAGGCTGGGCCAGCGGTGACAAAGTGAGTTCACGCGCCTTCCCAGCAGCAACCGATTATTTCGGTATGATCTTCCACGGAGTTACGGTAACTCACGTTGACGCATTATCCCATTTCTTCTGGAACGGCAAGACCTACAACGGCAAACCAGCCCACTTGGTTTCCACGAGTCTGGGCGCTACTTTCGGTTCGGTGGAAGAAGCCCATGAGGGGATTATCTCCCGTGCGGTGCTGGTGGATGTTCCCATGGTCCGGGGCATCGACTGGGTGGAACGAGGTGAGGGCGTTATGATCGACGACATCTTGGCTGCAGAGGAACAATGTGGTTTCAAGGTGGAAGAAGGAGATGTGCTCCTAATACGCACCGGTCAGTTACACCGCCGCAACATCGAAGGCCCAGTGGATCGGTCTGCCGGTTCGACTGCCTGCCAAGCTTCTGTGCTGCCTCTCTTTTACGAACGGGGTATCGCCATGATGGGATCAGATACCGGAAACGACGTAAACCCGCCCCAGTACGAGAAGGTACCAAGCCCTATCCATCAGGTGAGCATCACGGCCATGGGCATATGGATACTGGATAACGCGGACCTAGAAGCAGTGGCCCAAGCCTGCAAAGAGCGCAATCGTTGGGAGTTCATGATCTCTATCGGCCCCCTGCGCCTTCACAACACGACAGGCTCTCCGGTAAATCCTATAGCTATATTCTAAATGTACGACTATGTTCTGTGACCTTCGTTGGCCTTGCCGCAGTTAGGATTCGATAAGGCCTAGCCGTAATTGGGCGGTGTGAGCCGGATCCCCAACGCAGTTTCGCACCATTTGGAAACACCCAATAGCTTGCCTTCTTGGAAGGGCAAGCCTCCCAGTTGCACAGCCAAGGGCATTCCGCCTTCACTTAATCCAGATGGCAGAGTAACGGTTGGCAAGCCACTAGTGGTCCAGGGAACCTGGAACGATGCGTCTCCAGTGGTGTTCCGGTCTTTGGGAGCTGGTGCAGGCGTGGCTGGGGTTAGCAGCGCATCCACTTGCCCCACCGTCTGGACCATGTCAAGACGGAACTGGCGACGGAGCCGCATAGCTTGCAGATATTTGGTCGCAGGAACCAACATACCCATCTCCATTCCGGATCGGACACGTGGTCCGTAATCCTCCGCCTGAGTCGCGTGGAACTGCTCGTGAAAGGCCGCGCATTCCACGTTCATAACGATCCGCTGGGCGCTGTGGCAAGAACCGAAACTATCCGGTAGTCCAATCTCCACGATCTCGGCACCGGCTGCTTTCAGCTTTTGGACCACTTCTTCAGTGTGGGCCCAGGTCTCCGGAGTAGAATTCTCAGAATAGTAATCGGTGACAACTCCAATCCGGGGTGGTTTGTTGTTCTCAGCCATCTGACCTAGAAAGTCGGGCACGGGTTCGCTAGAAGATCCAGGGTCTTTGGGATCCTCTCCAGACATGACCTGCAACATCAGAGCGGCATCTTCCACGGTGCGGACCAGTATGCCCACGTGGTCAAGAGACCAACTCACAGGAACCACTCCATAGCGGCTGATGCGGCCATAGGTCGCTTTGAGGCCGACTATCCCGTTGTAGGCGGCCGGCCTACAGGTTGAGCCGCCCGTCTGGGAACCCAGGGCTGCCCCAACGGTCTTGGTGGCAACTGCCACCGAGGATCCGCTGCTAGAACCACCCGGAGTGTGTTCAAAGTTCCACGGGTTATAGGTCGGCGAAGGGTCCGATGTGGCGAATTCGGTGGTCACAGCCTTTCCCAAGATTATCCCGCCTGCTTCTTTGATCTTAACCACGGATGTTGCATCGAATTCAGGAACGAAATCAGCATAGACCTTGGAACCGGCCGCGGTCTTCATACCAGCGGTGTAGAAAATGTCCTTCAGACCCACCGGTACGCCGTGGAGTAGACCTTGTATATCCCCCTGTTGGGCCTCTTCCTCCCGTTGTTTGGCGTTGGTCAGTACTTCTTCGCGGTCGATGGTTACCCAGGCTTTTAAAGCCTCATCCGTGGCCTCGATCCGGTTCAATAGATCTTGGGCCAAAGCCACAGGAGAGAGTTTCTTCTCTCTGATCTCCTGAGCGGCTTGGGACACTGTTAGTTCATAAGGCTGGGGCATGGTAGTACCTCGAAACGTCTGGTTGGGTGTGGTTGGTTTACTGGTAAAACCCGGGCTCCAAGTCCCGGTGTGGAGTCTCTTGACCCAGGTCCCAAAGCTGCTGGGCCGTTTGTTTTATAGATGCTTCAAGTTGATCTGCCCGTTGCTCTCCCCAGAGGCGGACCGCCTGGGCACGAAGTTCGTTGGCGATCTGTTCGACAGAATCGTTAGGTTTCATGTTCACCATATCTGCTCCCTTGACCCTGGTTTTAACCGTCGTTTCTTATCAGGTGAGAGGCATTCTAATCAAGGCCCCGGCAGCGGTCAAACGGGTTCTTCGCCTGAATGCGCCACGCACGACTTACTGCTATAATTCCGCCTGTTGACCAAGCACCTGGGTGGAGATGATGATGCCTGACCAACTCGCCGAGATACTGGAATCTCCCGCGCACACCCTGTTGGCCACCGACCTTGGCAACACCGAAGGGCCCCTGTGGCACCCCGAAGGTTACTTGACCTTCGTTGATCTGGTCGGTAACCGATTGCAACGCTGGGACCCTACCTCTGGAGTCAGCGTGGTCCGAGAAGGTACCGGGGAAGGCAACGGCTGCAGCTTCGACCGCCATGGCGGTTTGCTGATGTGTGAAGGAGCCGACCACCGACGCGTAACGCGCATGGACCTTGACGGCACTGTGACGACCATCGCTGAGCGCTGGGAGGGCAAGCGGTTTCATAAACCGAATGACGTTATCTGCCGTTCGGACGGTACGATATACTTCACTGACCCGTCGTTACGCTTGCCAGAATCCGAACGCGAATATGATTTTGCCGGGGTGTTTAAAATCACGCCTGACGGCCAGGTCTCTGTTGCCACTGACGGCTGTGAGTACCCCAATGGCCTGGCGTTCTCGCCTGACGAATCAGTACTCTACGTGGCCATCAGTAGAGAAAGTCAGGTCTGTTTCGAAGAGGCCGAACAAGGAGTGGTCTGCGAACACCGAAAGATCAGGGCTTTCGACGTGGCGGCCGACGGCACACTGACCAATAACCGAGTGTTCGCCAGCATGGCTTCCGCGGAGGAAGGCGTGCCCGATGGCATGAAAGTTGATACCTTGGGCCGTATTTTCTGCACCGGTTCCGGCGGCATCTGGGTGTTTGAACCCGACGGGGCTCACCTGGGCGTTATCAGAGGACCGGAGGTTCCCAGGAACATCGCTTTTGGCGATTCGGATTTCCGCACCGTGTACACAACACCTGGTGTGTCCCTTTATAGTTTCAGAGTCAAGACTCCGGGCATCAGCCCGTTCTGAGCCAGTTACTACAAGGAGAAAGATCATGGCAGCAACAGGTACCGTAGGGTCCGGCAGATACACCTATGAAGTAGACGAAGATTGGGCCAAACTGCCCGAAGGTTGGGAGATGCCAGCGGCTGCCGTATACGGCGATTCGAAAGACCGTGTCTACTGCTTTAACCGCGATCCTGAGCATCCAGTCTGTATATTTGACAAAGATGGGAATTTCATTTCGTCATGGGGTGCTGGACTCATCTCCTTCGCCCATGCCATATATCTGGACAAAGATGACAATGTTTGGTTGGTAGACCGCAATAAACACCAGATATTCAAGTTCACCACCGAGGGCGAACTTCTGATGACTATCGGTGAGGAAGGCTTCCGTTCCGACACTGGAGTCGCGTTTGATGACTACAGTTCCACTACCTGGTCCAGCGTTACCCACAGCGGCGGTCCTTTCAACATGCCAGCCGGCATCGCGGTCAACGACGAAGGCGAGATATTCATTGCCGACGGCTATGCTAATGCCCGGGTTCATAAGTTCACTTCCAGTGGCGAACACATCATGTCATGGGGCGATCCCGGCTCTGCCGACGGTCAGTTCAACCTGCCCCACGGCGTTTGGATCGACAAACAGGGACAGGTACTGGTCTCGGACAGAGAGAACGACCGTATCCAGGTGTTCACTCAAGATGGAAACCATATCAAGACCTGGCCTACAAAACTGATCGGCCCGGCCCTGATGTACATAGACGAGGACGATATCGTCTATATACCAGAGCATAACGGCGGGATGGTCAGCGTACTGAACCATGACGGAGAGCGTCTGGCCCAGTGGGGCGAAGAGCGCTACAGGTCTTGCCATGGCATCTGGGTAGACTCCCACAAAGACGTCTACGTGGTCACACCCGGCGATTGGGGCAAAGGTCGCCGCGTCGTCAAATACTCCGTCAAGAGTTAGGTTAAAACCTGTAGGTCATTGTACCTACAAGTCTGTTTTGCTATGCTGTACCGCGGCGAACGAGCAGCCTGACGGCTGAACGTTACCGACTCGTGTGGGGCTGTAGCTCATCTGGGAGAGCGCTTCAATGGCATTGAAGAGGTACGGGGTTCGAGTCCCCGCAGCTCCACCACCCACACACCAGCGGATTCAACCCAAGTCTGTCGGGCTCATCTCATTTTGATTTGGGAATGAACGGTTCTCCGTTCGAGGACCTCTCCTTCGTGCTAACGGATTAGACTAACCTCAGGCCTGTCCCGTTAAATAAACGCGGGTGCTAAACTTCTAACCGATGAATCGTCTTAAACGGCTGACATCGAGCCCAACCTCGACTTCGGCTAACTCTCCGGTCGGTCTCGATTGGCACAAATAGCCAACCCTTCTGGTGTATGGCAAGTCAGGTTCCTGACAATCACTGGCGGGGCGATGTTCTTAGCCCAGAGTGTGCAGCTCATGTTGGCTCCACTCTTGGTTGATATATCAGACGAGTTCGACATATCTGTTGCTGCTGCCGGGCAATTGGCCGCCGCGACCTTCGCTGCCTGGGCCATCTCCGTTATATCAGTGGGTCCGATCTCTGATTCGTTTGGAAGGCGCCCGGTTGCCGTGGCGGGGCTTGGTCTGTTGGGTATCAGTGTATTGGCATCGAGTTTCGCCCCAAATTTTGGAGTATTGCTTGCCTTAAGGGTTGTAACAGGACTCTCTGGCGGCATGATTCCACCCAACAGCATGGCGGCAGTGTCTGATGTGCTGACTCCGGCACGCCGAGCCCAGGCGTTTGGGCGTTTGATGGCAGTTGCATCTTTGTCGGGAGTGATTGGCGTGCCACTCGTCGCCCTTATGGCCAGCGGCGGCGGATGGCGGGTTCCATTCTTGGTGATCGGATCGCTACTCTTGATCTCTTCAACGCTTCATTGGCTCTGGTACCCTAAGATCCAAAGGTCAGGAGCGCAGAATTTTTCCTTTATCAGCCGCTACAAACAGATGGCCAGCATCAGCTTGTTCCGGTCAGCATGGACCGCTAATTTTTTCCAGCGTATGGCTTTTTACGCTACGTCCGGTTACCTTCCCGCCTATCTAATCAGCGAACATGGACTGAGGGTTGGCGATACTGCGATCCCTTTGGCGATAGTCGGGGTTGGAGTAGTGATTGGAAGCACCATGGCAGGTTCCGTGGCGGCGATGAAACTGCGCGCTCAGATGATGGCCGGGTGCTCACTCGTCGGCGGTCTGGCAGCGTTGCTGTTCTTCTCCGTCGATATAAACGTCTGGGGGGCAGTGGGCGTGGCGCTCGTGGGTGTTACTTTTATAAGCATCGGTTGGCCCACGTTTTTGGCAATTAGTGCCGAAATATCAGGGAGTTCCCAAGCCACCGCCGTAGGAATGTTAGGGGCTAGCAACCAGTTAGGTGGGGTTGGAGGCGCGGCCTTGGGCGGGGCAGTCCTTGCCTTAGGTGGCTTCTCTACAGTAGGATTTTTCTGCCTGATAGTAACGTTGCTATCAGCAACCGTGCTGCAGATAAGCATGAGTGGCCACAGGCCCGTTAACTAAAGAATATTAGGAGTTTCCAGGCAAACATGTTGGAACACAATGGGATCCGTTGGGGTTATGTATTTCTGAAAGCTTCATCATATTTGGGACAAGAAGAATCCCAGGAATTGATGGTTCAGGCAGTGGAGATGTACCTGGCGGGAGAAACCGAGCGGAACGTCAAGAGCTCTGAATATGAGGGCCGGCTCCATACCGAGCAGCACTACGAACTCATTGGTACCATCGGTGGACAGCGTTTCGACGCCGACCTAGAGACATCTAGGGGAAAGGACAGCGCGTCGTTCCTCGTCAATGAACAGACCAAGGGCGCCGGAGCAGCCATCTCAGTCAACTAGCGCATCAGCGTTGACTCTGGAACGGGCCTAAATTACACTTTTGATCACTTTTCAGAGCGTTGGATAGAAAGGGGAAATATGGTCAGCATCAGTGACTTTCCTATGTCTAAAGAGATTGGCCGGGTACCCTCTGCCATTGTTCCCCTGAACACCGAAGAGCAGGTTCGGTTTGAAGGCCTAACCGATGAAGCGTGCATGATCGACGTCCATCAGCACCCTTTCGTATTACCAGAAGCGATGGACCGGTTAATCGACTTTCTCCGCACTAACCGGTATTCCTGGGGCTTCGAGGCAGTCGCCCACGGCGGCTGGTCTACTGTAACCACTGCCAACGTGTTCGGCGCTTTACAGAATGCCACGGAGATGTCATTCGTCGAGTACGAAGATGTTGCGAGCGAAGTAGGCATGATGTTGGC
>CEVO01075417.1_pt1 | contig 11638 bp, 9 predicted proteins | sample 531511 | NCBI WGS metagenome assembly CEVO01 (sample SAMEA2623907, study PRJEB7988) | marine metagenome | biome: marine biome (ENVO:00000447); feature: mesopelagic zone (ENVO:00000213); material: "saline water (ENVO:00002010), including plankton (ENVO:xxxxxxxx)" | depth 800 m | reverse complement strand
TGTGCGAGCACTTCGCCCACACCCGCCAGCAGCTCTTCGATATCGTTCGGGTCGAGGGCATCAAGACCTTCAGCGAATTGATGACCCGACACGGCACCATCCTGGACGACGGGGCGCCGAGTCTCGGCTGTGACGTCTGCAAGCCGGCGGTGGCCTCGATCCTGGCCTCCTGCTTCAACGAGCCGATCACCGACGCGGCGCATATCCCGCTGCAGGACACCAATGACACCTTCATGGCCAACATGCAGAAGAACGGCACCTTTTCCGTGGTGCCACGTATCGCCGGCGGTGAGATCACCCCGGACAAGCTGATCGTGCTGGGCCAGGTGGGCAAGAAGTACGGCCTCTACACCAAGATCACCGGCGGCCAGCGCATCGACCTGTTCGGCGCGCGCCTGGAAGACCTGCCGGCCATCTGGGAGGAACTGATCGACGCTGGCTTCGAGACCGGACACGCCTACGGCAAGTCGCTGCGCACGGTGAAATCCTGCGTCGGCAGCAGCTGGTGCCGCTACGGCGTCCAGGACAGCGTCGGCATGGCGCTGCGGCTCGAGCATCGCTACAAGGGACTGCGCTCGCCGCACAAGCTCAAGTTTGCGGTGTCCGGCTGCACCCGCGAGTGCGCCGAGGCCCAGAGCAAGGATATCGGCGTCATCGCCACCGAGCATGGCTGGAACCTGTACGTCTGCGGCAACGGCGGCATGCGTCCGCGTCATGCGGAGCTGTTCGCCACCGACCTGGATGACCAGGCCCTGATCCAGGCCATCGACCGTCTGTTGATGTTCTACGTACGCACCGCCGATCGACTGCAGCGGACTTCTGTGTGGCGCGAAAACCTCGAGGGAGGCCTCGACTACCTCAAGGCGGTGGTGCTCGACGACAGTCTAGGCATCGGCGAGGAGCTCGAACGCCAGATGCAGCACGTCATCGATACCTACGAGTGCGAGTGGGCGGGCGCCCTGGCCGATCCGGACAAGCTCAAGCGCTTTCGCAGCTACGTCAACGACAGCCGCCCCGACCCGGACATCATCGTCACCGAGGAGCGCGGTCAGCTCCGCCCAGCCTGAGCCAACCACCGTTTCCGCCCTCGTGACCGACACCACGTCACGAGACGGGCTGCCAACAACGCCACAAGGAGTTTTCCATGACCGCTTCTTCCATCAGCCGTTCGCTGGATTGGATACCGCTGTGCCAGCGCAGCGACCTGGTGCCCTTCTCCGGTGTCGCCGCCTGGATCGACAGCGCCGAGGGCCCCGCCCAGGTGGCGCTGTTCTACTTGCCCGGGCATAGCCCGGAACTGTTCGCCATCGACCACCACGACCCCATCGCCAAGGCCAATGTGCTGGCCAGAGGCATCGTCGGCGACATCCAGGGAGAGCCGGTGGTGGCCTCTCCCCTGTACAAGCAGCACTTTCGCCTCAAGGACGGCAGTTGCGTGGAAGACGACAGCGTCTCGCTGCGCACCTGGGCGGTGGCCTTCGACCAGGACAGGGTAATGATCGCACCCTGAGCGCCGCAGCATTTCGGCCCGGGCCTGTGCGGCACGAAAGCTGGCGGGCTCGGTCCTGACCGTCATCTCGGGGGATAAGTCCGTCGCGGCCGAATCGCAGAGGACCGGCCTGGCGTGAGCGGGAAGGTTGACCGAAGAATTGACCTGATAGCGCAGCGTTGACACTTCGCCCTTGCAGCATTTTTGTCATCGTCCATGCTTGACTCAAGGGCACCGCTGGACCGAATCAGGGTCCAATGTAAAGAAGCGCCGTTGGCAGCACGTCTTGCGCCACAGCGGGACAAGCTGCAAGGAACGGCCAACCCGCCCAAGGGTTCGAGAATCGATTGAGAACCAGTTGAGAATCGGTTGAGAACCGTTTCATGGCCACAGGAGGAGCCTATCGTGTGCAATCCGACACCTTGGCGGCTGTCACATTCCTGACATCGCGCGCTGAGAGTGTCGACATCAAGGCGTCATGTTGACGCCCAAGGTGACAATCAGGAGAGCTGTGCCGATGGTACGCATCGACAAGAAGGCCACCCGACTGTACGTGCTGGACACCAACGTACTGATCCATGATCCCAGCGCCCTCTACCAGTTCGAAGAGCACGAAGTGGTTATCCCCATGACCGTGCTCGAGGAGCTCGACAAGCACAAGAATGGCATCCGCGAAATCGCCCGCACCGCCCGGCAAGTCAGCCGGACCCTCTCTGACCTGACCGCCAACGTCGACATCGACCAGATACGCCAAGGTATTCCCATCACCCGCGTCAGCGGACCAGATGGCCGACTGAGACTGCTCTGCTACTCCGACCTCACCCTGCCCGACAACCTGGAAGACAGCCCCGACAATCGTCTGCTCGGCGAGACCTGCCGACTGCGTCAGGAGCGCCCCGACGCCTCGGTGATCCTGGTCACCAAGGACATCAACCTGCGGGTCAAGGCCGCCGCCCTCGGCGTGCCGGTCGAGGACTACCTGACCGATCGCGCCTTCGATGACTCCGACGCCATGACCGACGGTGTCGCTGTGTATGAGGACGCCGGCCGTGGCTTGTGGGACGCCATGGCGCTGGACGTCAAGGTCGAGCGCGACCATGACCGTGTCATCTATCGCCTGAGCGGCGAGATTCCCCAGCACTGGCACCTGGGCATGCTGGTGTCCGACGCCGACAGCGAGGCCAGCTTCGAAGCCATCGTGCGCGAACTCGCCCCCCACCAGGCCACCCTGGAGCTTCTGACCAACTATCGCCACGGCGCCAGCGTCTGGGGGGTACACGCCCACGACAGCCGGCAGAACTTCACCTTGAACCTGCTGATGGACGACGCCGTGGACCTGGTCACGGTGGCCGGTAGTGCCGGTACCGGCAAGACCTTCATGACCCTGGCCGCGGCCTTCCAGCAGACCCTCGATACCAAGCGCTTCGAACGGGTGGTGTTCACCCGAGCGCCGATCTCCATGAGCGAGGACATCGGCTTTCTGCCCGGCACCGAAGAGGAAAAGATGTCGCCCTGGATGGGCGCCTTCCACGACAACATGGACAACCTGCTGCGCGACGAGCATGACGGAAGCTCAACCTGGAACCAGGACGCCACGCGCCAACTGCTGGGCTCACGCGTACAGATCCGGGCGCCGGGCTTCATGCGTGGACGCACCCTCAACGACACCTTCCTGATCATCGACGAGGCCCAGAACTTTACGCCAAAGCAGTTGAAGAGCCTGATCACCCGAGCGGGACGCAACACCAAGATCGTCTGTCTGGGCAACGTCGGCCAGATCGACACCCCTTACCTCACCGCCAATACCTGCGGCATGGCCGCAGTGGTTCAGAACTTCAAGAACTGGCCCCATGCCGGCCATGTGACCTTGAAGAGCGTCGAGCGCTCGCGCCTGGCCCTGGCCGGCGAAGAGCTGTTGTAAGAGCGAAACGAAAGCGCCCCCGCCCGAAAAGGCGGGGGCGCTGGCGTTCGGCCCGGAGCTGACACTTTCAGTTGCCCCGGTCACTTGTCACGGTCACTTGTCCCGATTCATGGCCTTCTCGATCAGTTCCTCGGACTCGCTCTTGGGTGTCTTCTCGATCATCTCCTCCGCTTCGGCGTAAAGGCAGACGTAGGTCTGGCAGGAAGCGCAGTGCACCTTTTCATCGGGATTCTTGGTGCTGGGGACTCGCATGTTGTAGCTGCCGCAGTTCGGGCAGGGCTTAGGGATCCGCAGATCTTCGCTCAACGCCATCTCGATCTCCTTGTAGATGGTGGATGATGCCAGGGCCTTGCCCAACGCGAGGTTATCGCGTTCATACTCAGGAAGGAGGCCCTTCAATTGGTTGCGACCGGCACGCTTGGCATCGTAGAGCGCTCCGTCCACACGCCGCATGGCCATGTCGAGACTTTCGTCCTGCCCGACACAGATGGCTCCCATGCTCACCGTTACCTTGAGGGCACGACGGTCGACCTTCAAGGTCGATGCTTCCACGTTGCTTCGAAGACGCTCCAGTATGTCCCAGGCGTCTTCGGCATGAACGTCACCGAGCAGTACCAGAAATTCTTCGCCCCCGATACGCGCCAGCAGGTCATAGGGGCGCAGGCTTAGACGACAGGTATCGGCGAAAGCCTTCAGCACCATATCCCCGGCGGCGTGGCCGTAGGCATCGTTCAGTGACTTGAAATGGTCAAGATCCAGCATCGCCAGCACCGCTGGCTCGCCACGGCGCCGCAATCGGGCGAGTACCCGCGCTCCTGCCTCGAGGAAGGCACGGCGATTCATCACGCCGGTGAGGACATCGGTGCTGACCAGCTTGGCGACACGCGACTCCGCCTGCTTGCGCTGGGTCACATCCAGCAGCAGGCCATCCCAGACCACGGTGCCGTCATCGAATCGCTGGGGCGTCCCCCTGGCCTCGAACCAGCGCTGTCCTTCCGCGACGGTCTCCTGAGCATCACCCAGGGTGATGTCCAGGTGCCAGGGTGTGAGGCTGACCAGCGACTGGGCGAGCGCCAGCGTCAACTGCTCACGCGCGTCCTCGTCCAGCCTGGAAAGCACGACCTCGACGTCTTCAAGGGCTCTTTGACGAGACAGCCCCGTCTGGGATTCGAAGCCAGGTCCCAGGTAGTCAAACGACAAGCCTCCCCCGGGCGACTGGCGCAGCCGGAACACCACTCCCGGGAGCCTCGCCATGCGGCTTTCAATGGTGCGGCTCAGTCGCTGAGCTGACGCCGCCTGCAGTTGCAGTCGGCTGACGTCGTGCTTCATCAGCATCCAGCGGGCAGCGCACCACGACACCGGGTGGATGCTGGTACCAAGGTGACGTAGACGACCAACCCCGTCACAGGCCACCACGCCTTCCCAGCTCCCGCCTCCCTCGCGACAACGCGCAAGGGCCAGCTCCAGTGTCTCGGCTGCCGTACTGCAATGAACATCGGTCAGGCGCAGCCCCCTGATGTCTGCCAGAGACTTGCCCAGTTCATTGCACTGACGAGCGTTCGCCCAGACGATGGTTCCTTCATGGTCAAGCAACAAGGCGGACCCCGGCGCGGCGCCCAGCAGGGCCTCGGCCCCCGACTCCCCGTCACTGACCGTCATGGTCTGTGGGGGTGCGCCACTCTCAGCCTTTGTCTTGTCGCGACGGAAAAACCTCCATACAGACATCACCCTGCATCCCGTAAGCTTTTTCTTAATTTTTTGTACGAAAAAAGCTTAGAAGAACCAGACTTCCTTCGCAGGATGAAAAGTCTCATGTTCGCAGGCTGAGCAAAGCAGCCTCAGGACTCACTGTCCCAGCAGCTCACTCATCCACTCGCCGATATCCCCGATCTGCTGCGGGCAGACCGCGTGAGCCATGGGATACTGACGATAGACGGTGTGATAGCCAAGCTCCTCCAGACGAGCGAAGGCGGCTCGGCCCAGGGATTCGGGTACCACCGGATCCATGCTGCCGTGATGGATTTCCACCCTCAGGTCGCGATTGGCCTCGTTCAGCTCGATCGAGTTCGCGGTGGCAAAGTAGGTGGACATCGCCAGCAGACCGCCTAGCGGCTTGTCAAAGCTGAAGGCGGCCTCGTAGGCAACGGCCCCACCCTGGGAAAACCCGGCCAGCAGGATACGTCGGCTGTCGATGCCGGCATCGATCTGGGACCGTATGACGCCCTTGATCCGCTCGGCCGACAGCCGCAGCTGCATCTCGTCCACCCGACGGTCCAGGCTCATCTCGAGAATGTCGTACCAGGCGGGCATGACCATGCCACCATTGATGGTGACCGGCAGGCGCGGTGCATGGGGCAGGATAAATCGGATCTGAGCGTAACCGGGCCTTGGCAGCATGGGCACCACCGGCTCGAAGTCACGCCCATCCGCTCCCAGGCCGTGAAGAATGATCATGCAGGCGTCCGCTTCGCCTCGGGGCTCGATGACCAGCTGGTCGTTGTCGCTCATGGGCAGATCTCAGTCTATGTTGCAAAGCACAACCTCCTAGCCTACCGCAATGCGCCAGAGGGGACGAGCCAAACAGGTGAAGTCACCCGGCTACCGAGAAGCACACAGGGCTTTTTAGAAGGGCCAGAAAAAGGGGGTCAGCACCAGCACCACGACCGCAGTCAGCAGATTCAGGGGGCCGCCGAGCTTGAGGTAATCCTGAACCCGGTAGCCACCGGGGCCCATGACCATCAGATTGGTCTGATAGCCAATCGGGGTGAGAAAACTGGCCGATGCGGCAAACATCACCACGACCACGTAGGGCAAAGGATTGACGCCGAGACTCTCGGCCCCTGCCATGGCGATGGGGAAGGTAATGACCGCTGCGGCATTGTTGGTCACCAGCGAGGTCAGCAGCGCCACCACACAGTAGGTGCCCACCAGCAGCGCCCAGGGACTGTCGCCGACGACACTCAGCAGCCCACGGGCCACCACATCTGCTGCCCCGGACGTCTGCAGTGCGGCGCCCAGGCCAAAGGATGCGGCGATGGTCAGTAACACCTGGGTGTCCATGCCGCGACGGGCACTGCGGACGCTGACACAGCCGCTCAACAGGGCTGCCGTGGCGCCCAGCATGGCGGCGTTCATCATGCTCATCAGCCCGGTGGAGGCCAGCACCACTACCGTCGCCAGGATCGCCCAGGCGCGCAGCGCTCGGTCGAAGGCGGGCCTGGCCTGACCATTGACCTGGCTGATCAACAGGAAGTCCTGAGACTGTCGATGACGTTCGATAAAGGCCGGGCGCGCCTCGAGCAACAGCACATCGGAGGGTTGCAGACGAATCTGCCCGAGGCTACCCGCCACCCTGCGCCCACCACGACAGACCGCCAGCACAGCGGCGCCATAGAGCGTGCGAAAATGGCCATCGCGAATCTTCTGCCCGATGAACTGGCACTGGTCGGAGACTACCGCTTCCACCAGGCGGCGCTCGCGAAACTCCTTCTCAAGATGCGACTCCCCCAGACGGGATGGCCTCAGACCGCGCATCTGCTGCAATTCCACTGCCCCCTCAGTGGTGCCGGCAAAGACCAGGTGATCCCCGCCCTTGAGACGTTCACCCGGCCCCACCACGCTGACCACATTGCCACCGCGTTCGATTTCCACCAGGAAGAGCCCGGAAAGATGCCGCAGCCCGGCCTCTTCGACGGTGCGGTCGACCAGCGGCCCCTGCGGATCCACTTCCATTTCGATGGTAAACTCGCGCAGGTTGGCGAAGGCCTCCTCGCTGCCGGGGCGCCTGGACAGCAGACGAGGCGTTACTACCAGCAGGTAGACGACCCCAACCAGCGCCATGGGCACGCCCACCCAGGCGATTTCGAACAGCCCCAGGTGGAGGTCCGGGAAGCGCTCCTGCATCAGCGAATGCACCACCAGATTGGTACTGGTACCCATCAGGGTGACGGTGCCGCCGAGGATCGAAGCGAAGCTCAGCGGCATCAGCAGCAACTGCGGGGCAATCGAGAAGCGACGCCCCCAGCTGATCACCGCAGGGATGAAGGTGGCCACCACCGGCGTGTTGTTGAGCAGCCCGCTGACGGCGGTGACTGGCCACACCAGGCGTGACAAGGCGTGACGTTCGCCGGAGGGGCGTCCCAGCACGTGACGAATGATCAGATCGATACCACCGGTATCACGCAGGCTGGCGACCAGGATGTAGAGGAAGGCAACCGTGAACAGACCACTGTTGGAAAAACCGCCCAACGCCTGCTCGGCGTCGATGACCCCAAGGCTTAGAAGCACCACAAGAGCCCCCATCAGCACCATGTCGGGGCCGAGACGGGTCAGCGCCATCAACGGGAAGACGGCACAGGCAACGGAAAGGGCGATCCAGGCATCCAGCGACATGAGGTGGCCTTGCTGAAGAGAATCAGCCTATTGTGCCTCCCCCACCTTATTCTAAATAGTTACAATGTATTATTTTTTTATCTCTTTCAGGCATATGGGCCCTTCACCCTATGCCACAGCGCCTTTGCGAGAGATTCACCTCGTTTACGGGTGTCCTTCACCGTCACCCACCCGGGGCGCAGAATGACACATCAGAAACGCAAAAAGGCCCGCCGTAGCGAGCCTTTTCCATGCATCAAGTGCGATGCATCATGCCGCCTGAGCGGCCATCAAGCGATCGACTTAGTCGATGACCTTGATGTTGGAAGCCTGGAGGCCTTTCTTGCCCTGAGTCACCTCGAAGGAGACCTTCTGGCCATCCTGCAGGGACTTGAAGCCGTCGGCTTGAATCTCGGAGAAGTGAGCGAACAGGTCGTCACCGTTGTCGTCCGGAGAGATGAAGCCGTAGCCCTTAGTGTCGTTGAACCACTTGACGGTACCAGTTGCCATGATCGAATCCTCGACTAGCGTATATACATTACCGGGAGATACCCGAGTTGCAGTGGGTAAAACAAGAAACCTTCCCCCGGAACATCGTCGCCAGGATGCTTCGATGACCTCTGAGACGTTCAACTTGCTAACCAACTGCGAGCAGCATGCGCCGTCTTGGCGCTCAGGTCAAACACTATTTGCACTTGGTTACGAGACGATGACGCTTTGCAGTCACCTGCAGCAGCACCTCACGACTTGCCGGCTGCCGCCTTTAGCGCGGCCTCTCTCCCGAGCCATGCCTCCGCCTTTTGCTCCACTGTGCCTGGTCGTCACCCGGTGCCGCGTGCTCTATGCCGGTGACAGGTAATGTGCTTGCATGAGTAAAGAACACAAGAAAACCGTGACTCAGGGAGAACGACATGGCCTCGTACCTTTCACGCCACGCCTCGACCCGCTTCGGCGCCTACTACATCGCCGTCGCCGGCCTGATCGTCAGCCTGCTCGGGCTACTGGCGTCACTATGGTGGCTGACGGGGGTGCTGGCGTTTGGCGCGCTGACCGCGCTGGGCACCTATGACATCGTCCAGCGTCGCCGCACGGTCAGTCGCAACTACCCGATCCTGGCGCATATTCGCTACTTCCTGGAATCCATCGGGCCCGAGTTCCGCCAGTACTTCATCGAGGCGGACACCTTCGAGTCGCCCTTCTCCCGCGAGCAGCGCTCGCTGGTCTATCGACGGGCCAAGAGCACCATCGACAAGAAGCCCTTCGGCTCGCTCCGGGACATGAACGCCCCCGGCTACGAGTGGATGGGGCCATCGCTGTCACCGGTGGAGATCACCGATCATGACTTCCGCGTGGTCGTCGGCGAGCATCGCGCCAAGCCCTACAAGGCCAGCGTGCTCAATATTTCCGCCATGAGCTTCGGTGCCCTGTCGCCCAATGCCATCAGCGCCCTCAACGAAGGTGCCAAGCTCGGGGGCTTCTACCACACCACCGGGGAAGGGGCGATATCGCCCTACCACCTGCGCGGCGGCGACCTGGTGTGGCAGATCGGTTCCGGCTACTTCGGCTGTCGTCGCGACGACGGTGGATTCGATCGCGACAAGTTCAAGGAGAATGCCCGTCGTGACGAAGTGAAGATGATCGAGATCAAGCTGTCCCAGGGCGCCAAGCCTGGCCATGGCGGCATCCTGCCGGGGGCCAAGGTGACCGCCGAGATAGCCTCGACCCGCGGCGTGCCCGAAGGCCAGGACGTACTTTCGCCGTCCAAGCACTCCGCCTTCTCCACCCCCTGCGAGATGATCCACTTCATCCAGGAGCTGCGCACCCTGTCCGGCGACAAGCCGGTGGGCATCAAGCTGGCCCTGGGCCATCCCTGGGAATGGTTCGCCATGGTCAAGGCCATGCTGGAATGCGGCGACCGCCCCGACTATATCGTGGTCGACGGTGGCCAGGGCGGCACCGGCGCCGCACCGCTGGAATTCATCAACCGCCTCGGCATGCCGCTCAATGACGCCCTGATCCTGGTCCACAACACCCTGGTCGGCGCCGGACTGCGCGACGAGATTCGCATCGGCGCCAGCGGCAAGATCATCAGCGCCTTCGACATCGCCCGTACGCTGGCGCTGGGCGCCGACTGGGTCAACATGGCCCGTGGCTTCATGTTCTCGCTGGGCTGCATCCAGGCCCAGAGCTGCCACAACGACCAGTGTCCCAGCGGGGTCGCCACCCAGGACAAGGCCCGCGGCAACCGCCTGGACGTCGAGGACAAGTCGGTGCGGGTGAAGAACTTCCACGCCAATACCAAGTTCGCCCTGTGCGAGATGCTGGAGGCTGCTGGGCTGCATCACCCCAGCGAACTTGGCCCCGAACACATCATCAGGCGCCTCTCCAATGGCAAGGCGCTGCCCTACATCAGCCTGATCGACAGCCTGGCACCCAAGGAGTTGCTGGAGGGCGGCGCCAAGAACCATCCGCTGTATCGTGAGTTCTGGGATCTGGCAGATGCGAACAGCTTCGATGCCCCCTGCGCCCTGCACAGTCTGCGACAGACCAAGCTTCTCTAGTCGCCGGCCATCCTCGCCCTCCCTGCCTCCAGGGGGGGGCGGCCACCCGCCCTTCCCTTTCGGCTTGCCTTGCGCCTGCCTGACTTCATGCAGTGGTGTTGCTCAGCGATGATCGACGCAGTCCCCCACCTCTTCCAGTTGCATCGTGACATGCTCGATATCGAACCCTTGGGTCAGCACCTCCCGCACTGCCACCAGAGTTGTCTGGTGGTCTTCTCCCGAGCGCACGCCCACGTGCATCGACACCAGATGCCGTCCGGGTGTCAGCGACCAGGCGTGAACATGATGAACGTCGCATACCGCCGGTACCGTCTCGACGACGGCCCGCTTCATGGCATCGATGTCCAGGGATTCCGGAACGCCTTCCAGCAGGATGTGCCCACTCTGGCGCGTCAGTGTCCAGGCATTCCTGAGGATCAACAGCGCCACCAGCACCGACAGCAGCGGGTCGATCGGCGTCCATCCGGTCGCCATGATCACCAGCGAGGCAACGATCGCCGCAACGGAACCGAGCAGATCGCCCAGCACGTGCAGCGCAGCACCGCGAATATTCAGATTGTCGCGATCGCCGCCGTGAAGAATCACGAAGACCACGATATTGACCAGCAGTCCCGCCACCGCCACCGTCAGCATGACAGGCCCGAGCACCTCGACCGGACTCAGCAGGCGGCGGACCGCTTCGATCGAGATCCAGACCACGATGGCGATCAGGGTCAAGCCGTTGACGAAGGCGGCGAGGATCTGCACCCGGTCATAGCCAAAACTGCGGGCGTCGTCGGCAGGTCGCTTGCTGAGGCGGGCGGCAAACCAGGCCAGCACCAGGGCAGCGCTGTCGGTGAGCATATGGCCTGCGTCGGCCAGCAGCGCCAGTGATCCGGAGACAACACCTCCGATCACCTCGGCCACCATGAAGGACGCGGTCAGCAGGATGCCCCAGGCCAGCCGACGCTGGCTGTCGGTGTGCACATGGCCGATGCCATGGCCATGGCTGTGCGCGTCATGGCCGTGCGGATCGTGCCGATGCTTGTCTCGCTCAGCGTGCTGGTGAGCAGGGCCGTCCGCTGGGGCGCTTTCGGTCGTTCGATGTTCATGAGCCATGGGAGTCTCCCGGGAAGACGCGGTCCTCATCCTTGATGCTAGCATTTGCCAGGTGCTGACCTGGACCGGTCGCGCAGCCAGGTCAAGACCAGCGCTACCAGACCAGTCAGCGCAACGGCCACCTCGGGACAGTCGGCAAGGCATACGCCGACGCTCTGGCCTCCTTGCCGCTTACCGTTGATACTCTTGATGTATTCG
>CEVO01075539.1_pt1 | contig 11664 bp, 10 predicted proteins | sample 531511 | NCBI WGS metagenome assembly CEVO01 (sample SAMEA2623907, study PRJEB7988) | marine metagenome | biome: marine biome (ENVO:00000447); feature: mesopelagic zone (ENVO:00000213); material: "saline water (ENVO:00002010), including plankton (ENVO:xxxxxxxx)" | depth 800 m | reverse complement strand
ATATTGGCACGCCTGGTAGGATTCGAACCTACGACCCGCTGATCCGAAGTCAGCTGCTCTGTCCACTGAGCTACAGGCGCATTTTATCATTATAGTATATATTTAAAGAATATTGGGATGAGAAATTGTTACACAATTTATATATATTTGGGGTGGACGGAGGGAATCGAACCCTCGCTCTCCCGGGCCACAACCGGGCGTATTAACCACTCTACCACGCCCACCACGAAAAAGAATTTTAACATTTATTTTATTAAAGGATCAAGAATAATATGAACTTGATAATAGGAATTTTAATTAAGATAATTATTTACGCACTAGCATATTTGCTGTCATTTGAGTCAGGATTATCAACTGTTACATTTAAAGCTTGTAGAATTGTAGATACTTCAATTTCGTTTTTAGAAGGATGTCTTAAATAATTTCTGAAATTTACTTCGTATATATTTCTGCGCCCAATACGGGTTTTTGAAATATAATTTGATTGTTCAAGGTCAGTAATAATTTTATGGGTGGTTCTTTCAGTAATGCCGACAGTTAATGCGATCTCTCTTGCTGTGATTTTGGGATTTTGAGCTATATGGCTTAATACTAGACCATGATTAGTGATAAATGTCCATTTTTCATCCATATTAGCTATTCTTCCTCCTAATCATGCTTAATTCGTGTAAAGTTCTACACAAGGTTTGGTACGTTGAAGCGTTATAGAATCATAACAGATTTACCAATAGTTATGTCAACTAAATATTCTATATATTATTAAAAAAATACTAATTTTTTATTAAATTTAAAATAGTTCTAACACTAACGCCTGTTGGTCCTTTTGGATTATACCCAACATCTTTTGGAGATGTAATTGTACTTGCAATATCTAAATGTATCCACGAAGCATTTCCAGCAAATTCTCCAATAATCATCGCTCCGGTAATAGAACCCGCCTCTCTTCCGCCAATATTTTCTATATCAGCTATTGAATTTTTATATAATTTACTATAATTCTTATCAACTGGTAATTGCCAAAATTTTTCCCCTGTACTTTTTGAAGAGATCAAAAATTTATCAATAAATTCTTGATCATTCCCAAAAAGACCAGTATATTCATTACCTAGTGCAATAGATATTGCCCCGGTTAATGTAGCTATATCAATAATGTTATTTATACCTTTATCAACAGCATAACTTAGAGCATCTGATAATACTAATCTACCTTCAGCGTCAGTATTTCCTATTTCAACAGTTTTACCATTCATTGCCCTTACTACATCACCAGGTCTTTGAGCATTACCCCCAGGCATATTTTCTGCTATTGCAAGAATCCCCATAACATTTTTTTTGGGTTTTTGATGGGCTATAGCTTTCATTACACCAAGCACAATTGCTGAACCAGACATATCTTGTTTCATAGTTCTCATACTCATGCCTGGTTTTAAGTTTAATCCTCCAGAATCAAAAGTTATTCCTTTACCTATGATAGCAATATTGTTATCTTTGTTTTCTTTGTCGCCATTATAATTTATTATTATCATCTTCGGATCATTTTTACTTCCCTGCCCCACTCCTAATATTACTTCCATTCCTAGATCTTTCATTTCTTTAACATTTAATATTGTTAATTCTAATTCAGAATTTTCAACTATATCTTTAGCTACATTTTCTAGTCCACTAGGATTCATATAATTAGGTGGTTCATTAATTAGATTTCTTACTAAATTTATTGAATCAGATTCATTAATTATTTCTTCAAAATTATATGAAGTACCGTATGAAGTGTCATCCTGTGTATTTATTAAATCAATTCTCTCTAAGGTGTTTGGCTTTTTATTGGTTTTAAATTTATCATATTTATAAGTTCCAAGAATCAATCCCTGTGAAATCGCATTAACAGTTTTATTAAATTCCAAATTGTTATTTCCATCACCCGATATAATTATAGAAGCAGAATCGTTTTTCATATTGTTTAAAAATCTACCAAGACTTCCACTTGCTTTTCTTATTTTTTCATAATTAAGTTCTTTTTCTTCACCCATACCGATTAAAATTAATTGTTTCGATTTTAATTTATTCATTGTGTAAATATTTGTTATTGCACCTAAGTCTGAAGAAATTTGCTTTTTAGCGTCTAATTCGTCTATCAGATTATCAATTAAATTATTTACAGAGTTTAAATCAGTATTTTTGTTGTTATTTTTATAATATGGTATGCAAATTGAATCAGTATTTAATTCAATGAGAGATGAATTTAAAATTTTAAATTTCATTAAATGACCCCTTTTTTCAGTGTTTTCATTCAAGATTATAACTTAAATTTTGCCTGATTTGAACTTTCAGTTTATAATATTCTGCATTGTACAAATTATATTAATAGATAATATTGGAGCTTTAAAAATGAAATTAGGATCTGCTGCAGTAAACTTGGTAACTGATGGTACCTTGTCAAAAGATGGGGGAGCCTTATTTGGCAGAGTCCCTAAAATGGATTGGGAACAGGCTATTAAACCTGACAGGAGAAATCGTGTAAAAATGGGTATTAATTTATTATTAATACAAACTCCTAAATTTAATATTTTAGTAGATACTGGCTTGGGATCTAAATCCAATGATATGGTAAAAGATACATATTCATTGAATGGTAATAAATTGGCAAAAAGCTTAAAACAATTAAATTTAAGCCCTAAAGATATCAGTCTAATAATTTTATCCCATTTACAATTTGATCGTGCTGGAGGATGTACTAAATTAGATAGATCTGGCAAGTTAGTACCAGCTTTTCCCAAAGCTAAACATCTTGTACAAAAAGTATGTGTTGAGGAAAGTAAAGAACCTTCAGAAATAGAAAAATCTTTTGTAAATCAAGATGATTTTTTGCCTTTAATTGAAAAAGACCTTATAGAACAATTAGATGGAGAAAGCGAAATCATTCCTGGAATAAAAACACAAATTACTGGTGGCCCTTCTATGGGGCATCAAATTGTATTTATAGAATGGGGAAGTGAAAGAATTGTTTATGCAGGGTCTATTATACCCACAAGGTTTCATATCTCACCCCAACATGTTGCTGCGTATGATGTTTATCCTTATGAAACTTTAGAATGGAAAAAGAAACTTATTGATATGGCTGTTAATGATGGCTGGTTATTAGTCTTTGGGAACGAAGTAGGACATTCAGCAGGTTATTTATCATCAAGTAGCGGAAATTTAGCAATTCAACCAATTGAATTATAAAACTTTTCCAATGATATAATTCTTATTAGATTCCTGAAGAATTACAGGAGTGATTTTATTATACAAATCATATTTTGATTCTGTTTGCACTCGTAGATAATCTTCGCTGTACCCTTCGAATATTGTTGGAGATTGATTTAATGGTTTTTCCCATAAGATATTTCTTTTTTGATTTGAAACATTTTTTCTATAAGTAGATTCTTCAATATTTGATAATCTCAAGGCAATATTCATTCTTTCCTTTTTGATTTCAGGGTTAATTTTGTTTTTGAAATAATATGAAGAAGTCCCTGGTCTGTCTGAATATGGAAATAAATGAATTTTAGAAAATTTTGATGATTTTATTATTTTTAAAGTAGCATTGAAATCTTTTTCTGTCTCTCCTGGGAATCCTACGATAACATCAGTTGAAATAGACGGATTTGTAAGCTTTGATTTTATTAGATTTACTGATTTTAAATAATCTTTATTATCATATTTTCTTCTCATTAATTTTAAAATATTATTACTTCCGCTTTGCAAAGCTAGATGAAAATGATTACAAATCCTATGTGAATATTCTCTGTAAACATCTAATAATTCCTCCGAAATTTCATGAGCCTGAATAGAAGATATTCTTAATCTTTCAATACTAGTTTCCGTCATTATATATTTAATTAATGTTTCTAACTTTTCATTAATTAAATCAAAACCATATGATCCTAGTTGTGTACCTGTAAGTATAATTTCTTTATATCCGCGTTCATGTAAATCATTTATTTCATTTACAATTAATTTTTTATCAATACTTTTTTCTCTACCCCTTACTTTAGGAACAATACAATATGCACAGATTTGATTACATCCTTCCTGTATTTTTACCGAAGCTCTAGTTCTTTCTAACAGGTTACCAGTTTTAATTGGGTTATCTATTGGAGGAAGTTGATAGCCAAGTTGATTAGAAATATCATTAATAAGATTTTCTTTTTGAAAATTACCATAAACTAAATCTGCTATTTTACTTTTTATGATATTTTCTTTATCTCGTTCTGCATAACAACCGGTAAGAACTGTTAAGGTAGATGGGTTTTCTTTTTTAATTTTCCTCAATGATTTTCTGGCTTTTTTATCTGCCACATGAGTTACGGTACATGAATTTAATATATATATATCGGGATTTTCAAGATTTGAATTTACATTAAACCCATTCTGTATAAACTTTTTGTATAATTGGATACTATCGGCTTGGTTTAATTTACATCCATGGGTATCAATTTTTACTGAAATCATTATTGTTCTTGTAATTAATATAGTTAACTTTATAATATTTTACATTAAATGTTAAAATTTGATTATGAAAAAACTAGATATAATATCATTGGGCGAATGTATGATTGAATTATATGGATCGGATTCTCTTTCAAAAAGCCCCACTTTTCATAAATCTTATGCCGGAGATACCATGAATATGATATCAATGGCATCAAAATTAGGACTTAAATGTGGTTATATAACTAATGTGGGCGATGATCCATTTAAAGATTATTTGCTTGATGAATGGAAATCATTGAATATAGACTTAAAATATACTCAGATTATAGAAGGTTTTAATGCTGTTCATTTTACTGTTTTGCAAAATGATAATAACAGACAATTTGTTTATTACAGAAAAAATAGTGCTGCAAGTAAAATTGATTACAAACTAATAAATGATGACTATTTAAAAAGTACCAAAGTTTTCCATACAAGTTCTTTAACTCAGTGTATTTCTGATTCTGCCAGGGATGCAGTAAGTGAATTTTTACATAAATCAAAATCATTAGGAATAACAACATCATTTGATACTAATTTCAGATCAAATATTTGGGCAGCAACTGATGCAAAAAATGCAATTTTAGATGTAATAAAATATATTGATATTCTGTCTCCGTCTTATCCTGATGAAGTAAATAATGTTTTTGAATTGGATACACCTATAGAAATGATAAAATTTGGTTTATCTAAGGGGTGTAAACTTGTGATTGTAAAATGTGGGGAAGATGGAGCATACATAGGAAATTCAAACAGAATTATATATGCTCAGGCTATTACTCCTAATGGTTTACTAGATACCACAGGTGCTGGAGATTCTTTTCTTGGTGGATTTTTTTATTCTTATATAAAAGATATGAATTTAGAAGATAATATGAAATATGCAATAACTTCTGCTGGCCTTAAAGTATCAGCTAGAGGAGGTATACAAAGCCAACCTACTAAAAAAGAAGTAGAGAAATATCTTGATTTAGTTAAAGTGAAAGAAATAAATCATCATTAGTTAAACTAACCATAATTTATATTTTTAAATTTAATTTAATATGAAATAATAATTTATTATTTATGATTTAGGAGATTTTGTTGACTAGAGAAGTAGTTGTAACTGGTATTGGAATGATTTCACCTGTTGGTAATACTATTCATGATTCCTGGGAAAATTTAATTAATGGAAATTCTGGGATAGATATCATACAATCTTTTGATCCCTCTGATCTGGAAACAAAAATTGCAGGAGAAATTAAAGATTTTAATCCAATAGATTTAATTGGCAAAAAAGAAGCTCGTAGAATGGATCGTTTTTCCCAATTAGCTTTAGTTGCAGCTCAAGAGGCATTAAATTCCGCTCAATTAAACATCGATGAAACTAATGAACATAGGGTTTCTGCTATGATTACTAGCGGCATAGGCGGTATTATTACAATTTCTGAACAGATTAATGTAATGCGGGATAAAGGTCCTACTAGAATAAGTCCATTTTTAGTTCCAATGATGCTACCTGATATGGCTTCTGGGCAGGTATCAATGAAACTCGGAGCTAAAGGTCCAAATTTTGCGGTTATATCAGCTTGTGCAAGTGGTGGTGATTCTATCGGGATAGCATCAGAATTTATAAAATCAAATCGAGTAGATATTGTTTTAGCTGGCGGTTCAGAAGCTGCAATATGCCCCATAGGCGTTGCAGGTTTCAATGCTTGCCATGCACTTTCTAAAAACAACTCATCGCCTAAACAAGCATCCAAACCATTTGATAAAAACCGAGATGGATTTGTATTAAGTGAAGGTGCCGCTGTTTTAGTTTTAGAATCTAGAGAAAGCGCTAATAAAAGAGGTGTAAATATCTTAGCTACTATGGCTGGATATGGATCTTCTGCCGATGCAAATCATATTACACAACCTGCTCCAGGAGGAGAAGGTGGAGTTAGAGCTATGAATGAAGCTATACTTAATGCAGAAATTAATGCTAATCAAATTGATTATATTAATGCACATGGAACTTCAACTCCGTTAAATGACAAATTTGAAACAATGGCTATGAAAACAGTTTTTGGAACTGATATTAATAAAATCGCTATAAGCTCTACTAAATCTATGACAGGCCATTTATTAGGTGCAAGTGGAGCTGTTGAAGCAGCAATATCTGTTAAATCATTAAATGAAAATATTGTTCCTCCTACCATTAATTTGAATGACTCGGATCCTGATTGCGATTTGAATTATACACCCAACAAATCTTTACAGAAAAATTTATCTTATACTATGTCTAATTCATTTGGGTTTGGAGGACATAACTGTTCTTTAATTTTTTCAAAACCAAGTAATTAGTTATTTGATATAACTTGACTCCGGATCATTTATAAATCTCCAAAGCCAAAGTACAGCTCTAAATGTAATAAAGTGTTTATTTAAATCATCTATTATTTTAAATTCATATCCTGATTTATTTTTATTTAATCGTAAAACTCCGGCATTTGAAATTTTATCTCCTGTCATTTCTGTATAAGCATTAGCATAGGCACTTACTTGTAATAAATTTTCAATATATAAACTTTTAGAAGTTTTCCAGTCAAGTATAAATAAATTTTCATTCACTAATCCAATAGAATCTGCAGTCCCTCCATATCCGTATTTTGAAGAATACAAATATTTTTCTTGTTCAAAGCTTTTAAAATTATATTCATTTTTCCAGTCATTAAAATTTTTATAAATCCACTTCATATTACTTGGAATATCAACATCAAAATTTTGTTGGAGAAGTAATTCAATAAATTTATGTGCTTTTGATCCAAATTCTCCTGCTTTTGTTTTTATAAAATTGGGTTGTTTTTTTGCTTTTTCAAATATTTCATGCAAACCATCTAAATTTTTATTTTCTATATCTTTTATATATTTTGAAATATTTTCACGAGCATAATCTATTGCAACTTCTTTTTCCCAAGTAATAAGACCTGGTTTTGAAATTGTACTCAATATAGATGTAACACTAGGTAATGGCTCTTGTAATCCTGGTATTAAATAATATCTATTACCTTTAGTATTAATTATTGAAATTTTCTCTTTATTTACTGTCATATTAAATTATTTCTTTGTTTTATTTTGTCTTCTTTTTTCTGCTCTAGTTTTATTATCATTTTGAAAATATTGAAATGAAATAAAATTTTTATAATTAACATTAATAATTAATATAGGAAGAGATATCAGTATGCAAATAATTGCTATTACTTGAGCCTCTGTGATACTTATATCCATACCAAAAAAGTTTAATGGTATCCATATTTTGTCATATCTTAAGTATGAAATTATTAATCTGCCAATAGAATAAAGCAATAAGAACAGTACCCATGTCATACCTGAAGGATATAATTTGAATCTGAAATACCAGATGATATATATTGATAACATATTCCATATCATTTCATATATTATGGCTGGCTGTACAGGCACTCCTATTCCTGAACCTTTCATTTTGCAATTTGTAACATCTGAGGCTGTGTGATCCCAACTCATAGCAAATACACCTTCATATGCTTTAGCACAATGTTCTCCATTTATTATGTCCCCTATTCTACCTATTACCATTCCAAACATAAGTGCAGGTGCTGCAAGATCAGTTAATACATATTTTGGATATTTATTAATATGGGCGCATAATATGCCTCCTGCAAAACCTCCAATCACACCTCCCCAAACAGCTATGCCTCCTTTCCATAACATAAACATTTCTAAAGGCTGATTTTGATAAAACCACCAATAATCAATAACATGTACTATTCTGGCTCCAATAACTCCTCCAATGATTCCCCAGATTGCTACATGATATACAGTATCTTGATCTAAATTGTAATCTTCAGCCCACCTCCCAGCTAAAATAACTGCGAATAAAACTGCTACAAAACTAAAGAAACCATGCCAGCTTATTACCCAATTACTAAACCCTGTTATCAAAGGATTAATATTAACATGAATGATATTTTCCATATTTAAACCTTATACTTTATATCATTAAATTCAATATAATTTTTATACTATATTTATTTTAATTTTATAAATATGAACTTTAAGTTCATAGATTATATTTATAATTTAATTAAATAATATTAAATTATTATTAAAAATATTTTTAATCAGATATGTTAAATACTAAAAATCTTGAATTTTATATTAACGAATTTTCTAATTACATGTTATTGGAAAAAAATTTATCAATTAATACTATAAACAGTTATAAAAAAGATTTATTACAAATGAAAAATTATGTTTTGATTAAATTCAAAAATAAAATAAATATTAAAGATATCTTATCTAAAGAAATTTTTGATAAGTATTTGATATACCTTTATGATAGAGAATACAAACCTTCTACTTTGGCCAGAAAGCTGTCATCTTTGAAATCTTTTGTTTTATTTCTTGAAGATGAAAAAGTGATAAGTGCTAATCCAATTAAATATTTAAAATTCCCAAAACTTGCAAGAAAAATCCCCAAAACACTTGATCAAGACGTTATAGATATAATGTTAAATAATTCTAAATATTTGTCACTACGTGATTCTACGATCATTGAATTAATCTATGCCACTGGCATAAGAGCATCAGAATTAATTAATATCAAAATTATTGATATTGATTTTAATGAAGCAACTCTCAGGATACTTGGAAAAGGATCTAAAGAACGAATAATTCCAATTCATGATTTGGCACTCAATCTTATATCAAAATATTGGAAAAATGAAATTCATAATCATAATAAATTAGTAAAAAACAAAAAGATTAAATTTAATAGAGAATTATTATTTCTAAATACATATGGAAAAAAATTAACTAGACAGGGTTTATGGTATATTATTAAAAATATTTCTAAAAAATTAGGTCTTGATATGAATAAAGTTAGTCCCCATATTTTAAGGCATACATTTGCAACACACCTTTTATACAATGGAGTACCTATTAGACATCTACAGGAATTACTTGGACATTCAAATATTTCTACAACACAAATTTATACACATTTATCAGATCAATATATTGAATCTGAATATTCCAAATTTAGCCCTAGGGTAAATTAAGGAATTGATGTTAAGATATTTTAAATGGATAATATATTATGAAATCTAAAAGAAAAAAGAATAGAGATATACAAAAAATCAAAAGTAGGCTTGGGGTTTCAAGAAAAAAAAATTATACAAAACAACGTAATGTTGATATCAATACACCTATTAATGATTCTATTCAATCAGAAATTATTGCTCCTACAGACACAAATATTGAATCTCAAAACACAATAATCAATTATCCCTATCTTAAACGAGAAATATTTCAGATAATTGGTACATTTGGTTTTGTACTTTCTATATTAATTGGTTTAACTTTTATTATATAAATTGATTAATTTATCTCATTCAAAAAAAACTTTTCAAAATCGATTAAATTTGATACCAAATAATCCAGGTGTATATGTAATGAAAGATATACATGGGAAAGTTATATATGTTGGGAAAGCATCTAATTTAAAAAACCGTGTTTCCAGTTATTTTAATAAAACTAGTAATAATGATTTAAAATTAAATCTTTTAAGAGAAAATATTAATGATTTTGAAATTTATATTACGAATACAAATAATGAAGCATTGTTATTGGAGTCATCTTTAATAAAAAAATATCAACCAAAATTTAATATAAGACTTAAAGATGACAAAACATATCCTTATATTATGATTGATTTAAATCAAGATTATCCAATAATACAATTTACAAGAAATATAAATATAAAAAATTTAGATCGTATTAGATTATTCGGACCTTTTTCAAAAGCTAAAGAAGTTAGAAAAACATTGTCAATAATTAATGCTTTATTCCCTTATAGAAGTTGTACAAAAAAAATAACTGGTAATGATCCTAGGCCATGCTTAGATTATCATTTAAAAAGATGTATTGCTCCGTGTATAAGTGCCTGCACAAAGAAGGAATATGAAGAGGTTATAAAAGATGTTGTGAAGTTTTTGGAAGGTGATCATAAATTTGTTATTAACAAACTTAATCAAGAAATGGTTTATGCATCAGAAAATATGATGTATGAACGGGCTGCTAGAATAAGAGATCAAATTCAATCTATAAATGAATTTCATAATTTGTCTAAGGATAAGATTAATGATAACAAAGTTATTGATTATATCGGAATTACCCCGTCAGAAGATTTTGCTAGTGTAAGTGTTTTTGAATCTAGATTTTCTAATCTTAGCGATTCTATTAAATTTATTATGGAAGGAACAAAGAATAGAAGCTTAAAAGATATAATTCATGCTTTTATAAATCAATATTATTTAGAAAAAGTTAACAAGCCAAATATAGTTGTTTTACAAGAGTTACCTGAAATTAAATTTATTAATGATTCAATAAACAATAATACAAAGAAAAAAATGAAATTTATTGTTCCATCCATTGGTATTAAAAAAAAGTTAATGGATTTAGCAATTGAAAATTCAAAATATAATATTGAACATATAAACAAGAAAAAAAGTGATACTGACAATGTATTAAATATATTAAAAGAAAAATTATTATTAGAAAAAGCTCCTGAACGAATAGAATGCTTCGATATCAGTAATATTCAAGGCAAAAATTCTGTAGGAAGTATGGTTGTTTTTTATAATGGACAACCCGACAAAAAACAATATAGAAGATTTAAGATTAAAATTGAAAATAAAGTTGATGATTATTTAATGATGAAAGAAATGTTGACTCGACGTTATTCAAGATTATTAAAGAATAATATTTCTTCTGCTAAAGATAATGACATGAATAAATATAAACCTGATTTAATTTTAATCGATGGTGGAAAGGGTCATTTGACAGCAGGGTTACAAGTGTTACTTGAACTTGGTTTATCTGCTTTTCCTATAGCTTCAATTGCAAAAAAACATGAATATATTTATATACCTTATTCTAAAGAACCTATAAATATTTCACCAAAATCATCTGAAGGTATATTGTTACAAAATATTAGAGATGAAGCACATCGTTTTGCTATTCAATATCATAGAAAATTAAGGTCTAAGGAACTATTAAATAATTCATTGAATGATATACATGGATTAGGCATCAAAACAATAAATAATTTATTGTTAAAATATGAAACTATTAACAATATTAAACATG
>CEVO01012112.1_pt1 | contig 11667 bp, 11 predicted proteins | sample 531511 | NCBI WGS metagenome assembly CEVO01 (sample SAMEA2623907, study PRJEB7988) | marine metagenome | biome: marine biome (ENVO:00000447); feature: mesopelagic zone (ENVO:00000213); material: "saline water (ENVO:00002010), including plankton (ENVO:xxxxxxxx)" | depth 800 m | reverse complement strand
ATCATCAGTGTTTATATCCTCTACGTCCAGTTCAACAGCAATATCAAAAAAATTTTCTTCATTAGATATATTTTCATAAGTTAACAATCCTATTTGATCGAAGATATATTCTACGGATCCGTCCGAACCTAAATTTCCACCATATTTAGAAAAGGCATGACGAACAGCTGCAACAGTTCTATTTTTATTATCAGTCATACAATCTACTATTATTGCTGCTCCCCCTGGACCGTAACCTTCATATCTAATTTCCTGATAATCTTCACCTTCCGTATTTCCTAAGCCCTTTTTAATGGCACGATCAATATTATCTTTAGGCATGCTTTGACTTTTGGCTTTATCAATAGCGAGTCTTAGTCTAGGATTAGCAGTTAAGTCACCTCCTCCAATCCTTGCTGCTACTGTAATTTCACGTATTAATTTAGTAAAAATCTTGGCTCTTTTTTTATCTTGGGCGCCTTTCCTATGTTGTATATTTGCCCATTTGCTATGTCCTGACATAATATTTTCCAAAAAATAATGATATAGATATCATTTGAAACTCATATGCGATATTTAAAAAAAATTTATTTATAACTACATCATACCGCTTATCAATATCTGAATCACTTAAGGTGTTTAATATAGATCATAAGTTAATTTGAAAATGAAGTTTTAGAGAAAAAATGCAATAATTCTTCTTTTGAATAAATTAGGTAAATGAAAAATATTTCAGTCACTTACGACGCAAAAACAAATACTCCCTACGTCGATAAAAAAAAATGGCTCTGGATGTTATCCATACTGTACCCATTGGAAGGATTGCTTGGAATTTTTTTACATTACAAAACAGCTAATGAATATTGGTTGCTGTTACCACTTATTATAGCGTATTGCATTTCTCCCATAGCTGATTGGGTCATTGGAGAAGACAAAAATAACCCGCCAGATACGGCTATATCTGAACTAGATAATGTAAAATATTATCGAATCTTAACGTATTTAGTCATCCCTATTCACTATGCTGCACTTATTATTTTGGCTTGGTGGGCTGGCACGCAAAATCTTAGTTGGTGGGCTTTTATTGCAGTAGCAATATCAGCTGGCTTAGGAAGTGGATTAGGAATTAATACTGGCCACGAACTTGGCCATAAAAAATCTCAACTTGAACGAAACTTAGCTAAATTAGTTCTAGCTGTTCCGGCTTATGGTCATTTTTCAATTGAGCATAATAGAGGACATCATGCTCATGTTTCAACTCCTGAAGATCCAGCAAGCTCGAGAATGGGTGAAAGTATATATAGATTTGCTTTACGTGAAATTCCATCTGCTTTTAAACGAGCTGTAATTATTGAAAAAAATCGTTTAGATAGAAGAGGAAAATTATTCTGGAATACTAATAATCAAATACTTCAATCCATGGCGATTACAGTCACTCTTCAAGCTCTGCTTATCATATTATTCGGTTGGATTATGATACCATTCTTGATACTTCATAATTTTTTTGCATGGTGGCAACTGACTAGCGCAAACTATGTCGAGCATTACGGATTACTAAGAAAAAAAAATGCTGATGGTAAATATGAACATTGCAAACCCCATCACTCTTGGAATAGCAATCATATTTTTAGTAATTTGGTACTTTTTCAACTTGAACGACATTCTGATCACCACGCTCATCCGATCAGGCGTTATCAATCACTAAAACATTATCCTAGCTTACCCACTTTACCTACTGGATATTTTGGGTGCTATGTAATGGCTTATATTCCGTGGATCTGGTTCACAATCATGGATAAAAGATTGTTGAAATTACCATCCATTAACGGTGATTTAAGCAAGATTAATATAGATCCAAAGAAACGCAGAAAATACTACGAACTTTATTCATCTTTAAAATAATATGACAAAATACCAATGCCCAGAATGCAGTTATATTTATGACCCAGTTATAGGTGATGATTTTGAAGGATATCCATCGGGAACAAGATTTCAAGATTTACCTAAAGACTTTCTTTGCCCTGATTGCTCAGTAAGAGGCAAAGAAGACTTTAAAGCGCTACCTTAGGTCAATCTATCTCAGGCTATCTTGAACGCGGTACCAAGTCATTATTGCTTGGAGATAATGGCGTCTAAATGGAGCAAATGGAAATTTTGGCGAAAGACCTTGAGATAATCGAGATATAGGTGCTGGCATATTATTTGAGGCAAGCCATATCGCCAATTGTTTACCTACCCAAGTAGATGTATTAACTCCATTTCCATGGTATCCAAAACCGAAAAAAATACTTTTATCATCAGACAGCCGACCAATAGCAGGAGTTAGCCTTCGAGTAAAACATACGAATCCATGCCAACAATAATCAATTTCGATGTCTTTCCATTCAGGCCAAATAGATTTCATTCGAGCAGCAAGGTACTCATAATTTCTTGTTTCACCTTTTTTGTCACCTGAAGAGGACCCTCTTCCACCAAATAAAAATCTTTTATCAGGTAGTAATCGAAAATAATTCATCAATTTTCTTGAATTAATTGCAGGTGATAAAGTTTTCCACTGATAAGTATCAAGTTCTAGATTACTTAAAGGTCTGGTAACAATAATCGAACTAATAACGGGCAATGATCGAGATGTGAAATTTTTGTGTAAAGTTTCAGGCATAAAGCCGTTAGTTGCAAAAATAACATGCTTAGCTCTTATCGATCCTGAGGCAACATGTAAAGTATGATAATCTCCTTTTTTTTCCCATGATTGAACCTCACTATAAGGATAAAGTTTTGCACCATAGTGTTCGGCTGCCACCGCTAAACCATTGATATATCGCATAGGATGCAATCCGAAAGTCGGCTTTAGCTCCAATGCCCCATATTGTTCGGCAGAATCAAAATGTAAGTCTCGAAATTCTTCGCTTGATATGTTTCTTGCATCCAACCCAAGAGATTGAGAATAAAAATTTTTAAGTTCATTCAGTTCATTAAATGCTTTTTTTGAATGTGCTACATAGAGTTCACTTTCGCCTTGAATGGATGCGTCAATATTATTATCAGTAATAATTTCTTTTACTAATTCTATGGCATCAACCTGACTCTTATAAAATGCTTTTACATCAGATAAACCAAAACGTTTTACTAAATCCTTAACACTGCCAGCCGCTCCGCCTATTGAGCAAAACCCACCATTTCTTCCGGAGGCTCCCCATCCTATATGCCCTGCTTCCAGAACTCCCACTTCAATTCCAAATTTACGCCCTAAATGATATGCCGCTGAAAGACCAGTATATCCTCCGCCAATAATTGCCACATCATATGTTTCATTTGATACTAATGGCTTACCATTTGGCTTACACAAACCTTGGGTTGATTCCCAATACGATGGTTGGGGGTCCCCGAAGTTATACATATTCTGATTGTAGAGCTTGTACATAACAAATTAACCTTTCCTTTATAAAATCTATTGAGTAAGTAGTTGATTGTTTTTCGTAATATAAAGACCCAATAAAACAAGCAAAAGAAATGGAATAGGTAATATAACTAATGAAAACCATCCATAAATATACATAATTGTACCCGCTAGCAGGGATCCTACAGCTGATGTCCCAAATATACATAATTCATTGATGCCCTGCACTTTAAATCTTTCCTCAGTAGCATAGGTAAAAGTTAACATTGTTGTTCCACCGATATAAAGAAAATTCCAACCCACTCCAAGTAAGACTAGTGCGATCCAATAATTATTGACCGCCTGACCTTCGAAACCATATAGGCAGGCACCTAATAAACTTAAGGCGCCAACTGACATAATTTTAACGGTACCAAACTTCTCAATAAGTAATCCAGAGAACAGGGAAGGAATATACATGGCTAAAACGTGACTTCGAATTATATTGGCCGTTATATTAATTGAATAACCATCAATGACATGCATGCTTAAAGGTGTCGCTGTCATGATAAATGTCATCGAGCCATAAGCAATCGTTGCTCCAAAGACTGCCATAATAAAAACGGGTTGCTTAATAATATGATTAATAGATCGGACTTGGCTCTTATTGGTAGAATTATAATTCACTTTAAGAGATCCCAAAAACAATAAGAGAATGGCCTGAAAAACAAATAAAACTGATAAAGCTAATAAAGTTCCAGAATACTGGGCACCTTCATACCAATATTGACCACGAATAACTAACTCAGGACCTAACAAAGCCCCGCCAATAGCTCCGAGCAAAACAATTGAAATTGCTCTGGCTGTGTATTTCGATTGAACACTTTCTGCTGCTGCAAATCGATATTGCTGTGTAAATGCGGTGTTGATACCGAACAATGCTGCTGCAAAAATAAACATAAGAAAACTTGATTTTATTAAAGCAAATGCAGCGATCAATACAGCGGCAACCGCAGACAACGATGATATGGAAGAGCCATACTTTCTGCCCATTTTTTTCATCAGCATTGTTGCAGGTATTGTTGATATCGCGGTAACCACAACCATCAGAGATACAGGTAAGGTAGCAAAAGATTGGTTCTCAGTTAAAGATGAACCGATAATTCCGCCTAGCGTAACTATCGTAATCTGACCAGTGGCGGATATTAATTGGCAAACAAAAAGAATAATTAAATTACGAATTGGCATATAGATTTATTACGATGAGACTAAAATCATGAGGCATTCTCACATAATATCAATAAAAATGTTTAATATTTTCCAAAAAAAAATCAAAACAGTTTGATTTAGTAAATCAATCACTGGCAGAATTGGTCCTTTTAAATGGTTAATAGTTCTTAATGATAATCAGCCAACGTAATTTTCAAATATTTAAATACTCAATATATATATTCCTCACTGCAAATTTTCCTTTATTTTTTGCAGAAGAATGGGCTGCAGCGAGTATACGATTTGTTGATGGCATCAGTTTAAATCAAATAATAGAAGGATTTGCTGCAAGCATAGACACTATTGCCTGGCTTATTTTACTCTATATGTTTGAGCTAGAAACTTATGTTCTAGATGATCATCAGTTCACAAAAAAAGTCGCGCTGTCGCTTCGTTTAGTGAGAATAATTTCGTATTTATTTATTATTTATGCATTTTATGGATACCTGGTTGTTCTCTTCTACACATTGGATATTTCGCCGCTAGAAAATATTACTAATTTGTGCAATTTAACAAATGGTCAGTGGACTTATTCTATTGATTTTCAAGAATATCAAATTATTAATTCAGAGAATTGTTTGACTCTTTCATCGAGTAATACCTTCCTTCAATTCTCAGGAATAAATGCTGTTGTGGATAATAACGGATATATTGATATCGTCCGTCTTGCCTGGATTGATGTCATAAATTCAAGCGTTTGGCTGCTTGTTGTTTTGGTACTCGAAGCGGACGTTTATATGCAAGAAAATAACATAAACAATGTGCTTATCAATGAGACATCAAAAATTAGTAAATATATCCTCTACGCGATTTTATTTTTTAATGCGGCATTTTGGTCATTGAATGGAGATTTCGTCGATTGGTGGGATGCTTGGTTATGGTTAATTGCCTTTATATTCATTGAACTCAATATTATTCAATGGAAAGATGAAGACATAGAAAAAAATGCAGCTGCTTAGTAATGGGCAATATCAATTGTTTTAACTACTCAACAATTAATAGAAATGGATCTTCAATAGATTTCTTTTTAATCCTCGGGCTGTCATCTTTAACAGTGATACTAACTAATTCATTCGCTGAATTTAAACTGATTAACCACGGGTGCCAACTGTCATGGTCGGTCTTTTTATAATAACCAGATATTTCCCATCCGTTATCAGACGGAAAAATATATGATTTTCCAATTTTCCTATTTGGATTTAACGGATCGATAATCTTTATATCTGATGGCATATCAATATAACTCTTTATTATCGATCGAGTGATATGAATAATTTGAATTTCACCGTCTCTCTGATTCACTGAGATAGGTTCATAAACATTTCTATAGGTATAAGTTAAGGCAGCGATAGAAAGCATCAGAAAAATAATTATTCTCAGAAATTTGTGTTTCATGATAATTATCTCAAAGCTATGAAATACCAATGGTTTTATGTGTCTGTATACTTAATTTCCATTGAGGGTGTGAAAGACAATATTCTATTGCTAGCTTAGTATTTCTTTTTAAGTCTTTACTCTCTAATGGTTGTAAAAAGAAATGTTTAAATTTGAGATTAGTAAACTCTTCAGGTTGCGCTTTTTCATTTAATTGTGGAAAAACTAATTTTAACTCATCTCCAGTTTTTTGAATTATTGATGCATTGGATTTTGGACTAACACAAATCCAATCAATTTTGTCAGGAGCTAAGATTGTCCCATTAGTTTCGATAGCAATTTCAAATTTTAAGATGTGCAAAGCATCTATTAATTTTTTATCTAACTGCAACAAGGGTTCACCGCCAGTACATACAACAAAACGTTTGTGGTCATTTTCTCTTGATGGCCATAAAGATAAAACTTCTTTAGCAAGATCTTGCGCTGTGCTAAATTTTCCTCCGCCAGGACCATCATTACCTACAAAATCAGTATCACAAAAATTACATATTGCCCTATTTCTATCTTGTTCTTTTCCCGACCATAAATTACATCCTGCAAACCTTAAAAATACAGCAGGACGTCCTGTTTGGGCACCTTCACCTTGCAATGTGTAGAATATTTCTTTTACAGAATATGTCATTTTTTTACTAAAGGATCCTTTATCCCGGCTTCTTCAAATCCCTTTTTACGAAGCTTGCATGCCATGCATGCTTCACAAGGTGGATAGACGCCAAGATAACATGTATGTGTCATTCCTAATACATCAATAATTCCAAGAGATACTGCCAATTCAACTATTTCTTTTTTTGATAAATTAATTAAAGGTGTGTGAATTTTGAATGAACAGTCCATGCCTAAAGAAATTGTTTTTTCAAGTGATAAAATTGTTTCATTCCTACAATCAGGGTACCCGCTATAGTCTATTTGGGCGACTCCTGTTATCAAATCTAAAATGTTTTTATTCCAAACGTAAGCAGCAGCATAAGTAATAAAAATTAAATTCCTGCCCGGAACAAAAGTGTTTGGTAATGCCGATGAATTATTAACATTACTTTCAGTAGATATTTCATTATTTAAAAGTGCGTTATTAGCGAATTCTGAAAATGTATTAATAGATATTATTTTATTATTAATTTGTGCGTATTCAGCTATTTTTTGAGCTGATTTTATTTCAATTTTATGTTTTTGCCCATAATCAAAAGTTAAAGACTCAACATTTTCTTTTCCAAATTTTTCTATAGCCCAAAATAAACAAGTAGTAGAATCTTGTCCGCCGGATAGTATTACAAGGGTTTTTTTCCTCAAATCTATTTTCTCAAGTAAAAAATTAGTATTTAAAAGCTATAATTAACATTAAGTTATAAACATTATATTATTGTTTTATATTGGTTTTTAAAGTTATAATTCTAATTATTCTTTATTATTTGAATGTTTTTTTACAAATTTCCAAGCGTAATAAAATATTAATGCCGCAATCCATATCGCTAATATTATTAGAATAATCATTAAAAGATTCATAATATATCCATAATAACACTACTTATAGACTCGTTTCATTTGATAAAATTAATCAATTAAATAAAACATAACTAAAATAACAATGAAATCTGATAACAAAAATACTAGTGAAAATGAACTATCATTAGATCCTGCTGACTGGAATGAATTCTCTAAACAATGCCATAAGTCACTTGATGATTTAATTGCATATCAAAAAACAGTTCGCTCTAGACCCGTCTGGTCAACATTACCAAGAGAATCAAAATCTCTATTTAAAGAAAACCTCCCGCGAAAAAGCATGCCGCTTAAAAAAGTCTATGATCAAGTTAAAAAACATATACTGCCTTATCCTACAAACAATATTCACCCTAGGTTTTGGAGCTGGGTTGGAGGCACAGGGACTGCAACTCAACTTTTAGCAGATATGGTAATTTCTTCAATGAATTCTGCAAGCCTTGGTATGGATGAAGCTTCATCATCATATGTCGAGCTCCAATTACTTGATTGGCTAAAAGAAATGCTTGATTACCCTAAATCAGCAAGTGGCTTACTTGTTAGTGGCGGTTCTATGGCAAATTTAGTTGGACTTGCTGTTGCTCGCACTGAAGCAGCAAATTATAACGTTCGTGACGAAGGTATTAACACAAATAACCAACCAAGATTAATTTTTTATACTTCCACTGAAACACATTCTTCTATAAAAAAAGCTATTGAGTTACTTGGTATAGGCGCGCAATCATTAAGATTAATAAATGCGAACGATGACTATACAATAAACATAAATTCTTTGAAAAAAAGTATTGAACTAGATCGTTTGAATGGAAATAAACCGGCTTGTATTATTGCTAATGTTGGCACTGTTAACACTGGCGCCATTGACCCTCTATTAGAATTAGCCTCTATATCAAAAAAAAATAATATTTGGCTACATGCTGATGGAGCTTTTGGAGCTTTGGTTAAACTCTCAGAATCTTCAAAAGATTTAGTTAATGGCCTTGAGAAAGCTGATTCTATAGCGTTTGATCTACACAAATGGATGTATGTTCAATACGACTGTGGTTGTGTACTCATAAAAGGTGATAAACCACATAAAGAGACATTTTCGGTCATCCCGCACTATATAAAAAAGTTTGAGAAAGGACTTGCATCAGGGCCACTAAATTTTTCAGAGTATGGTGTTGAACTTTCTAGATCTTTCAGGGCTTTAAGGCCTTGGATGGCTCTTAAAACAGAGGGTAGTAATAGATATGGGAAACAAATAGAACAAAATATCCAGCAAGCAAAATACCTAACTAACTTAATTCAAAAAGAACCAAATTTACAATTACTTGCTCCCACTTCATTAAATATTGTCAACTTTAGATATCTTGCCCCAAAAATAGATAATAAAAATTTAAATGAACTCAACACTCAAATCTTAATGGACCTGCATGAATCGGGTGTTGCGGCGCCATCTTCTGCATTATTGAATAAAAATTTTTCCATCCGAGTGGCAATATGTAATCATCGTAGTAAGAAAGAGGACTTTGACTTACTGATAGATAAGATTATTGAAATTGGAAACAATTTATCAACATAAAAATAATTCACAGATCATAAAATATTCTTTTTGATACTATGTAATTAAAAAATATTAGTGTTAAAAATTTTTTAGGAAGATAAATGGATAGACGCGAAGTTATGAAGAGTTTAGCTGCCATGTTTGGTACAGATTTATTGCTCCCCATAAGAATTGCAATCTCTCAAAATTTTGATCCAATTGATTTTTCTGGAGGCACATTGTTTTCAGAATTACAGAAAAACCAAATATCAGCGGCAGCTGAAACAATCATCCCTGAAACTGATACTCCAGGCGCAAAAGCAGCCAATGTTGTTAATTTTATTGAGGTGATGCTTCAGGAATGGTATCAAATGGATGACCAAAAGAAATTTTTACAAGGTGCAAATAGTCTTCGTAAATACTGTTTACAAAAATATAATCAAAACTTTTCGTCTTTATCTCAAAATCAACAAATTGCCACCATGTCACTTCTGCAAGATGGTAAAGCTACTATTTTTCCAGATGGTGGTTGTGAATTTTTTAATCATATTAAGCAACTGACAATATTTGGATATTACACATCTGAAATTGGCATGACTATAGAGCGGAAATATCTTCCTGTGCCAGGTCATTACGATGGGTCCTATCCATACGATAAAGTTAAAACACTTTTTACCTCTTGAATTAATGTGATAAAAAGAGGGTTATTTTCTTTCAAAGGATTCTCAGTTATGCAAATGAAGTATTTCGTGATAGTAACGTCAATAGTAATCTTTTCTTCCGCTATCCTTTCAGACGACAAAAAGCTTAATCCTGAGGACACAGAAATATGGAAGCCTGAACCATCTGTCGTTATACCTGCAGAAAACTCAATGCCCCCATCTGATGCAATTATATTATTTGACGGATCAAATCTTTCTCAGTGGCAACACAAAAATGGTGATGATGCCAGTTGGTCAATTGAAAATGGTGCCTTTACTGTTGTAGATGGGAGTGGTGACTTACAAACCAAAGTATCATTTACTGATATACAACTACATCTAGAGTGGAAAACACCTATAAAAATAAGCGGGGAAGGTCAAAACCGTGGTAATAGTGGCGTTTTTTTCCAAAAACGCTATGAGTTACAAGTGTTAGACTCGCATAACAACCGTACGTATTCTAATGGACAGGCGGCGAGTATATACAAACAACACATCCCTCTAGTTAATGCCAGTAAAAAGCCTGGTGAATGGCAATCATATGACGTTATCTTTGAGGCGCCAGTTTTTAACAGTGATAAGACACTACAACAACCTGCCTTCATTACTGTTTTTCACAATGGGGTTCTTGTGCATAATCATGTTAAACTCGACGGCCCTACTCTTTATAGCGGTGTACCGCAATATACCGCTCATCCAAAAAAACAACCCTTGCTACTTCAAGATCATCAAGAGCCAGTTAGCTATAGAAATATCTGGATTAGAAATTTACCAATAGATTAAATCAATCTAAATATTGTGGGTTTTTATGAGATCCACTGCATGGTTCGCTGCACGAGCTGTAAAAGCCATATACGTTATTGATGGGTTAACGCATGACGCTGATGTCATTGCAGCGCCATCAGTAATAAATAAATTAGATGCATGGTGGTGTTGATTCCACCGATTAACAACCGATTCTTCCGGGTTATTTCCCATTCTGGCTCCCCCCATTTCATGTATTCCAGTTCCAGGTGGCGAAACATTAGGCCGTACATTAATATCAATGCAGCCCGCACTTTTTAACATCTTAACCGCTTGATCTGTAGCATCGTCAAGCATGTTGAACTCGTTTTCTTTGAAGGCAAAGTCAAAATTTACTAAAGGAATACCAAACCTATCCTTTTTTCTTTTATCTAGAAACATTCGATTTTTTTTACTTGGTAATACTTCACAAAAAGCATAAAGAGGTAGTGTCCACGGCCCTGGAATTCGAAGTTTTTCTTTAAGGTTTTTACCGAAGCCACTATAGTCTGTAGTAGGTTTTCTACCTCCATTCCATGATTGAAAATTATAGCCGCGAACAAATTTAGATCGTGTTTCTTTATTATTAATATTTCTAAATCTGGGGATATACATACCCGTCGGTCTTCTCCCATATTCCATGTATTCTGTATATCCAGGTAATACACCAGTTGCACCTGTTCCAAAGGTATGATCCATTAAATATCGGCCAAGAACATCGTCATTTCCTAGCCCATATTGCATTGAGTCTGACCTAGAACACATTAAAATTTGAGTAGAGGACACTGCAGAAGCGCATAAAAAAACAATTCGGGAAGAATAAATGGTTTTTTTCTTCGAAAGAGTATCAATAACTTTTACCCCTGTGATTCTTTTTTTCTCACGATCGTACTCTAATGATTTTACCAATGAATTTGTTTTAATCGTTAGATTTCCTGTCGCTACAGCTGCTGGTAGTGTTGAGCTTTGTGTTGAAAAATAAGCTCCAAAAGAACAACCCCTATCGCACTGATTGCGATACATACATTTACTTCTTTTTTGACCCGGTTTTGAAGTAGTTAGATTAGCAGATCTTCCAATTGTCACCACTCTCCCTTGAAATT
>CEVO01000076.1_pt1 | contig 11677 bp, 8 predicted proteins | sample 531511 | NCBI WGS metagenome assembly CEVO01 (sample SAMEA2623907, study PRJEB7988) | marine metagenome | biome: marine biome (ENVO:00000447); feature: mesopelagic zone (ENVO:00000213); material: "saline water (ENVO:00002010), including plankton (ENVO:xxxxxxxx)" | depth 800 m | reverse complement strand
TTAGGAGAATTCCCAAAGTTAACCGGTGCAATGAAGACCTTGATTTATTCGTACACAATTTGGGGAATCTCTGAAGAGTTATCGGAATGAGTTCTAGTATTGTATACCCCAGTCTCTTGGCCAGATCCTCCTAGGTCACTTGTACCGTACACAAGGTTGTTAAGTATCCAGGTTTGTAGCGTGATCATGAGGGGTGCTGTACGAGTTCGATCAGTATTCCTGCGGTTGAAGACGGATAAAGAAAAGCGACAAGATGTCCTTTAGCACCAGGTCGAGGTTCCGGATCGATCACCTCAAACCCGTTTTTCTTGAGACGTGAGATTTCTGATAAAATATCGCCAGTACGATATGCTATATGATGGAGACTCGGGCCACGAGCAGAGATAAAACGGCCTACAGATGTTTCCGGGTTCAAGGGTTCTAGGAACTCAATTGACCCCACGAAGGAGACTCGAACTCCTTGAGCTTCAAGTACTTCAGGTTTCGTGCGAGTTTCTCCCGAGAGTAGTTCGTATAGCGAGCACGCTTCTTCTAAGGAAGTGACAGCGATCGCGACATGATCAAGCGGTAATTTGGCTTCAACGGGTACGGACATGATATCCTGCGGCGTAATATGCAGTGGTGCTATGGGAACAGCGATCGTAAGCTCTGCGCAACTAAACTGACAAGGAGAAGTGAATGGGGACTAGTGATGCGATTGTTGAAGTGACTGATGCGAGCTTTGGCGAAGAAATTGAACAGGTTGATGGACTCCACATGATTGACTTTTGGGCTGTCTGGTGTGGTCCGTGTCGGATGATCGCACCAATTGTCGAGGATTTAGCAGATGAGTACGATGCTAAAGGTCTCCATGTGGCTAAGATTGACGTAGACTCCAATCCGAGTACGACCGCGCGTTTTCGGGTAACCTCAATCCCAAGTGTCCTCTTCTTTAAAGACGGTGAACTCATTGACCGGGTTGTTGGTGCGGTACCACGTGCAAGTCTAGAGGAGAAGATTCTCGAGCACCTATAGGCTGCATAGCTCGAACTGCTTCAGGCTAGTACTCATCGGAGAGGCTTGGCCCGGCCTCTTCGTATATGTTCACTAGTGGCTACTCTCTACGTTGTTAGTACACCAATTGGTAACCTCGGTGACCTGAGCATTCGGGCAACCGAAATACTTTCTTCTGTGTATCGCGTTCTTTCTGAAGATACACGGAGAACCCGGGTACTGATTAATCACATAGGTTCCGATGTGCCTCTTGTGTCATTACATGCACATAATGAGGAACAGCGCATCAGTCGGGTTCTAGAATGGCTAGAAGGAGGTAGGGACCTGGCTCTTGTATCCGATGCTGGGACACCTCTTATCTCTGATCCCGGAGATCGGGTTGTATCGGCAGCAATCGGGGCAGGTCATGTGGTAATCCCCATTCCCGGTCCGTCAGCGGTACTAGCTTCACTGGTTGCTTCAGGCCTCACTACTTCAGGATTCAGCTTCTATGGCTTTCCAGAGCGCAAGGGTCGTCGTAGAACTCACCTGATGGAGATTATTCGTGATGCTGAACATCCGGTGGTACTCTTCGAATCACCGCAGCGCTTAGCAAAACTGCTGAATGAATTGTCCGAAGTCTGCGGTATTAACCGATCTGCGGCAGTTGCCAGAGAATTGACGAAAGTCCATGAGAATATTCGTCGTGGCACGCTTGGTGAGCTTTATTCCTTCTACCAGGATCACGTTCCGAAAGGAGAAGTGACAATCGTGATATCTGGCATGGGCAGAGAGGCACTCAGCGATAGAGAAAAGAACAGGAGTAAAGAAGCACACGCACTTGCTCAGGAGCTGGAAGAGATGGGTATGAAAGCGTCCGAGGCTGCCAAAGAAGTTGCCAGCCGACTCGACCTACCACGGAATGAAGCGTACCGTATCGTGCTAGAAACCAGGAAGACCATAGGAGAAGTATGACCTGGACCACTCTGGTCGCGCTCATGTCTCTTGCCTCGCCCATGATCGAGGTTTCAAAAGGAGATTCGATCACGATTGCCCGGCTGCAATATGAGGGAGGAGGAGATTGGTATGCGAATCCATCATCACTCCCCAATCTGCTAGCAGCCATCCGCGAGCGCACAGGTATTCCTGTGGCCCGGCGCGAAGTAAACATCCGGCCTCTAGACCCAACCCTTCGTGACTATCCCTACCTCTACTTGACTGGACACGGTGACGTCCGCTTTAGCCCTGCAGAGCGTGAGGCACTGAGAAATTACCTATTGGCGGGTGGCTTTCTTCATGCGGATGACAATTATGGTTTGGATGAATCATTCCGGGAGGAAATTGCGGAGATCTTTCCGGATACGGAACTCACTGAAATTCCAGCTGACCACCCAGTTTTTCATGTCTTTTTCGACCTCCCAGAGGGCTTACCAAAAATCCATGAACATGATGGAGAACCACCTCAGGCGTTAGGAATTTTCCATGGTGGGCGACTCGTAGTTTTCTATTCCTATGAATCGGACTTAGGGGATGGATGGGAAGATGAGGATGTGCATGATGACCCACCCGAAACCAGAGAGCGTGCCTTAAGGATGGGTGTCAATCTTTTCATGTTCGTGCTAGGCCAAGCTACCTAGTGAGTCCCTCAGCCCGGTTAGACCAGAAGGTATCTGAGGTTCGGAGCCGTCTTGGTAAAATGGCTGCCGGGGCGATCGGCGTATGGTTTGCTGTTGGAGTCAGCTCGGTACTTGTGATCGCCTGGATACTTGCTGAATCCAATCTCTGGTCCCAAGGGAGTAGGGTTCCAGCCCTTCTTGATGTGCTGGTCTTGATAGGATTTACTAGCTCTTGGTTGGGTTACTACCTCATCATGCGGTATCTGATTGCTGATAAGCCACTGGCAGTGGTTATGGAGAGGGCAGCTGGACTCAGTTCAGGTGTCCTGAGGGGCTCTATAGAACTGGGTCGGGAACTACCGGGCGGAGTATCTAGATTGCTTGCGAATGAGGCTGCGGCAAGGGTACTTGGTAGGTTAGGGAAATTCAGCTCGGGTGGACTGACTGGAGAACTAGGAACACACATTCGGTTTTGGACTCGCCGCGGCTTAAATACTCTGATGGCGCTAACCGTACTCCTAGTCATTCTTGGAGTGGCCGACCCATCAAGGTCGTCTCGAGTTTTGGGGTCGTTATCTTCGCCTTTGAAAACCATGCAGGATCCTGTACCTGCTCAGATCATTGTGACACCAGGGTCAATCGAAGTCCTGAGAGGCTCGGATGTCCAAGTCACTATGCATGCCCCGGGGCGTCAGTCGGTTACCCTGGGATGGCAAGCAGCAGGGGATATTCCCAGGAGTGAGGTACTAGGCCTGTTAGAGGATCGTGCCAGTTATGTGTTCCGGGGTGTTGGCGCGACCATTGATTATCAAGTCCATGCAGAAGACGGAGGGGAATCAGAGCCATATCGGATCACTCCAATCGATCCACTATTTATCAGTGAGTTGGTGGTGGGTATCACTTATCCTCCTCATACTGGACTTACTCCGGATGAGTACCGCGGAGATCCTCCTCCTCTTCGCCTCCCGGTAGGGTCTAGCCTCATTTTTGAGGGACAGGCCAGCCGGGCGCTCTCAGAGGTAGATCTAAGAGACTCTCTCGGGGTCATTGTTGCTGAACTCACCATTGATTCTGAAGGCTTCGGTGGGATTTGGCACCCAAGAAGCAGTGGGCTATTCGATTGGTCGATGTCGGACAGTCAAGGCAATCCACCAGAGATTCAGCCTGAACCCATTCATCTAACATTGGTTCCTGACTCGGCCCCCCATATCACTATTCCACTTCCGGGCCAGGATACCATCCTTTCACTGAATCTTCAGCAGCCACTCATTATTGAGGCGAGTGATGATTATGGACTCAATCGCATCGAGCTCGTCGCCTATAGGGTGACTCAATTCGGTGAACGTAATGAACCAGTAGCCCAGGGTATCGACTTGGGAGGGACACGCGCAGCCCTGGCACGTCCCCTACTGGATCTTACGACATGGGGTCTGCTACCCGGCGATACCGTGAGGTATTTCGCCCGTGCCGTCGATAACTCGCCGGCTGAGCAGATTTCTACTACTCAGGAATACGTACTATTCATGCCGATAGCCTCAGAGTTACAGCGCGCTGCGGAGGAACAGCTTGAGGCAACTGCTGAACGTCTCGAGGAACTCGCAGCTGAGGCTGCCCGGCAGGCCGAGGAAAACCGTGATTTAGCCCGCGAGGCAGCTGCACAACGGGAAATTGAAGAAGCCAGTGCTGCTGACGAGCAGGGTCGCCCTGACTTCGAGGAGCGCCAGGATCTGCAGCGGGCTCTCGAGGATCAAAGGCAACTCACTGACCAAGTTGACTCTTTGCAAGCAGAGTTGGCAGAACTTGAACGAATCATGGAAGAGGCAGGGCAATCGGACCCTGAGTTGGCCAGGGACCTGGAAGAACTCCAAGAGTTGTTAGAACAACTCAATGATAGTGATCTCCAAGAGCGCATGGATGAGCTGGCACAGTCACTTCAAGAGGATGATTTAGAGCGCGCGAATGAGTCACTTGACCAGCTTTCACAACAGCAAGAAGAGTTCCGAGAACGACTTGAAGAGTCACTTGAACGCTTCCGCCGTGCGGCGGTAGAGCAAGATTTTAGGGCCACCACGCGCGAAGCTGAGGAGCTTGCCCGGCAAGAGCGAGCCCTTGCGGATGCTATGAGAGAAGAAGATGACCCCGATCTTCGTCCACGCCAGCAGGCAGAACTGAGGGATCGTGCGGAAGATCTTGATTCTCGGATGAAGCGGTTAGAAGAACGGCTCCTGGAGTTAGATGAGCGAGAGGCCAGCGCCGGCGTGAATCAGGCTCAACAGTCAATGCAGCAGGCACAGGCTGAGATGGGAGAAGCTCAGGAGAAGGCGACTCAGGGTCGGAATCAGGAGGCAGGCGAGGAGGCTGATCAAGCGGCTGCCGCGATGGAGCAAGCTTCTAGGGAACTTCAGGCGGCACTAGATGATATGGCCCAACAACAGTCAGAAGCGACACAGGCTGCTCTAGAACAGACCGCAGACGACGCTTTGTCATTAGCTCGTCGCCAAAGTGAGTTGGGAGAGCAAATGCGAGGTGCAAGCCAAGAACAGGTCGCCGGCATGCGTGGAGAGGAAGCTTCTTTACTCCAAGGAGTGGAGAATATGGCGAGGAGCTTACAGGAGGGGACTGACGGAGCTTTTGGCGGCAACCCAGCACTTGCAGCCCAGATGGGTCAAGCGATGGAGTCGATAGAGAACACAATACAAGCCATGGGAGGACGTAGAGGATCTATGCCCTCGCCCTACGCCCAAGCAGAGCAGACTGTCGGACAGCTAAATCGGCTGGCTTTGATGGCCATCGCATCAGCCGAACAGATGGGTCAAGCGCAGCAGCAGTCAGGTGAAAACGCGGCGGAACAGCTTGAGCAACTGGCTCAGGAACAGGGCGAGGTCATGAATCAGACCGGACAGCTCATGCCGATGGAGTTAGGACAGCAAGCTATGGCGCAGCAGATGCAGGAGCTTGCAGCAGGCCAGGAGTCGATCGCATCCGATTTAGGAGACCTTGCAGAGCAGCCGGGTTCCAATGAAGAGACGCTAGGCGACCTAGAGCAGATGGCTCAAGAGGCTGAAGCACTTGCTCAAGCGATGGTTGAGGGTCGACTGACTCCGGAAACAGTCCGCCGCCAGGAGCGGCTGTTCCACCGCCTGCTGGATGCCGGACGGTCTTTGGAGAGAGAGGAATTCTCGGAGGAACGGGAATCCGAGCAGCCGGGTGTATTCGAGCGTGGAGAAATCATGCCGCTGACTCCGGATCAACTTGGGGCACTGCGTTATCAACTCCCAGACTCGGACCAACTTCAGCGCCTGAGTCCTGCCGTGCGCCAGCTTGTGATTCAGTATTTTGAGCGGTTGAACCGAGGAGGCGCTGAGCCCGGAGGTAGAAGGTGAGCCGCCAAGGAATTACACGAACTATTTTTGTATGGATCATCGTTGCTCTTGTGTTCCCGCTTGCTATTCAAGCTCAGGGTCGGCGAGGAAGTGAAGAGAGTCGCTTACTCAGGGATGCGGCGGCTCTTGAATCACGTGGTGACTACGAGCGCGCAGAGATGGTACTTCGGCGGCTATTAGACATCGATCCTAGCTCAACGGGTGGCATCTTCGCACTGGAGAGAGTGTTCCGTGCACAAGGCAAGCCTGAGAAGATTTTGCCAGTAGTAGACATATTCATTGATACCAACTCTTCTGCTTCGGGCGTCCGCTACGTAAAGCTCCGAGTCCTGGCGGATCTTGATTCGCTTGAAGCGCTTGAGGCAGAAGCGGCTCATTGGTTCGAATCCGACCCCGGAAGTGAAGAGCCATATCGCGAGGTGGCCCGAGTATATGAGGATGTGTTCGGTGTGGATCGAGCTATTGAGACACTGAGGATTGGACGTGAGGCTACGGGTAGAGACAATGCTTTAGCCTTGGAAATGGGGGACCTGTTAGCGGCAGCTGGAGTGGTGGACTCAGCAATAGAAGAATGGGCGACTGCCGTTGGGGAAGACGGAGGTCAAGCATCCGGTATTGTTAGGCGGATCGAGGAACTTGAAGACGGAAAGGAAGATGCCGGTCGCCAACTGGTAGATCTTCTTGCCACCTCAGGTGTGGTCGCACGCCAACGCGCTGGAACTCGTATTGCCCTAGACCTTGGCCTAGAGGACGTGGCTCTTGAACTCTCCCGCAACGTAGCGAGTGATCTTGAAGGCCGGACCCGAGAGATTTTTCTATCTGAGGTGGCAAGAAGAGCTCGTGAAGCAGGTCTTTCCCTACCTGCGTCTTGGGCATATGAAGAACTGGGTCGAGGTGCTTCAACACCCTCAGAGCGTCGTCAATTTGACCAACGTATTATAGATGTGGCGCTTGTTGCCGGAGATACTGCTGCCGCGCTCGAAGCCCAACGAAGGGTAGCTAACTCATTTTCACTTGAATCTATAGATCGCCGCAGAGCTACGGCCCAAGTGATCCGCCTAGAAAGTGCTCGTGCCGATCCATCTCGGCTGACACAACTCCTCCAGGATTTCCGCGATGAATTTCCGGATGCCCCGGAGCTGGACGATCTTGCAGCGACCGTTGCCAAAGGCCTGCAGGTACGAGGTGATCTTATGGGTGCGGCGGCAGTTCTAGATGGGATTGAGGGTCCTCAGAGTGGACTTGAGCGGGCATACCTTATGCTTGACATGGGTGAGATTGCAGAAGGGCGGCGTGCGTTATTAAGTGTGATTGAGGGGCTCCAGCCGACGGAGGCTACGGATGTGATCCAGTTCGCAGGTCTTCTGGGTCGGCTTTCTGAAGAGGCAGCTGACGTTCTTGCGCGAGCCGGAGTCCTAGCTCATCGAGGCATAGTGAACGAAGCCGTGAACCTTTTAGTTGATGGAACTGATGAACTAGGGGCTAAGGAGCACCCATCACTGCTTGCTGAAGCCGCTCGGATCGCGGATCGTGGCAAAGCTTTTGAACAAGGTGCTTTTATACGAACCAGACTGATTTCTGAATACCCAGAGGCACCGGAACTTGGTGATGCCGCTTTGGCGTTGGCACGCTATCGAGCACGCACGCCCGATGGGGTTGAACAGGCGATTGCCATCCTAGAAGAGTTGATCACAACCCGGCCCAATGCAGCTGTCGTGCCGGATGCACGGGTAGAGTTGGAGAAACTCAAGGGTGTATGAAATGAGGAGAGGATATCTAGGCGTTCTTCGCAAGATTGGTTATGACAGAAATGCGCGGCTGATATTAATCCGTTCGGTTAGCACACTGCTTCTCGTCATGATTATACTTGCCGGTCTCAGTATGAGGTCTGTGCAAGCTCAATCTCTTTTGGTTCCGATGGATCGGGAGCAGCAAAATCATCTCCGTGCGTATGGATTAGCGTACTGGACGCTAGAACAGGAAGAGAAAGCAGAATGGCTCCTGAATTATAGGGGTGGCTCCTTTCTACTACCTGACCTTCCTGCAGTCCGGCGGGAAGCTGCATACCGAGGTGTATCGATTACTGGAGTCGATGCCCCTGCCGAAGCCCGAATTCGTGCTGCAATCGAAGGGGCTAATATGGAAGCTGTGCCTCTCGAACAAGCACCTAAAGTGGCGATTTATACGCCGCCCAATTCGACCCCCTGGGATGACGCTGTAACAATGGTACTGGAGTATGCGGGAATCCCATACGAGACGATCTGGGACTATGAAGTTTTGGAAGGAAACCTCGATGATTACGAGTGGATCCATTTACATCATGAAGATTTCACAGGGCAGTACTCAAAGTTTTACCTCACATACGCCGGTGCCCCTTGGCTCCAGGAAGAGGTGGCCCGCAACCAAGAGGTAGCGAGAGCGGGAGATTTCGCCGATGTACCGGAACTCAAGAAGCATATAGCCCTGAAGATCCGCACTTATGTAGAGAATGGAGGGTTTTTGTTTGCGATGTGCTCGGCAACCGAGACACTGGAGTTGGCACTTGCTGCATTCTCAGTTGATATCGCTGCTGCTTATTCGGATGGTACGCCTCCCGACGCTGATGCTACGAGCAAGCTAAATTGGGTCGCTGCGATGGCTTTCGAGAATGGTGATGTTCAGATCGCTCCGTCCATAAATGCGTTTTCGGATATTGATGCGCATCAGGTGAACACGCCTTGGCGGAAGGAGTTGGGTGTGTACACTCTGTTTGATTTTTCGGCAAAGTTTGACCCTGTCCCTACGATGCTGACCCAGAACCATGAGTCCGTGCTGCCTGATTTCTATGGACTCACCACTTCATTTCGAGAGGATCGTCTAAAGTCTGGTACTGTTGTACTTGGTCAGGAGGGAGTGTGGGCGAAATATCTACATGGCAACTTTGGTGAAGGGACATGGACCTATTTCGGCGGTCATGATCCGGAGGACCCAGAACATCAGATCGGGGATCCACAGACTGATCTGGCACTCTATCCGAATTCACCAGGCTATAGACTAATCCTCAACAACGTTCTTTTTCCAGCGGCGAAGAAGAAGAAGCTCAAGACGTGACGTCGCTTTACGCCGCCGCAGTGGACTGATGGCGTCTGGCGGCAATCTACCAGAGGGGTTTCCGGCGCGTTCGTCTGATGAGCGAATTAGTGGGAAAGATGGATTCGAGTCAGAGGAAGAAAGCGACTCGACGGGAAGTAGTGCACGGAATGCGTTAACACTCTCACCTGCCTCTCAGGCTACGATACGGGCCGAAATCGAAAGGGCGGGCGGACGTGAAGTTTGCTTCTTAGCTGAAATAGATGATGTGCGGGTGATTCAGGACCCTAGAGCGGTCGCTCGGGGGAACTTCGGGGCAGTTTTGGTTGCGGCCCGGGATGCACCGATGGGTGGAGTTATGCTGCACAATCACCCTAGTGGAGATCTTGAGCCGTCAGATGCGGATATGCGCATAGCAGGACAGCTCTACGATCAGGGTGTTGGTACGGTGATCGTAGATAATGCTGCAAGGCATCTCTATGTGGTTGTCGAGCCACCAAAGCCCAAGGAACGAGTTGCTCTCGACCCGGTCGAACTAAGTGATCTTCTCGCACCGGGTGGCCCCTTATCAGAATCGCACGATGCATTTGAAGATCGACCGGGACAGCGAGAAATGCTTGAGGTCGTTGCGCATCAATTCAACAATGGTGGTGTGGCGATCATCGAAGCTGGAACGGGGACAGGGAAATCATTGGCCTATCTACTTCCGGCAGCTCACTGGTCTCAAAACAATAAAGAACGCACGGTCATCTCAACGAACACCATCAACTTGCAGGAGCAACTCACCACCAAAGACCTTCCATTGGTGCGGGCACTTGGTAGTGACGTTGAATGGGCCCTGGTAAAGGGCCGCGGTAACTATGTCTCTATCCGAAGGGCGCTTCTTGCTTCGGAGGCGCAACGTTCTCTTTTCGAAGACGACCGGTCTGACGAGATGGCAACTCTTCTTGCCTGGCTAGAGACAACCACAGATGGCTCGCTTTCAGACCTTCCATTTACTCCGGAACCAGAGACATGGGAGGAGGTTCGGAGTGACCCTGATATCTGTCTTAGAAGTCGGTGCCCCCATTTCCAGGAGTGCCACTATCAACAGTCTCGGAGAAAGGCAGCATCAGCCGAACTGCTGATAGTGAACCATCATATGCTTTTTACAGACCTTGCTGTTAGGCGAGCGACGTTGAACTGGAAGGCTTCTGCGGTGCTGCCATCATACAACCGCATTGTTGTAGACGAAGCGCACAACATAGAGGATGCGGCGACATCACATCTCGGCGTTGAAGTGACAAGGCGAGGGCTGTATCGGTTGCTCTCTCGCTTAGAAAGAAGTGGCAGAGGAGTTCTGCCAGCAATTTACGATCAGATCACAACGGGTGCGGAGCAGGGGAGAGAGTTACAGGAGCGAATCGAGACACGCATTAGGCCAGCACTTGTCCAGGCCAGATTAGAGGTCGAGGGATTCGTAGATGCCATAGAGCAAATCCTTCCTTCAGGTAAGAGTACGATACGCATTGGTTCTTCCGGGGTGGGTGAGCCAGCGGAGAGAGGTGAGGTGGGTGAGCAACTGAGTGCTTCACTCAACGCCCTGGCTGCTTTGGGGCGCGAACTTAGTGAGTTAGAGGCTCGTATCGAACTTGACGAGAATATATCAGATCGCCTTGAGGGGAGACTCCTTGATCTTCGAGCGATTAGACGAAGGCTTGCAGCAGCACGGCATGGATTGGGGCTCGTACTCACTCCAGGAGAGAAAGCAGGCGGCTATGTTCGATGGCTGGAGCTTCGAGGACGAGGCAAGAGATCCAACCTAGTCATGGCAGCAGCTCCGATTGACCTAGGTGATCTTCTTGTAGAGTCCCTCTTTTCGCGCATGGAAACGACGATTTTGACATCAGCGACACTTGCTACAAGGAAGAATTTCAGTTTTCTAAGGAAGCGAATAGGTCTACATAAGGAACAGCTTGCTAAATATGATGTAGATTATGAGATAAATGATCGTATCATATTGTCACCATTTAACTTCCAGGATCAGACAATACTCGCAGTTCCAACTGACCTTCCGTCTGTAGAGGAAGGATCCGGTGAGTTCTACAAAGCTATGGGAGAGGTTACAGAACAGGTGGCTACACTGAGCGATGGTGGCCTGTTTATGCTATTCACTTCACACGCAGCGCTCGCACATGTAGGAGAAGTACTCAGACTTACGGGAGTAGACTCTAGGTGGCCACTTTTCATCCAAGGGGAAGATGACAGGCATCGTCTTCTCCAACGTTTTGTAGAGCACGGCCGTGGCATACTGCTTGGTACCGCTTCATTCTGGGAAGGTGTGGATGTTCCCGGTGACCCTCTGCGTGGGCTCATAATTCAAAAGTTGCCCTTTAAAGTTCCGACCGAACCGGTCACAGCGGCTCGTATGGAGGCGATCCAAGGAGCCGGACAAGATGGGTTCCAAGAATATATGTTGCCGCACGCAGCACTTCGTTTGAAGCAGGGTTTTGGCAGGTTGATCCGTTCGAAATCTGATCGAGGTGCGGTGGTCCTCTTGGACGACAGACTAGTCACAAAACGATACGGTCATTACCTACGTAATTCGCTTCCCGGACCGACTTTGGTTAAGGGTGCCTGGTCTGACGTACAGCGAAG
>CEVO01013343.1_pt1 | contig 11681 bp, 10 predicted proteins | sample 531511 | NCBI WGS metagenome assembly CEVO01 (sample SAMEA2623907, study PRJEB7988) | marine metagenome | biome: marine biome (ENVO:00000447); feature: mesopelagic zone (ENVO:00000213); material: "saline water (ENVO:00002010), including plankton (ENVO:xxxxxxxx)" | depth 800 m | reverse complement strand
ATTTGGTGAGTATGATTTGCTTCCAGTATGAGTTAAATCAGCAATTAGTATTGTTTCATTCATTATTTACTTACATAATTATGCTCATTTTAAACATATTTCAACACTAGTCATATTTGTACTACAAAAAATACATCTCAGCAGATATTATTTCTCAGTAGGTAACTATTAAATTAAAATGAATAGGGATTAATTTAATGGATCCAAAATGGACATCTGGAAATGAATTAAAATACTTGCGGGAAGTCCTCAGCAATTCAGATGATGTTAAAAAAAATCCGTTTACAGATAGGCTAGAAGAAGCTTTTTGTAACAAATACGGTGTGAAGTATGCTATTGCTGTAAATTCAGGCACATCTGGGCTTCATGCTGCATTAGTAGCAGCTGGAGTAAAACCTGGAGATGAAGTAATCACTACACCATTCACAGTTGTAGTTGATAGCACTGTACCAGTAATTATGGGGGCAGAGCCTATTTTTGCAGATATTGATCCAGAAACTCATAATATTGATCCTAAATCAATTCAGGAAAGAATTACTAAAAAAACTAAAGCGATAATTCCTGTAGCGCATGATGGATTGCCGTATGATATAGATGAAGTCAAAAAAATCGCTGATGAAAATAATATCATTGTGGTTGAAGATAATGCTCAAGCTATGTTAGCGGAATATAAGGGAAGATACGTAGGAAAAGATGCAAACATTACAATGTTTTCTTTTGAAAGAACAAAACATGTCTCAACTGGTGAAGGTGGAATATTAATAACAAATGATGAAGATCTAGCTACAAGAGCTAGGAAATTTGCTGGAATGGGATTCAAAAATCTTTCTGCGAGAAAAAGCGATTTGGTAGCAGGTGTTCCCTTAGAATATCAAACTCCCAGTTATGAAAGAAATGATGCAGTTGGTCTTAATTATAGATTTAATGAATTTTTAGCTGCTATTGCGTTAGCACAATTTGAAATTGCAGATGAACGAGTGAAATTGAGAAGGGATATTGCAAAACTCTATACTGAAATCTTTACTAACACCAATTTTAAGATGCAAAAAATTCCAGAAGGATATGTAAGTTCATACTTTACATATGCTGTTGAATCTCCATTTGAAAAAATAAACGAATGGAGTAATTTTCATAAACATCATATTAATAATGGAGGAGATGATTTTTACGCTGCGATGATTTTGAACTATGAAGAACCAATTATGAAGGAATTGGGTTATTATGAAAAATGTAAAGGTACATGCCCAGTTGCGGAAGAAATTCAACCTAAAATGATGCAATTTAAAACTAATTATCGCACAATAGAAGATGCAAAAAAACAGATCAATATTATAAAATCATCATTAGATAATTTGTAAAAATATGAATAAAACTAAAAAAATCACTTGTATTATTCAGGCGAGAACTAATTCTAGTAGGCTGCCACATAAAGTTCTTTTAAAAATTTCAAATTTGCCTACTATTGTTCATATTATAGATAGAATAAAAAAATCGAATTATATCGAACAAATCATTTTGGCCACAAGTAGTAATTCTGATGATCAAATATTGTTAGATATTGCAAATGATAATCAAATAATTGGCTTTAAAGGAAATGAATTTGATGTTCTTGATAGATATTATAATGCCGCAAAAGAAAATGATGCAAACCAAATAATCAGAATTACCGGGGATTGCCCACTTGTAGATCCTGTTTTGATTGATAAAATGATCAAATTTTTTCTTGAAAATGATTTTGATTATGTGTCAAATAATATTGAAAGAACATTTCCTGATGGTTTAGATGTTGAAATTTTTACATTTACAGCATTAGAAAAAGCCTTTTCTGATGCAACATGGCTTTCTGAACGAGAACATGTTACACCATATATTATAAAAAATCCAAAAATTTTTAAAATTTTTAGTTATACAAATGATGAAAATCTTTCACATTTTAGATGGTGTTTAGATGAAGAATCTGATTATAAAATGCTACAAAAAATTTTCCAAGAATTTGAACCTAACAACCTTTTTTCTACAAAAGATATTCTTGAATTATTAGAAAAAAAACCTGACATATCTAAAATAAATTATGGAATTACTACCAATCAGGGATATATTAATTCTCTAAAGAAAGATAAAAAAATCTAGGTTGTAAATATTAGAAATTTATACGATATACCGATTTAATTTATTTTTTTAGCAATTTTTATCACTTTTTTTTGTTTTCCTGATTGCTTTATTGATAATGAAATTGCTAAGGTTTTTTTTGCATCTTCTAAAGAAATTTTGTTTGATTCTTTATCATTAATACAATTTATTACATGTCGCATTTCATCAATATACATTCTATTTGGATCTTTTTCATATTTGAATAATTTTGTTGTTCCATTATTTTTTCTAATCGTAAATGACAGATTTTCATAGGACCAATTTATTGAACCATTGTTCCCTAAAATTTCACAATGCCTACTGTATTTTGGATTTATAAAATCAAGATGAATTCTTCCAATTGCTTTAGAATTAAATTGTGTTAGAATTTCAGAAATACCTTCAGTCTCAATTTTCATTTTTGGAATTTTTCTATATAACGAAAAAACATAATCTATGTCTCCTTCAAACCATTGTAAGTAATTTAATTCATGTGACCCATCAAGAATAATTCCGCCCCCAAGTTTTTCTAATGACGTGTAACTTTTTTCAAATTTTTGCCAAGGTCTCCAATTTGCTAAATTCCATCCTTCATATGCATCATATGAGATCACATCTCCGATTGTATTTTTTTTTAAAAGATCATTAATTTTTATTAATCCTTTGTCAAATCTAAATACATACCCAACAAAAATTTCAAGGGATTTTTTTCTTGCAAGTTTAGAAACTAAATTAATATCTTTTAATGAATTGCTTAATGGTTTTTCTATGAATACGTTACAATTTTCCTCTAAAGCAAGTTTTGCCAGTTCAATATGGGAACTTGGAGGCGTACAAATTAAAGTACAATCAATATTTTCAAATTTTACTTTTTTTTGGATTTTTATTTTAAATTTTTTTTCTACTGATTTTAACAATTTTTTATTGCTATCAAAAACTTCAATATCATTAAATCCTAATGATTTCAAATTTTGAATATGTCTTTGACCAATTGAACCAGAACCAATAACTAAAATTCTCAATATTAAAATGAGAAATATATTGTATTAAAACAATTCAATGAATTTATTTAACTCCTTTTCTAGGTTAAAATAAAAAACAATTAATTTTAATTATTTGAAATTGTATGCTTACCATTTATTTTGGAACAAATTCATTTATTATTTTGATCATATTTTTCATATCTATTTCCATTTTGTTTGATAATTTTTTTACATTTGACAGATGTTGAGAAATTCTAAAATTCGATAAATCATCAAGGTTAATTCTGTTATTAATTCCTATTTTTCTAAGCTGTTCAGAAATGGATTTTTGCTCTATATGATTATCATCAGAAACATAGTAAAAAGGAATATTATTAGTAAAACATTCTGAAATAAATCCATAACCACACTTGCAAATAACTAGATCTGATGCAGCCACAATATTCTGCCCTTCAATCCAATTTGATAGATCTAGAAATTGGCAATTTTGAATATTTGTTCCCATTGATAACACTTTAATATTTTTTTCAGTTTGGCATGAAATTTTTTGTTTTGAATTTCCTAATGCAAAAAGAACGACTTTGTCCGAATTTTTGATTTTCAATTTTTTTCTAATTTTTTCTTTGCTTTGAGTAGTTTTTCGACAAATTAATCCAACTTGCTTTTGTTTTTTGAAATGATCCATTTTTGTTCCAAAGGGTAATTTTATAGAAAAATCTGCATTTTGATAAGCTTCTAGAAGTAAATTAGATTTATCATTAGAAATAAAATCAATCACGTCATACCATGAAAAATTTGAAATTGCTATTGAGGGAACATTATTTTTTTTAGCTGAAATTAATGGCATGGCAGAAATATCACTAATTATTAGATTTGGAGAATATTTTGAAATTAATCTGGATTCTTCAATCGAATTTTTTTCAAATTGATGTATCCATTTTTCAATTTTATTTTTTGTTTTTACTTTGTCAATTGAAATTCCGTTATTTTTTATGATACTCCCTTGATCTGTTTTGCCAGAAATTAATTTAATATTTTGTAAGGATTGTTTTATGAGATCTTCTGAGTTTGAATTTCTAACAATTACTTCATAATCTTTTTGTAATTCTCTTATTATTGCAATAGATCTAGTTGTATGTCCTTTTCCGTGATCTGTTATGTAATAGATAATTTTTTTCATATATTAAATGAAATAACAAGAATAGAAATATTTTTGCATGATGAAGAACTTTCATTGCTTTTATACGAGTCAGTTCTTAATCAAAAACTATGAAAAAGGTGCTAATAATTGGAGTAGGTTTTCTTGGCAGTTATATCATCAAACAATTAGAAAAAAACCATATAGATACAATTGGAACTAGAATAACGTCAAATTCACGATTTACATCTTTAGATATTACTGATAAGGAAAATATTGAAAAAGTTATTTCAAAACATAGGCCAGATTGCATAGTTAATTGTGCTGCAAGAGTAGATGTAGATTTTTTAGAGAAGTCGCCTCAAATAGCATACTCGATAAATTCTGAAGGGGTGAAAAATTTGGCAGAAGTTTCTGGCAAATATAATACAAGACTTGTTCACATTTCAACAGATAGTGTGTTTGATGGAATTCAAGGTTTTTATAATGAAAATGATCTGCCGAATCCAATTAATGTATATGGAAAATCCAAAGAGCTTGGGGAACGTCATATAAGGAATTTTCATAAGAATCATGTAATTATCAGAACTAATTTTTATGGAATTCATAACGAAGGGAAGTTTTTGTTTAATTGGATTGTTGACTCTTTAAAATCAAATAAGCATATAAGAGGATTTAATGATGTAATATTTTCTCCAGTAGAAATTGGAAATTTAAGTGAAATAATTCAGGAATTTATTTTAAATAGCTTTATTGGTACAGTGCATATTTCATCATATGATTCAATGAGCAAGTACGATTTTGCTTTGAAAATTGCTCAATTATTTGGTTTTGATTCTTCAATAATAACTGAAAAATCAGTCGATAGTTTTAATTTTGTTGCGAAACGTCCAAAAAATACTTCGTTAAATAATAAAAATGCGTCAAAAATATTAAAAACAAAAATACTTTCAATAGAAGAAGGATTGCAAAAATTAAAAAAATTGAAGGAATAAAAAAAATTTGAAAACATTTTTGAACAAGAAATTATTTAGGAGTGCGTCTTGAAACCAATAAAAATTGGAAATAAAAAGATAGGAAGAGATCACGAATGCTATATTATTGCAGAAATTGGTTCTAACTTTGATGGAAGTTTAACTAAAGCAAAGAAACTGATTAGGCTTGCTAAAGATTGTGGTGCAGATGCTGCAAAATTTCAAAGTTTTAAAACCGAATTATTATTATCAAAAAAAGGATTTGAAAGAAAAAGTGCATTTCAATCAAAATGGAAGAAATCCGTTTGGAATACTTACAAAGAGGCAGAATTTCCACGAATGTGGCATAAAATATTAAATGATTATGCTAAGAAAATTGATATAGATTTTTTTACAAGCCCTTGGGATTTTGAAGCTGTAGACTTGCTTTGTAAACTCAATGTTCCTGCAATAAAAATAGGTTCAGGAGATATTACATATCTAGATTTTCTAGAATATGTAGGTAAAACAAAAAAACCGATTCTTTTGGCTACGGGAGCTAGTAATATGAAAGAAGTAGAAATGGCCGTAAAAACAATCAAATCAACCGGAAATAATAAAATAATTTTAATGCATTCTGTAGTACAATATCCTTCTCCAATTGAAGAGGCAAATTTGAAATCTATTGAAACATTAATGGGAAAATTTTCGTTAAATGTGGGATATTCTGATCATTCCCTAGGAACATTAATTCCATATGCAAGTGTCTTTTTAGGAGCTAGTGTAATTGAAAAACATTTTACACTTGATAAAAATTCCATAGGACCGGATCATCCTCATTCGATGACACCTATAGAATTTAAAGAGATGGTCAAAAATATCCGAAGATTTAAAATTGCGCTAGGAAATGGTGTTAAAAAACCAGTTTCAAGTGAAGCAGAAACACGAATTATTCAAAGAAGAGGTTTGTGGACAACAAAACAAATTGCAAAAGATGAAAAATTTACTAGAAAAAATACAAGTGTTTTGCGTCCTGCAATAGGAATGTCTGCAGATAAATACAAATATTTACTAGGAAAAAAATCTAAACGAAAACTAGATGCTTATGTTCCAATAAAAAAATCATTTATTTAATTTTCATTATGATTCTTTAATTTTTAGTTTATATTTTACATCTATAATTATATTCTATGGGATTAAAAAATTCCAAGTTATTAAAAAACAAAGGAAAAAGATTTTTGCCTGCGTTATCTCAGACATTTAGTAAATCTCCATCAAGTTTTGTTGAAGGAATCTTTCCAGTTTATGCAAAAAAAGCAAAAGGTCAATATCTATACGATGTTGATGGGAACAAATACCTCGATTATCTAATGGCATTGGGTCCAGTTGTTTTAGGATATAATTATCCATCAGTAAAATCTGCAATACAAAAGCAATTGAAGGATGGGCCAATTTTTTCACTTCCACATACCTTAGAAGTAGAAACAGCTGAATTGCTCAAATCATGTATTCCTTGTGCAGAAATGACTAGATTTACAAAAACAGGTTCTGATGCTGTTACAGGAGCAGTTAGGGCAGCAAGGGCTATTACAAAAAAAGACATAATTCTTTATTGTGGTAGTGGTGGTGTTTGGGATGATTGGTTTAGCATAGCATCAAACAGAAATTATGGAATTCCAAAATTTAATAAGAAATTAATTAAATTTTTTCAATATAATAATTTAAAGTCATTAGAAAATTTGTTTGAAAAGTATAAAGGAAAAATTGCAGCAGTAGTAATGGAACCAACAGTTTTAGAAAAACCAGAAAAGAATTTTCTAAAAAATGTAAAAAAAATCACTCATGAAAATAATTCACTATTAATTTTTGATGAAATTTTGACCGGATTTAGATTATCGCTTGGAGGAGGACAAGAGTTCTTTAATGTGGTTCCAGATATGGCAACTTTTGCAAAAGGCATTGCAAATGGAATGCCTTTAGGTGCAATTGTAGGAAAAAAAGAAACTATGAAGATATTTGACAAAGTTTTTGTTTCTACGACGTATGGAGGAGAAGCGTTATCTCTTGCTGCATGTAATGCTACAATTGCCACATTTAAAGAAAAAAAAGTTATTCCACATATGTGGAAGATGTCATCATTACTAAAAAATGGTTTTAATAAAATTGCCAAAGAAATAGATCTAAATGCACAATGCTTAGGATATTACCCTAGATTAAAATTAATTTTAAAAGATAAAAGTGGAAATGATTCACTATTATACAAAAGTCTTTTTTTGCAGACTCTAATTGAAAATGATATTTTTATGCATCCAAACACGGTTTTGCTCTCTTATTCTCATTCAAAAGCAAATATTTCATTTACTCTAAAAATAATTGAAGAGTCACTGCACATGTTAAAAAAGGCAATTAAAAACAATAATGTTCGTTCAAAACTAAAAGGCAATGTTGCAAAACAAGTTATCCAAATATATGAAAAATAATACACTAATTTAATTAAAACCTCTTAATCGAAAAAATACAATTAAAATTAAAAAAGGAAATAATTTCATTTTTTCTAGAGATGAAATATTTTTACTTCTTAACGGTAATAATAAGTCAGTAGTTATTGCATGTAATCTAGATTTTATTCTATTCTTCAAAGTTAAATTATTTTTTATAATTTTATAAAATTCTGAGTCGCTTTTTCCATACATTGCCCATCTATGTTTTATGTCGCTCCAGGTAGTCGTACCAACTTCGTAACAAAAAACATCAGATATTCCAATTTTGTGATCGTCTGACCGTAATCTATTACACAATTCTGTATCATCAGAGTAAGTGGATTTCTCATTAAATTTGTATTTTTTAAGAATCTTAGTGATATATAGCCAAGGTGTACCAATGATATTTTTTTCTCCGGGGAAAAATTTTGATTTTTTGTAAGAATTCATTGATTTTTCTAAATAAGTTTTAGGTTCATTAGTTATCGATGTCATACATGAACATCCAATCCAATTATTCTCTAACATATAGTTTAAAATTTTATTAATTGATTGTTCCGGCATGATATTATCAGGTCCAACATAGATAACATATTTTGTATTTACTTGATTTAATCCCACATTTCTGGCGTTTCCCAATCCAATTCCAGAATCAGATAAAATAATTGCTTCATGTTTTTTTCCAATATTTTTTGTTTGATCAGTAGAATCTGCATCCACAATTATTATTTTGTTAATTTTGTTATTTTTTATTGAATTCAAACATTTTTCAATCGTTTTTTCACTATTATACGTACAAATGATAGCGGTTATATCATTAATATCTGATTTTTCCAATACACAAATTAGTTTTGTACGTTATTTATTTTCAACATTTTAAGAATTGTTTCTTATTAACAAACTATTTTCAAATAACAATTAATTCCGGTAAAAAGAGATAATATATGTTATTTTCTTTTAATGAATTAATGATTGATGAAACTTTAAAAAAAATAATTAAATCTGGGTTTTATTCAAATGAGAAAAAATTTCTTCCAGGAAAATCAAGAATTCCATTAGCTGCTCCTTCGTATGGTCCTGAAGAAATTATTGATGCACTTGAGACTATGATCTCAGGTTGGGTTACTATGGGAGAAAAAGTTAAGGAGTTTGAGAGATTGTTTTGTGAATACGTAAAAACAAAATATTCCATTATGGTAAATTCAGGTTCGTCAGCAAATTTACTTGCCTTATCTGTTTTAACAAACCCTACTTTTAAAAATAAAATTCCAAAAAATTCGTATATAATTACACCTGCTGTGACGTGGTCCACAACAGTTTCACCTATTATCAATGTTGGATGTAAGCCACTTTTTGTGGATGTAGACTTGGATACTTTATGTATCGATATAAATTCAATAAAGGATTCTATTTCAGAGGATGTTTCATGTATAATGCCAGTTCATCTAATGGGTTATCCATGTAATATGGAAGAAATTATGAAAATTGCTTCACAAAAAAATCTTCAGGTAGTAGAGGATGCGTGTGAAGCACCTGGAGCCACTATTAATTCTAAGAAAGTAGGAACTTTTGGAGATATTGGAACTTTTAGTTTTTTCTTATCTCACCACATTACTACCATGGAAGGCGGCATGCTGATTACAGATAATGAAGAAATATTTGAAATTGCCAAGTCATTAAGAACATTTGGTTGGGTACGTGATTTAAAAAATAAGGAGAAGTTAAGTGCAAAAAATCCTGCAATCGATCCAAGGTTTCTCTTTGTAAATTTAGGATTTAATTTCAGACCTACAGAATTACAGGGGGCATTTGGAAAACATCAAATCAGAAAACTTGATAATTTCATTAAAATTCGTAGAGAAAATGCAAAATATTGGAATGAAAGGCTCTCAAAATATTCTGAATATGTTATCATGCCTAAAAAAAATCTGGATAATCATGTTTTCTTTGGTTATGCTATAACAATCAAAGAGAATGCTAGTTTTTCTAGAAATGATTTTGTTAAGTTTTTAGAATCCAAGGGAATTGAGACTAGACCCATTATGGCAGGAAATTTTGTGCAGCAGCCAGTATCAAATTTATTTGAATGGAAAAAAGCGGATAGGTTGTCTAATTCTGAATTGATTATGAAAAATTCATTTTTTATTGGGAATCATCATAAAATAGGTGAGGTTGAACGTCAATACGTAGCTGATCAATTGGAAACATTCCTAAAAGAGAACATATGAGTTTGTATCACAATCAAAAATTAGAAAAATTTGATTTTTTTAAGGAAAAAAATGTATTAGTTTTAGGAGGAACTGGATTCATAGGCCAAAAATTAAGTGAATATCTACTCAATTCTGAAGCTTATGTTACTATTGTTGGAAGGTCAAACAAAAAAATTGATTTTCATGATAAGGAACATTTTCATATAAAAAATTTTGATTTGATGGATATACAAAACCATAAAGAGATTTTAGAAGATCAAGATTATGTTTTTCAGTTATCGGGAATAGCTGGTGGAATTGAATATAATAAAAATAATCAAGGAATACTTTTTACAAAAAACTCTCTTCTTAATTTAAAACTGTTAGATGCTGTTACTAATTCCAATGTAGAAAGATATCAATTTGTGAGTTCAGTTGCGACATATCCTTCACTAAGTATTCCTCTCAAGGAATCAATTACTTTTGCTAATGATCCACCTAAATCAAATTTTGGTTATGCATGGGCTAAAAGAATTTCAGAGATCCAATGTAAACTATATGCAAATGAGTTTAATCTAAAAATTTCAATCGTTCGTCCTGACAATACTTTTGGACCAAGAGACAATTTTGATCAGTCACAATCTAGAGTAATCCCATCTTTAATAACAAAAGTTTTTGATGCTCCAGATTTCATAAATGTATGGGGCTCCGGTAATCAAATTAGATCGTTTGTATATGTAGATGATTTAATTCGAGGAATGCTTTTAAGTCTAGAAAAAAATATTGGGCCAGATCCTATCAACATCGGAACTGGAGAAGAAACATCAATTAAACATTTAGTTGAATTAATTGTTAAAATTTTTAACAAAAAAATTTCTGCACAGTATGATACTACAAAACCTGAAGGAGAGCCAATTAGAGTTATGGATATTTCAAAAGCAAAAGAAACTTTAGGTTATCAACCAAAATGGTCATTAAAGAAAGGGTTGAAAGAAACAATTGATTGGTTCAAAAATTCAAGATTAGAATAAATTATGAATCTTGACATACGTATAATATTTAACTGAATAAATTTTATAAAAATTTTTAACTAGTATATTTTAGGTTTAAACGATGAATGTAGCTATCATAGGACTTGGGTTTGTAGGACTAACGTTAGCATTATCTTTAGCTGATAGGGGAGTTAAGGTATTCGGAGTTGAAAAAGACCAAAAATCTTTTTCTACACTTTCAAAAGGAATTCCAACTTTAAAAGAAAAAGGAATTCAACAGATTTTAGAACGCAATATTGGAAAAAATTTCCAAGTTTTTCAGTCTCTAGAAGAAATAAATTCTAAAATTTCTTCATTTATTATTTGTGTAGCTACCCCAATAAAAAATGGAAAGCTAAGCACAAATCAATTAAAAAAAGCATCTGAGGATGTAGGCAAAAATATCACCAACAATGAATTAGTTATAATTCGTTCTACTATTCCTATAGGAACCACTAGAAAAGTAATAATTCCAATAATTGAAAAAGAACTTAAAAAGAATGGAATAAAGGAATCGCTTAACATTGTTTTTGCTCCTGAAAGAACTGCGGAAGGAATTGCATTAAAGGAATTAAATGAACTTCCTCAAATAGTTGGAGGGATAAATGAAAATTCAACAATAAAAGCAATGGATTTGTTCCGTAATCTTACATCAACGGTTATTCAGGTGTCTAGCATTGAAACCGCAGAAATGATAAAACTAATTGATAATTCTTTTAGAGATGTCAGATTTGCATATTCAAATGAAATTGCATTATTATGCGAACAAATAGGAAT
>CEVO01037291.1_pt1 | contig 11850 bp, 5 predicted proteins | sample 531511 | NCBI WGS metagenome assembly CEVO01 (sample SAMEA2623907, study PRJEB7988) | marine metagenome | biome: marine biome (ENVO:00000447); feature: mesopelagic zone (ENVO:00000213); material: "saline water (ENVO:00002010), including plankton (ENVO:xxxxxxxx)" | depth 800 m | reverse complement strand
CAGAATCGAATACACGAAGTTTATGCTTGGCAGACTTGAATAATGACAATTTCATTGATATTGCTGTAGCGAATCGCCGAACTCAAAACTTCATTTATTTTAACAATGGTAAAGGGGAATTTAGCTTTTCACAACCGTTTGGAGTGGCTGAGGAAGCAACAATCTCTATTGCTTCGGCCGATGTGAATGGGGATGGCTATCAAGATTTGATTCTGGCGAACCGTAATGCCCAAACCAACAATATCTATTTGGGTCCCCAGTTTGTTGACTATATAACATATGGTACAGGTAAAGATGAAACTCGGGATCTGGCAATCGATGATATGAATGGAGATGGTCATCTGGATATTGTGACCGCAAACATTGGGGAAAGAAATGCGATCTATTATGGCAATGCTAAAGGAACATTTGTGAAATTCCAGACTTTTGGCAATGAAACAGATGCAACCTATTCTATCGATTTGAGTGACCTTGATCTGGATGGTGACATTGATATTGTGGTTGGTAATGCCGGGCAAAGGAATCACTATTTATTAAATAATGGCACAGAGTTTAAGCAATATGAATTTGGACCAGTTGAAAATGTAACTTATGGAGTAACTATAGGAGATCTTGATGGGGACAGTTACCCAGACATTATTACTGCGAACTCGGGAAGTCAAAATATTATTTACCTTAATCAACCAGCCAAAAATCGGGATAAATAGTTTTTAATTGGTCTCGTATGGGTGATTTCCTTGTTAATTTCTTGCCGATAACTTTATTGAAATTTCATAAAATGATTTTTTAATTACAGTATGACCACTTTCCCAAAAAGACATCTTGGTCTCAGCGAAAAAGAGACTGCTGAAATGCTGGAGTTTCTTGAGATGAAGAACTGGGAAGAGTTCATTGAACTGGTGGTCCCCCAATCTATCCGGTGGCAGGATGAGTTGACAGAACCTAAACCGTTTTCAGAAACGGAGGGGCTGGCATATCTGGCTGAGATTGCCGGAAAAAACCGGCCTGGCAAATGCTATATTGGCCAGGGTTATAGTCCCTCCGTCACACCACCAGTCATCCGGAGGAATATTTTTGAGAATCCTGCCTGGTACACCGCCTACACGCCTTATCAGGCGGAAATTTCTCAAGGACGGCTGGAGGCGCTTTTGAACTATCAGACATGTGTAAGTGATCTCACCGGCCTACCATTGGCCAACGCCTCTCTTTTGGATGAGGCCACGGCAGCGGCTGAGGCAATGACTATGTTCCATCGAGCTCATAAGACAGGCACCGTTTTTCTTGTCTCAGACAATTGTCATCCTCAGACTATTGAAGTAGTTCAGAGCCGGGCTGAACCACAAAACGTTGAAGTAAAAGTATTATCTCACACCGATTTCCGTTTTGATGAAACTGTTTTTGGTGCCCTCATCCAATATCCCGACACTTTCGGGGCTGTTTTGGATTATAGCGATCTCTGCGCCGCAGCTCATGAAGTTGGCACATTCGTCTGTGCCGCCACGGACCTTATGGCGTTGACTCTTCTTAAATCACCAGGTGAGTTTGGTGTCGATACTGCAGTGGGAAATAGTCAACGATTCGGCGTCCCTTTAGGTTACGGCGGACCTCATGCTGCGTTCTTTGCAGCGTCTGAAAATTTCAAACGGCTTATGCCTGGAAGGATTATTGGGGTCACGGTGGATATTAGGAAGAATCGCTCCCTCCGAATGGCGCTCCAGACACGAGAGCAGCATATTCGGAGAGACAAGGCGACCTCCAATATCTGTACCGCCCAAGTACTCCTAGCCGTTATGGCAGGGATGTATGCTGTCTATCACGGTCCCATTGGTTTGAGGCAGATTGCCGAAAAGATTCATAAGCGTGCCCAACTTTTTTTCCATTCCCTGAAGCAGGCCGGAATGGAGGTAACGGACCAATCTTTATTTGACACCATCCGGTTTGTACCAACAAAAGGGTGGAATGAGAAGGCCAAAAAAAAGGGGATTTCCGTAAGAAAATTTGATGATGGATCGGTAACCATCTCGGTAGATGAAACTACCACGGAACAGGATGTCCATGATCTGTTGGAATGCTTTGGAGCTTCTCCGGTCGGGGTAAAACCAATTCCTCTTACTGGTGAGCTGGCTCGAGAATCTTCTTATATGGGCCATCCAGTGTTTAACAGCTATCACACGGAAACTGAACTGCTAAGGTACATCCGCCATTTGGAGACCAAAGATTTTTCTCTAGCGGACGGGATGATTCCCTTGGGATCATGCACCATGAAGCTTAACGCCACCGCTCAGATGGAGTCTTTGTCTTTACCAGGGTTTGCCAATCTGCATCCTTTTGCCCCCGCTGAAAGTGCACGGGGATATGCATCACTGATGGGGGATTTGAAACAGTGGCTCTGCGCGGTAACCGGGTATTATGACATCTCCTTTCAACCCAACTCCGGAGCCCAAGGGGAATATTCTGGACTTCTTGTTATTCGCGCAGCTCACTTGGATAATGGTGATGATCAAAGAAAAATTTGCCTCATTCCTTCTTCAGCTCACGGTACCAATCCCGCCAGTGCCATTATGGCCGGAATGGATGTAATCGTAGTGAATTGTGATGACACTGGCAATATTGACAAAACTGACCTTACCTCCAAAGCCGAAGAGGCGGGAGGAAGGCTAGCAGCCTGTATGATCACTTACCCATCTACTCATGGTGTCTTCGAAGAAGGAATCAAGGAGATTTGTGACATCATTCACATTCAAGGTGGATTGGTCTACCTGGATGGTGCCAACATGAACGCCATGGTTGGGCTCAGCCGTCCTGCCGATCTTGGTGCTGATGTGTGCCATTTAAACCTTCACAAGACATTTGCTATCCCTCATGGTGGCGGTGGACCGGGGATGGGTCCCATCGGCGTGACTAAAAAGTTGGCACCGTTCCTGCCGGGGCATCCGGTAGTAGACTGTGGTGGAGCCAAAGCCACCGGTCCTGTCTCAGCATCACCTTACGGCAGTGCTTCCATTCTTACTATTTCCTGGGCTTATATGGCTATGCTTGGTGCCGATGGTTTGACCCGATCCACTGAGATGGCCATTCTTAACGCTAACTATATTACCAAAGGGCTGGAAGAGCATTACCCTATTTTGTACCGGGGAGCCAACGGACTGGTAGCCCATGAATTCATCCTAGATTTAAGGCCTTTTCGAAAAAGTGCTGACATTACTGAAGAGGATGTGGCTAAGCGACTTATGGACTTTGGTTTTCATGCGCCTACTATGAGCTGGCCCGTTCCCGGTACTATGATGGTGGAGCCGACGGAATGTGAATCAAAAGCTGAGCTGGACCGATTTGTGGAAGCCATGATCACCATTCGCCAGGAAATCAGAGATATTGAATCAGGGGAAATGGATAAAGAAGATAATCCTTTGAAAAATGCTCCTCACACTGCACAAATGGTGATGGATGACGACTGGAACCATCCTTATTCTCGGGAACAAGCGGCCTATCCAGTGGCCGGATTAAAACAAAGGAAATTCTGGCCCGCCTGTGCAAGAGTTGACAACGCCTATGGCGACCGGAACCTTGTTTGTACCTGCCCTCCATTGGAAGCATATACGGAGCCGTCGTAACAGGTTAGTCGGCACTGTTCTGTGGAACAGATATATTACTTTATCATAATCAGTGCTCTCATGGGAGAATACCTACTCTCCACTGTTAGTGCCGTTCTGAACATGAACAGTATCACCGAAGATGTTCCAGAACAGTTTCGAGATGTTTACGATAGTGAAGAATATGTCCGATCCCAGTCCTACCTGAGAGCCAAGACCCGATTTAGTCTCTTTTCAGGAACATTCAGCCTTCTCATCATATTGGTCGTAATTCACACCGGCCTTTTCGGGGTATTGGACGAGTTTGTCCGGGCTCAGACCACGCAGCCCATCCTGGCGGGGCTCTTTTTCTTTGGCATCATTTTTATTATCAATGATCTCATCAATATCCCTTTTTCCCTCTATAGCATTTTTGTTATAGAAGAGAAGTTTGATTTTAACCGGACCACTCCTAAAACTTATATCATAGATAAACTGAAAGGATATCTTCTCACCGTCGTTTTGAGCAGTGCCATCGTGGCACCCATTCTCTATTTTTTTAGCACATTTGGAGCTAATGGCTGGTGGATCGCCTGGATAACAGTAGCTTTTTTTACCGTGGCTGTTCAACCCTTGTTTGTTCACGTCATCGCACCCATGTTCAATAAATTTACACCTCTCGAAGCTGGGGAGCTTCGTTCTGCCATCGAGGCTTACGCATCAGAGGTGAACTTTCCCATCGCACGCATAGACGTCATGGACGGCAGTCGCAGGTCAGCCCACTCTAACGCCTACTTTAGTGGTTTGGGAAAGAGCAAGCGGGTGGCTCTTTTCGATACCCTGCTTGAAAAACATACCACCGAAGAGATTGTTTCAGTGGTGGCTCACGAAGTGGGACACTTCAAGAAAAAGCACATCATTTTGGGGACAACACTCGGTGTACTTCAAGCAGGCGTTATGCTCTTTATATTTAATCTTATCATGAGTGATTCGGCTCTTTTCGCTGTCTTTGGAGTCAGTCAAGTTTCCGTTCATGCGGGGATGATCTTTTTCGCCATGCTCTTTGCACCGGTGAACTTGTTGACGTCAATTTTTACTACCGCTCTGAGCCGCCGGAATGAATTTCAGGCTGATGGCTACGCCCTGGAAACGACACGGAATCAAGAAGCACTGGTGAGCATGCTAAAGGGTCTTGCCGCAAGCAACCTGTCTCACCTGACGCCCCACCCTTTTACTGTTTTTCTTTCTTACAGCCACCCGCCCGTATTGCAACGCATTGCGGCAGTATCTTCGGCATAAGAGAGAAGTCTGTTTTACAGTTAGCCTGAAAAGGTTATACTTGTGAGAGGTAGTTCTCAATAAAACTGCAATACGACACCTTTGGCAAGATTACTGTTGATGACCAACTCTATCATTACGATTTGATAGTGGATAGACAGTCTATCGAGAAACGGCAGAAGAAAAACAGTAAGCATCTACGGTCTCAGTACGGACACACTCCCTTGGGTCTTGATGAAAACATCCCGTGGAAGTGTCAGGAACTGGTGATCGGCACAGGCTTCTACGGCAGGTTGCCGATCACCGATGAGGTAACCCAGACAGCTGAAAGAAAAGGTGTCAAGATTAAAATAATGAAAACAGCACAGGCATGCAGATACCTTGTGACAGCTGGCCCGCAGGTTAATGCCATATTGCATGTTACATGCTGACTTCAAAATGGGAGAACGATTCTTTTCATATCAATAGGAGAAAAAGAAATGATAACTAGATCTTTTGAAAGTCACAATTCCTTTTGGACTCACTTGATGATCTTATTTGTAGCGGTGTTATTGTCTTTTTACCCAGCTGAGGCTAAAGAAAAATGGACTACAAACAAAAAAGCTGTTGTTGCCTCCGTTGAAAAGCATGAAAAAGAGTTAACCAGTATTAGCGATAATATCTGGTCTTATGCTGAATTGTCTTTGGCAGAATATCAGTCTTCCAAAGCACTTTCTGATTATGCTGAAAAAAAAGGTTTCAAAGTGGAACGGGGCGTGGGCGGTATGCCCACGGCCTTTATAGCAACTTACGGATCAGGTAGGCCTCGCATTGGTATTCTTGGAGAGTTTGATGCCAATGCTGGTATATCGCAAAAAAAACAGCCCACGAAAGAAGCAAGAATTGCAGGTGCTCCGGGACACGGCTGTGGCCATAATCTTTTCGGAACCGGCAGTCTCGGTGCAGCCCTTGCCATTAAAGAACTTATGGAAAAAAAGAAACTGAAGGGTACGGTCATCTTTTTTGGCACACCTGCTGAGGAAACAATATTTGGGAAAACATATATGGCCAGAGCAGGTTTGTTCGATGATCTGGATATCTGCATGGATTGGCACCCTGGTGACAATCTGGAAGCCAGCACCCAGAGCAGTAAAGCACTAGTGGATTTCAGAGTGAAATATTACGGAAAGGCTGCTCATGCTTCTTCAGATCCGTGGAATGGGTTTAGCGCAGTGGATGGATTGGAACTGTATACCACGGGCATCAATTATTACAGAGAGCATATCAGACCGACCGCAAGAATTCATTACCATATTGAAACAGCCGGTGATGTTGTCAATGTTGTTCCTGAACATGCACAGATTTGGACACGAGTCCGGGAGAACGATAGGGAAAATTTGAATGTAGTTTATGAACGGGTAAAGAGAATTGCTGAAGGTGCAGCAATCATGGCTGAAGTGGATTATTCTATAGAACTGATCTCAGGTATCTATGAGATCCAGCCCAACAGAACCGGAGCAGCGGCTTTACTGAAAAACATGGAACTATTAGGCCCCATCAACTACTCAAAAGATGAGCTGAAATATGCCAAGACAATCCAACGAGAAACCGATAAACCGGCCGAGGGGATGGATGCAGATATTGAATCTTTGCGGGAAACTTTACCGGCGCAAGGTGGATCAACGGATGTAGGTGATGTGAGTCAAATTGTGCCTGTTGTACGTGCCCGAATTACTGCTGCTCCTAAAGATGTACCGTGGCACTCTTGGGCAGTTGTGGCCTGTACTGGTATGTCCATCGGTCACAAGGGGATGCTTTTTGCTGCAAAATCTCTCAGCATGACCATGGTGGATCTGTTTGAGAATCCTAAGCTTGTTAAAGAGATAAAAGCTGAGTTCAAAAAAAGAAAAGGGGATAAAGTCTATAAAGCTATGATTCCTGACGGTCCTCCTCCTATCCCTCGGAATTGAGTTTGGTGAATTTTTCAATGACTGATATTGCCAGACAAATCTCCTGGCTAACCTTTTTTCTGTTGTTGAGCGTTTTTCTTGCTTGTACTCAATCGTTGGATTCGAGGCGTCTGGAAACAGTCTCCATGCTTGGGGCAGAACTTTATTCTGACAGCGGCGGTGATAGCCTTTTGACAGGAATAGGAACCAGGCTGTCAGCAGAACCGAACAATCTCTCCATTCTCATGGAGAAAGGATCGGCACTTGAAGGTTTGAGGAGGTACAAAGAAGCTGTAGAAATATACTCTCAATGCTTGGTTATTAGTCCTGAATCGCCGGAGATCTTGAGGCGGCGCGGGCAGCGGTATATCAGCCTGAGAAAACTGGACAATGCTATTACTGATCTTGAACTTGCAGCTAGGCACCACACCTTTATAAAGGCTGAAAATCTGAAGTACACGGAAAATCTCAACTGGGCCATTTGGTATTACCTTGCTTTGACTTACTACCTCCAAGCGGATTTCGAAAACGCGTTGACAGCCTTTCAAAGAAGTTATGATTATTCCGCTGATAATGTCTCTCTCCTTGCATCTGTGAACTGGATTCACAATTGCCTCAGAAGATTGGGCCGATCAGATGAGGCTAGACAAGTGGTAGAGCCAATCAAAGAAAATATGGGTTATTCAGGAAATTACTATAAGTGCATTCTGGTTTACAACGGCACGAAAACGGAGCTAGAAACAATCAATTATAATACTGTTAAAGGTTTTGAAATGTGTACTATAGGATACGGCATGGCAAATTTCCATTGGGTGAATGGAGATAAAGAGATAGCCCTGAAAATTTTTAGGAAAATCGTGGCTGAGGAAACTTGGCAAGCAAATGGATTCTTGGCCGCAGAAGCTGAATTAAGCAGAATACAATAATCTTTGAGGAAAAAATGATAAAAAAAATCATAGCTGTCCAAATTATGTTGTTCATACTTGGCACCATCATGTCCTGCAAAAACAGTGATGTAAGTATTATGAACAGTCATTCCGTTCTTGTGGAATTATACCATGACTGGCGTGCCTTTCAAGGAGATGTGTTTACAGACGGAGTTCCCGATTACAGTGATGAACGGATGAAAAAGCAGTATAATGAGTTTCCGTCCTATAAGAACAGGTTGGCTAATTTTGATACCACTGGCTGGACCATTCCCCACCGTATTGATTATCATCTAGTACTGGCTGAAATGAATGGTCTGGATTTTGACCACAGAGTGATCCAACCGTGGAAAAGAAGTCCGGCTTTTTATGGTATTGTATGGGATTATCAAAGTGATACACCAGCCCATGAAGGATCTGTCGCTCATGGCCTTGTGGAACTGTGGACATATGATTATCCTTTATCTCACACCGACGCAGAAAAACTTACTCAGAGGTTGCACACAGTACCTCCATTTCTGGCGCAGGCTAAGATTAATCTTACAGGCAATGCCCGGGACCTCTGGCGTGGCGGCATTTATCGAATGAAATCGCAGGTCAATGCTTTGACGGAGCTTTTGAAGAAAACAGATTCTACCTCGGACGCTTTAACAAAAGCCATTAATGATGCAATAATCGCTACTAATGGTTTTGTTACTTGGTTGGAGAGAGAACTACCTTCCAAAGATGGTAAATCAGGGATTGGAATCGATAATTATAATTGGTATCTGAAAAACGTTCACTTAGTTCCTTATAGTTGGAAAGAAGTTGAGACTATGATGCGGCGGGAACTGGTAAGAGCCCACTCTTCCCTGAAACTAGAGGAGCACCGCAATCAAGATCTTCCCCCTTTGATCCCAATGGCAAGCAAAGAAGAATACGAAAAAAAAACGAACGCGTCTGTTACAGAATTTGTTTCTTTGTTAAGAGACAAGAATATTGTTCCCATGAAAGATTATATGGACCGAGCCCTAAGGGAAAGAATCAGTCCTTATAGTCCTATTGAACCCAGGGAATTTTTTTCTGAGGTGATATTCCATGATCCAATGGTTATGCGCACCCATTTTTATCATTGGTTCGACCTGGCCCGCATGCGTGATGAACCTCATTCAAGTCCAATAAGAAGTAACCCATTATTATACAATATCTGGGATAGCCGATCTGAAGGGCTGGCCACTGGAATGGAAGAAATGATGATGCACGCTGGACTTTTTGATCATCACCCTAGGGCAAGGGAATTATTCCATATTCTTCTAGCTCAAAGGGCTGCACGAGCATTGGGGGATTTAATGATGCATGCAGATAAATGGGATATTGATCAGGCAGTGGACTTTACTTCCAGGAACACACCCAGAAACTGGCTTAGACAAGATGGTAGAACAGTGGTTTTTGAGCAGCATCTTTATCTCCAGCAACCATCTTATGGGACAACCTATCTTGTAGGAAAGATTCAAATCGAAAGGCTGATGACCGACCGGGCAATGGATTTGGGGGAGGGTTTTACTCTAAAAGGATTCATGGATGAAATAAACCAGGTAGGACTTATACCAGCCTCCATGATGTATTGGGAAATGACGGGAAATGATGAACATTTGCATGAAATGCTTTATAATTAATGGCCATATTGTAATGCCGTCTTTAAGAAACTTCATAAAAATCAGCATTATTTTTTCCATGGTTTTTTCAGACCTTATGTTTGGCCAACAAGCTTACCCTGCTGCAAAAACAGGTGGGAATTATATGCATAACTTTTATCTACCTCCGCCATCACCCACTAGCCCCCGTTGGCCCTCATGGTCACCAGATGGGCAATCCCTGGCATTTTCTATGCATGGTTCCATTTGGCGGATGGCACTGGGTGAGTCAACAGCCATAGAGCTGACAAATAATGCGACGTATGATTCTTCACCTGCCTGGTCTCCTGATGGTAAATGGATTGCCTATACAGCGGAAAAAGATCATGAGACTATGGATCTCATGCTGTTGAATTTGAAAACTGGGAAATCTTTACCTCTAAAAGCAGGTGAACATCTCTATCTGGATCCAGTTTGGTCTCCCGATGGTTCACAATTGGCCTACGTATCCACGGAGCCAAGTGGATATTATAATATCTATGTTCAAAAGATTCGGGAAGGGAAACCTGTCGGATCCACTCTTCAAATAACACAAGACAATGCCTATGGGAATAATCGACTCTACTTTGGGAATTACGATCTGCATATTGCACCTACTTGGTCTCCGGATGGGAAAGAACTTCTGTTTGTCACTAACCGTGACACACCGCTAGGGTCGGGTGGCATTTGGCGTATGCCAGTCGAAAAAAATGGAATTAAAAAAGCTAGACTTATTCATAATGAACAGACGCTCTTTCGTACAAGACCTCACTGGTCACCGGATGGGACAAGATTCCTTTACAGCTCTCATTTAGGGGGGCAGTTCAATCATCTATATTTGTTGCCATCTGATGGTGGGGAGCCCTACAAAATTACATTCGGTGATTGGGACAATTTTCATCCTCGTTGGTCGCCTGATGGTACAAAGCTTGTTTATTTAAGTAACGAAGGAGGGCTACCTCAGTTACAAGTAATGGAAACAATTGGAGGCAAAATAAAAGAACTGAAAGTAATAGCCAAAAAATGGATTGAACCTCGTGGAACCCTTCAGGTGATTATAAAAGACGGGGACACAGAACGTCCAACACCGGCACGCATCTACCTGCAGGCAAGTAACGGCAAAGCCTATGCTCCTGATGGCACCTATCACCGTGTGGGTCGCATGAAAGACCACCTGTTTCATACTGAAGGGACCTTCACAATGGAAGTCCCCCGGGGCTCCCTGACAGTAGAGGCGGTGAAAGGGTTTGAGTATTATTCAATTAAGGAAACAGTAGAAATTAAAGCGGGGGAAAGATCGGAAGTAACGCTCACTCTATCACGAATGACCAATATGCCTGCCCGGGGCTGGTACAGTGGCAGTACACATGTCCATATGAATTATGCCGGAGACCTCCACAACACATTGGAGAATCTCATGTTCATGTCAGCCGCTGAAGATCAGTCAGTGGTTAATGAACTTGTGGCCAATAAAGACAACAGAATTCTGGATTATCAATTTTTTACCGGTGAAACTTCCCATCTGTCCACATCTGAACGAGTTTTATTTGTTAGTGAAGAATACAGACCTGCTTTTCACGGTCATGTATATTTCCTGGGTTTGACGGAACATCTTCTCTCCCCTTTTGCTTCAGGTTATGAAGGGACGGCCATTCACAGTCTTTATCCTTCTAACACGGATATGCTGCGATTGGCAGGAAAGCAGGGTGCCTTCCGGGGTTACGTGCATCCCTACTTTGGTGAAGACGACCCGCTGTCAGGTGAGGAGCCTTCTCTAGGTGCCGCGAAAGCTTTTCCCGTCGATGTTGCTTTGGGTACTGTGGAAGGGTTGGAGACTACCTATGCCAATCATGCTGCCCTTTTGGTTTGGCATCATGTACTAAACAACGATTTCAAAATTATTCTAACTGGTGGTGAAGATTCCATCAGCAATCTATACAGGAATGCTGTTGTAGGTTCACAAAGATCCTACGTTTTCCTTGGTGATAAACCACTGACATATAGAAATTGGTTAACAGGTCTTCGTGAAGGGCGTACGTTCGCCACCAATGGGCCGTTGTTAACATTTACTGTCAATGATGCCATGCCCGGTGAAGATGTGAAACTACCTCAAAATGGTGGGACAGTAACTTTAAAGGGAGAGGTGCAAAGTATTGTACCTCTTGAAAAAGTGATGATTATGAATAATGGGGAGATTCTTAAAACAATACTGCTCGATGAAACCGGCTCCAATGCGGTTTTCAAGATAACAATTGATGTGGATGAAAGCGGCTGGTATACACTACAGGCTGAAGGAAAGAGGAACACTCTCCCCATCAGCGATCTTTACCCTCAGGCAACCACCAACGCCATTCGCGTTTATGTTGGTGATAATCCTATCCGAAATTTGGAGTCAGCCAATTATTTTGTGCGATGGATCGACAGATTGATTGCAATGGCTGAAGCGCATCCCGGCTGGCGCACGCCAAAGGAAAAAAGTCATGTTTTAGGCCAATTC
>CEVO01050756.1_pt1 | contig 11857 bp, 11 predicted proteins | sample 531511 | NCBI WGS metagenome assembly CEVO01 (sample SAMEA2623907, study PRJEB7988) | marine metagenome | biome: marine biome (ENVO:00000447); feature: mesopelagic zone (ENVO:00000213); material: "saline water (ENVO:00002010), including plankton (ENVO:xxxxxxxx)" | depth 800 m | reverse complement strand
TAATTGGAGAAGAAATATTAATTATTCAGATTCATCCAGTGCTTCAATATCTAAGGGAGGAGGGGTATTGCTAGATTTAAGCCACGAATTAGATTATTTAAGGTATATTTTTGGTGATGTTGAACACTTGTATTCTAAAAGTATTAAAGTATCAGATCTAAAGATTAATACAGATGACTATCTAATTTTAGTAGGAGAAACTAAAGAAAAAGCACTTTTTACGGTGAATCTAAATTATTTCTCTAAGAGAGAAATTAGGAAGGTTACAATAGAAACAGACAAAAGAACTATAGTGTTAGATCTCTTAGACTCTAGGATGGTGTCCTATTACCCTGATAAAGGACCTTTAGAAATTCTTAAAAATTATTCTGTTGCTGATACCTATATTCAACAACATAAAGCTATATTACAAGAAGATTATTCTCAACTATGTTCCTATCAGGATGGTTTAAAAGTAATGCAAATGATTGATCAGATTCAAAACTTTGAGAAATAATGAATATTCTTTGTACTATCTGTGCCAGATCAGGTTCTAAAGGAGTTCCTCATAAGAATTTAAAACATCTAATTGGAAGGCCTTTATTAACCCACTCAATTAAACATGCCAAAAAGTCTGGTTTATTTAAGTACATAGTTGTTTCTACAGATAGTGAAGAAATAAGAAAGATTTCTGAAGAATTTGGAGCCTATTCTTGGTTTCTCAGACCTAAAAGACTTTCTTTAGATTCTTCCCCTAAAATACCTGTAATTCGCCATGCTTTAGAAAAAGCTGAAACTAAATTTGATACTAGATTTGACATAATTGTAGATTTAGATGCAACCTCTCCATTGAGAACTCAAGAAGACATAAGCGGAGCACTTAAATTTTTTCAAGAAGGCAATTATGATAATCTCATCACCGGTTCTATTTCCAGAAGAAATCCCTATTTTAATATGGTAGAGATATCTGATCAGGGAAAACTTGTATTATGTAAACAAATTGAAGATCCCCCTAAATCTAGACAAGAAGCTCCTAAAGTATTTGATTTAAATGCATCAATTTATATTTGGAAAAGAGAAGCTCTCCTTAACCAAGATGAAGTAATTTCTTCTAACACTGCATTTTATGAAATGCCAGAAGATAGATCATATGATATAGATTCTTCATTAGACTGGAAGATAGTTGAAATGATAATGAAGGATAACAAAGAACAGCATGAAGAAAAATAGATTCACTTTGAAGAATAAACTTTCTTTTATATTGGGGGGCTCTGGTCTAATTGGTAGAAGTGTATCCTTAGAATTCGTTAGAGCTGGTTCTGATATATGTATCATTGATAATAATAAAAAGTCTTCTATGAAACTTCTAGAAGAACTCAAAGAAATTAATCCCAATTCTTCTTTTGCTTACTTAGACTGTTCTAATATGGATTCGTTAGAAAATAACTTTGGGAATTTATTAAAACGATTCTCGGTACCAGATATATTTATTAATTGTTCATACCCTAGAACCAAGAATTGGGCTAAGAGCTCATTTAGAGACATAACTCTAGTGTCTTATCGAAAAAATATTGATATTCATCTAAATAGCTATTCTTGGACCGCAAAGAGGGTAGCAGATGAGATGGTTAAGAATAAAATTAAAGGAAGTATAGTAATGACTAGCTCAATATATGGTACAAAAGCTCAAGATCTTTCAATGTATGAGGATACTAATCTGGCAGAGAGCATGCCTTACCCGGTAATAAAGTCTGGAATTATCCACCTCGCAAAGCAAATGGCAACTTACTACGGGAAATTTGGTATCAGAGTAAATACTGTTAGTCCGGGAGGAGTAGAGGGTCCAATAGCTGGAAAATCTATTAAACAAGATTCTCTTTTTAAGGAAAGATATATAAGTAAGACTCCTCTGAAAAGGATGACAAGACCAGACGATATTGCTAATGCAATGATTTTTTTAGCCTCAAACGCCTCTTCTTATATAACAGGAAATGATATAAGGGTTGATGGCGGAATTTCAATTGTGTAATTAAGGTAATATTTATGAGGATATTTATTACAGGTGTTGCAGGTTTTATAGGGTTTCATGTCGCTAAGGCCTTTTTATCAAGAGGAGATGATGTGGTGGGTTTGGATAATTTGAACGACTACTATGACCCAACTTTGAAGCAGGCCAGACTGGATAACTTAAATGGCTTGAAAGGTCAGCCAATGGGTCAATTCACCTTTGTAAAAGGAGATATTTCTGAAGGTAAATTTATCCTTAATCAATTAAATGGGGAGTTTGATAGAGTAATAAATCTAGCAGCGCAGGCAGGGGTTAGAAGAAGTCTTCAAGAACCTCAAGCCTATGTTAAAAGTAATATAGAAGGTTTTGTAAATATCCTTGAAGCTTGTAGATACAATGATATCTCACATCTTGTTTATGCTAGTACAAGTAGCGTGTATGGAATGAATACTAAACTTCCCTTTTCAGAATCGGACAATGTAGATCACCCAATACAACTCTATGCAGCTACTAAGAGATCTAACGAATTGATGGCTCATGCATACAGCCATCTCTTTTCTCTGCCTACTACAGGACTGAGGTTCTTTACAGTTTATGGACCATGGGGAAGACCAGATATGGCTCTTTTTCTATTTACAAAAGATATCATAGAAGGTAAGCCAATAAAAATTTTCAATAACGGTGAGCATGCAAGAGACTTTACTTACATTGATGATATTGTTTCGGGGGTTGTTTTAGCATCAGATACCCCTCCCGGTCATACAACTTCTTGGAAACAGGCTGACAGGAATCCTTCTGAAAGCAATACTCCTTTTCAGATCTTCAACATCGGGAATGGTAACAAGATAAGGTTGGAGAAATACATAGAAGCTATAGAAGAAGAGCTGGGCATTAAAGCAAATCGGAATTATTTACCTTTGCAGCCAGGAGATGTAAAGGAATCATTAGCTGATATAAATAAATTATCTCAATTAACCGGCTACAAACCTAAGGTAGATTATAAAAAGGGTGTAGCTGAGTTTATAAAGTGGTACAAGTCATACTATTAAAATCTATAGCTGATTATTAATAATATTTTAGAGTTGGTTTAGCTTTATTTAGCTGATATTTCTTCCAATAGATCTTCATATTGAGCTCCAATATTTTCTATAGAAAAATCTTTGGACCTAAGCAAAAGTTTGTTTTTATCAGGGCTACTCTTACTGGCTAATAAGATGGTTTTTGCAAGATCAAGATCATCATTTTTTCTACATAGGAAACCTAATCCTTTTTCATTTATAATTTCAGAAGGACCTTCGCAATTGGTAGAAACTATAGTTTTTCCTAGACTCAAACCTTCAATTATAGATATACCAAAACCCTCGTTTTCAGAACTAAGAACAAGAATATCTGCTCTATTTAGATAAGGGTAGGGGTTGTTGACAAAACCAGAGAAGATAACATTCTCAGAAATTTGCATTTTAAATGCAGCCGCTTTCAGTTCTTCTTTTTCAGGACCATCTCCAATAACTAAAAGTTTTGTTTTAACATTAAATTTATTTTGTAAAATTTCTTGAGCTCGAAGAAGACTAAAGAGGTTTTTTTCAGGTTTAAGATTAGCTATAGAAATTAACTTAAGTCCTGAAAAGTCAGTCCAATCTGCAAAAGACAATCCACTTTCATTGGTAGTAGGTAGTTTTCTAAAGGAATTGTAGATAGTAGTAATTTTCTTTTGGGAAACACCTTTTTTAATCAGATCTTTTTTTATAGCATTTGATACTGCTATTACCTTTGAAGAAAGGTTGTGAAAAACTAAGATTGATAAGTTATGAAGAAATTTAAAGAAAGAGGATTCATTTTCAAAGTTTTTTGAAAGAACACCATGTTCTATTAAAATCGACTTCTTTCTTAAACTAAATAAGTTTGCTAAGGAAGCTAAGAATGTTAATGGCCATACATTTGCAACAAAAATATCAAAATCATTCTTTCTAAAAAAACTTAAAAGCTCAAATATTGCTTCTCTTGTAGTGTTCTTTTCTAGGCTTTTTAATTCAATTCTTTTATCTATATGATGGGGTAAATCCTTAATACCAGATACGGTTAGAATTTTTACCTTATAGTTCTTTCCTAGAAGGTAATTTGATAGTTGAACGATAAATACCTCTGCACCCCCCATATTAAGGTCTTTTAAGAAGAAGACGATTGTTTTCTTAAAATTTTTGGAAGTTTCTTTCAATGTTAATTTTGATAAAAGTCTTAAGGGCTAAAAATTATAAATTCTTTTTGATTATTTTATCCATCAAATTGGATAAATAAATTGGAAATAAATAGAATAACCTCCTTAACATGACTAAACCTTCTTATATATCTATTGCAAGAATAGCTTTAATTTTCCCAATAATATTTCTTTCTTCATTCCAAAATCCAATTTCAAATTTTTTCTCATTATTCTTGTTCTTGATTGCTAGTTTTTCTGATTTCATAGATGGTTACCTCGCGAGGAAAACTCAATCAGAGAGCGAACTAGGCTCTTTGTTAGATCTTATAGCAGATAAACTTTTAGTTTGCATCGTACTAATATGGATTAGTTATTTAAATAACTCAATTATAATCTTGATCCCTGTTCTACTAATTGTATCTAGAGAAATTGCTATTTCTTCAATACGTCAGTTTTTTTCAGAGTATAAAGATAAAGCTTTAATTAAAGTTTCATCTGTTGGCAAAATAAAAACCACTTTACAAATGATAAGTATCTCCATGTTACTCATTTCACCTGAAATGGGTAAAATTTTCTATGACTCTTCTATAGTCTTGCTTTGGTTTTCTGCTTTCTTTTCTATTTTTTCTCTTTATGTTTATTTAAGTAGCTGGTTTAAAGCTTGAATTTCAAAGTGTTTATTAGCTGTTATGATTGTTTATTTAAGTGCTGAGTGTATGATTGCGTTCTTAAATATGTCTGAGAGCCTCCTCATTGGGTAAGGGAAGGAGATATGCAAGAAGAAAACACTATTTCCACTTCAGAAACGGGTTTAAGCCCAAAGGAATTATTTGAAGTGGTTTGGAAAGCAAAGAGCTTGGTAGTTCTAATTTCTTTAATATTTTTTGCTTACTCAGTTTATTACATAAAGAGTCTTCCAGATTCATATTCAGCTTATGGAACCTATGTTCCTTCTTCTAATTCTGCTCAAGCTAGTGTGTCTTCAGGGACATTATCCGGTATGGCTAAGATGGCGGGGTTAAATATACCTGTAGCTGCAAATAATAAGGTTGATTTAGCTTTAGATATTCTTAGATCAAGAAAGTTTTTAAGAGACATGATCTTGCACAAGAAAGAAATTCTTCCACATTTGGGCTGGGATTTGAGTGCTGAGGATATAGAAATAATGTCTGAAGAAGAAAAAGAAGAGTTTCTTCAATCAGCAACTGCTGCTCTAAGTGGTGCTTTTCAGATTTCTAAGCCAAGAGCTAGCACCACTGTAAGAATCATCGTAAATCACAGAAACCCCTTGTTTGCAAAACAATTAGTTGAATGGCTAATCGAGGGAGTTAATAAAAATATGTCAGATGATGCCGTTTTGGAAGCACAAAAATCTATCGAATATCTTAAGATTCAGGCCAACAGCACTTCTATATCCGATCTTAAAAAACTTTTTTACTCTATGATTGGAAATCACGTTACAACAATTATGCTAGCAGAAGTTAATAAAGAGTATGTTTTTAAAACACTTGATCCGCCAGTTTTACCCATATGGCCCTCAGGAGCAAATAAGCTAAAAATTGTTATTTGGACTTCAATTGCAGGAGTGGTTTCTAGTATTGCCGTTTTATTATTGGTTTTCTACCTTGGCTACCAAATTGTAGAGACCGGACTATTTAGATACAAACTAAGGAAGATCTAATAAATCTAAATTGGAAATTCTTAAATTCTTTTTTTTGTTCTTTATTGCATTTATTACCTGAATTTATCTTTTGAACATCTCTCTAAAAAACTTGCTGTGGTTTGGCTTCTTTCTAAGATTAGGATTAGCATGGATACTATTAAGTAGTGGCTTTTATCTTACTTTTACCGGGGATGTTGTAACTTTTCATGGTATGGCAAGAGAGATAATTGGTCTCGGTGAATCGGTTAATCCTGATATGTCTCAAGAAATCTCAATAGATGACTCTTATTTCTTTTTTATTGGTTTAATCTACTTGCTAACGACAGACTCAATGTATATAACTTCAATTTTTTCATGTCTTGCTTGGTTTTTTTCAGGGTATTTTCTAATAAAAATTATGAATCTTTTAGAAGTAAGTAAAAACAAGCAGATTATCCTCTTATTTGTTTATATTTTCTTACCATCATCTCTACTAAATACTGGGCTACCATTAAGGGAGTCTTATGAACTGTTGGTTGTGAATATGTCTATTTATTCTTCCTTGATGTGGTATTTTGAAAGAAGTACCAAATATTTATTTATTCTCTTACTAGGAATGCTATTGATGGCTTTACTTCACATGGCTATGTTTGCTTTTGGAGCAATTATATTTATATCAACCTTATTTTTAATTTCTCTACGTGAAGATAAACATCGTTTTTTTATTCTTTTTCCTATTTCTTTCCTAGCCATATCGTTAATTTATGGATCAACCTATATTTTGCAGTACTTTGACTATTATGGAGGAGAAGGTGTAAGTGGGGCTGGTGCAGAGTTAGCTGATGCGGTAAGGATATTCCAATCAGGATCTATTATAGATAGTATGGGAAGCAGAGCACAATATGCTGACTTAAGATTAGAGATTGATGGAGTATCTGGGCTACTTTATTTTATTCCTGTTGCTCTTTTGCAATACCTCTTTGAACCTATGCCTTGGAGGAGTCTTAGTATTGTTGATTATGTGTTAGTTTTAGAAAATATCATGAGAGCAATTTTTATTTTTTATGGGATCAAAGGTCTATTTGTACTTCCATCTCTTTATAAAAAAATCATTTTTTTCCTTTTAGTTTGTTATTTATCAACCGAACTAATTTGGGCTGTTGGTACAACAAATTGGGGAACAGCATCAAGACATCATGTACCCTCCCTTGGTATTTTATTACTTCTAGGTTTAGCTTTCCAAGATCAATATAAGAACTCTAAACAAACAAATTTTGTTAAAAACTGATGATAATTAGATCTTTTATGTCAGTTATAATTAGAACATCACCCGAAACTATTAGATGAAGATATTAATTACAGGAGGAGCAGGTTTCATAGGTTCAACTCTTGTGAAATATATCATTAACGAAACTGACCATCAGGTAGTAAACTTAGATAAATTAACCTATGCAGGAAATCTTAAGTCCCTTGATTCTGTCTCTGACAATGCAAGATACTCTTTTGAAAGAATCGATATTACTGAATTTGATCCATTATTTAGATCTTTTGAAAAATATCAGCCAGATTCTGTAATGCATCTTGCTGCAGAGTCACATGTAGATAGGTCCATTTCAGGACCTGACAGTTTTATAAAAACCAATATAGTTGGCACTTATGTTCTCCTAGAAGTAGTTAAGAAGTATCTTCAAAACCTTGATAGAAAAAAAAGAGTTAATTTTAGAATACACCATATTTCTACTGACGAGGTTTATGGAGATATAGATTTCTCTGCAGATACTTCTAAAGAGAATGATAGATATGCACCAAGTTCTCCTTATTCTGCTAGTAAGGCAAGTTCTGATCATTTAGTACGAGCATGGTCAAGGACTTATGATCTCCCTTTCATTATTACCAATAGCTCTAATAATTATGGTCCTTACCATTTTCCAGAAAAGCTTATCCCTTTAACAATCCTAAGTGCATTAGAAGGCAAGAATATTCCAGTGTATGGAAAAGGTAACCAAATAAGAGATTGGCTTTACGTTGAAGATCATGCAAAAGCTCTATACAAAGTTTTAGAAGATGGAGTTATAGGAGAAACTTATAATATTGGGGGTAATAGTGAAAGAAGAAATATTGATGTGGTGATTCAAATATGCGAACTTTTAGACGAAATGGATCCAGTTAGCAGAAAGAGGGGGATAAAATCATACAAAGATCTTATTTCTTATGTAGAAGATAGACCTGGACATGATTTGAGATATGCATTAGACATAACTAAAATAAAAAAAGAACTTGGTTGGCAACCTAAAGAAACTTTTGAGAGTGGTTTGATTAAAACGGTTAAATGGAATCTTTCAAATAGAAAATGGTCTGAGGATATGCTTAACGGAGCTAATCAGGAAGAGATAAGTCAAAAGAAATTTAGTATTACATGAAAGGGATAATTCTTTCGGGCGGGTTAGGAACTAGATTATTTCCTATTACTTTAGGAATTTCTAAGCAGTTACTTCCTATATATGATAAACCTATGATTTATTACCCTATGTCGGTTTTAATGTTAGCTGGAATAAGAGAGATTCTTATAATCACTACTCCTGATGATTTATCTAATTACAAAAAACTATTAGGAGATGGAAACCAGTTTGGTGTGAAAATAGAGTTTATTGAACAACCTTCTCCAGAAGGCTTAGCTCAAGCTTTTATCTTAGGCGAAGATTTTATTTCAAATGATAATGTATGTTTAGTTCTGGGTGATAATGTATTTTATGGGCAGCATTTTACTGAGATGCTTCTTAGAGCAGCAAGTAGAGAATCAGGAGCAACCGTATTTGGATATTACTCTAAAGAGCCAGAGAGATTTGGGGTTGTAGAGTTTAATAAAGAAGGAAAGGCAATTAGCATAGAAGAGAAGCCCACAAAGCCTAAATCAAATTTCGCAGTTACAGGTTTATACTTTTATGATAGAAAAGTAGTTGATTTAGCTAAAAGCATTTCTCCTTCTTCAAGGGGTGAGCTAGAAATTACTGATCTTAATAATAAATATTTAGAATTGGGAGAATTAAAGGTGGAGCTGCTTGGAAGGGGGTTTGCTTGGCTTGATACTGGAACTAACGAAGCATTATTAGAAGCTAGCCAATTCGTCCAAACTTTAGAGAACAGACAAGGTTTGAAGGTAGCTTGTCTTGAAGAAATATCTTTTATGCAAGGTTGGATAGGTAAGGAAGAATTACTTAGGCAAGCTAAAAAGCTTGGCAATACTCCCTATGGTCAGTATTTATTAGATCTAGCAAATAGTACTTAGAATGAAAATTACTGAATCTAAGCTAGAAGGCGTATATATCATTGAACCAAAAGTATTTCAGGATAATAGAGGTCTTTTCTTAGAAACTTTTCGAGTTTCTGACTATAAGAATAAAATAGGAATTTCAGAGACTTTTGTTCAAGATAGTATTTCCAGATCATCACAGGGTGTTTTAAGAGGTATGCACTTTCAAAAGAATAACCCTCAAGGGAAGTTAGTTCATACCTTAAAGGGTGAAGTATTTGATGTTGTGGTAGATATAAGAAAAGACTCTAAAACTTTCGGATCATGGATAGGAGAGTATCTTTCTGAAGAGAATAGAAAGCAATTCTGGATACCACCTGGTCTAGCTCATGGTTTTGTAGTAATTAGTGAATATGCAGATTTATATTATAAATTGACTAAATACTATGACCCGGTAGATGAAGGGTGTTTAATTTGGAATGATGGTGATGTAGGCATTAAATGGCCCATTGATGAACCTATGCTCTCCCCAAAAGATAGAGAAGGTTTATTATTCAAAGAGCTTTAATTTATTTTTTCTATCTCACGAACAAAAGTACCTTTGAGCACAAAAAATTAATATCACTAAAATGAGAGATCAAGAAAGTAAAAGAGATTGTAGAGTTTGTAGAAATCCTACAAGGGAAATAGTTGATTTAGGAATTTCTCCTCCTGCAAATAATTTTATTAATAAAATTGGAGAATCAGCTACTAGTTTTCCTTTAGTTGTTGATCTTTGTGATACTTGTAAAAATATCCAATTGAGAGATTGTTTAGATGAAAAATTTCTTTATTCTCACTATACCTATTTGACACCAAATATAGATACGCTTACAAACCACTATGAAAAAATAATAAGTTACCTTCAATCTGAATCCTATATTTCAAATAAAAGCAGTTGCCTCGAAATTGGAAGTAACAATGGTCTTTTTTTAAAGCATCTTTCTCCTAAAGTTGGAAATGTTCTGGGAGTTGATCCCGCTAAAAATATAGCCAAAATAGCAAATGATTCAGGAATAGAAACTATACCTTCATTTTTTGATCAAATAACCGTAGAAAATATAATGAAAGATAGAGGGAGTATGGATTTGGTGGTGGCTAGACATATGCTTGCCCACAATGCCAATCCAAGCAATATTCTACTGAACATAAAAGAAGTGCTAGATAGTACTGGAATTCTCATAATTGAGAATGCTTATGCTATTCCCACTTTCCTTAAGGGTGAATTTGATCAGATATACCATGAACATATGTTTTACTATACTGTAAGAAGTATATCTTACTTGTTAGATAGCCTAGGATTTGATCTTATTGATCTTTTTGAAACAGGGATTCATGGAGGTTCACTGGTTTTTATTGCCTCTTATAAAGGCGTAAGACAGATACAAAAAGAGGTAGACTCTTATCTATCAGTAGAAGATGGATTATTCTCTGAGGATAAAGTATTTAAACTTTTCAGTGATAAAATTTCTTCTATTAAGGTCAAAGTGCTTTCTGAATTGGAAGAAGATTTTGTTAATGGAAGGACCGTTGGGGCTTATGGAGCTACTGCGAAAGCCTTCACCATGTTTTCCTTTTTAGAGCTGAATAACAGTGAGATTAGATATTGTATAGATACCTCTCCAACTAAGATTGGAAAATTTTTTCCTAAATTCAACATTAAGGTAGTTTCTGAAGATCATTTTAAAGCTGAGCCAGTAGATACACTTTTAGTCACAGCCTGGAATTATAAAGATCACATTAAAGCTAAATCTAAAAGCTTATTTTCTTCAGGTACTAAACTTATCTTTCCTCTTCCTGAATTTGAAACGTTTATTGTTTAGAGAATTTTTTTATGTGTGGAATAGTAGGTATATTTGGAGAGCGTAGTAACCTTGATCTGGGTAAGTCTATTTCTTTAATGACTCAAACCCTTACCCATAGGGGTCCTGACGATAGTGGTACATGGGTCAAAGATGATCGAAAGTTGGGTTTTGGACATAGAAGATTATCTATTCTAGACCTTTCTAAATCAGGTCATCAACCCATGCAATCTAAATGCGGAAGGTATTTAATGGTATTTAACGGAGAAATTTATAATCACCTGAAACTTAGGAAAGAGATTGGAGAAAAAAAATCTAATGTAGACTTTTCTCCAAAGCTTTGGTCTGGAGGTTCAGATACTGAAACCTTATTAACTTGCTTTTCTGTTTTTGGTATTCAGAAATCCTTAAAAAAAGCTACAGGAATGTTTGCTTTAGCTGTTTGGGATAAGAAAGAACAAAGGCTGTATCTTACTAGAGATAGGATGGGAGAAAAACCTCTGTATTTTGGTTGGAGCAATGGAAATTTCATTTTTGGCTCAGAATTAAAAGCCTTAAAGGCTTATGAGGGATTTAAAAATGAAATTGATAGGGATGCTTTGTGTCTTTACACAAGATTTAATTATATTCCTACCCCTAAAAGTATTTATAAAAATATATTTAAACTTAAGCCCGGTTACATCCTTAGTTTGAAATTATCTGATACGCACAATTGCCCATCTGTAGATTTTGATAAACCTTTCTCTTTAAATTCTTTGAAATTAGAACCATACTGGTCCTTAGAAGAAGCAATAGCATCAGGCAAAAAGAATGTTTTCTCAGATGAAATTGAAGCAGAAACAGCTATAGAGTCAGCGCTTATCGAAGCCATTAAACTGCAATCCATTGCAGACGTCCCATTAGGAGCATTTTTATCAGGAGGTATAGACTCTTCTCTAAT
>CEVO01078834.1_pt1 | contig 11872 bp, 16 predicted proteins | sample 531511 | NCBI WGS metagenome assembly CEVO01 (sample SAMEA2623907, study PRJEB7988) | marine metagenome | biome: marine biome (ENVO:00000447); feature: mesopelagic zone (ENVO:00000213); material: "saline water (ENVO:00002010), including plankton (ENVO:xxxxxxxx)" | depth 800 m | reverse complement strand
AGGGCAGTAGCGGCGATCTTGGTAGTGGCTTTCATGGTGTCTCTCCTGTAGGCCTGATGGGCTTCTGGGTGAGCCCTTGGCCATCGCGTATGTCGGTTTCTGCGGTCGTCTTGCAGTCTTTGTCGAAGGGCCTTTGTTGCTGGCCTTCGCGATCGTCTGTTGGAGATGACGCCGGGCGTCATTTGGACGTTGCCGGTCATCATCAAGTCAAACGGTCGTTTTAATCTGGTCGGCAAAAATTAGCCGGTGGTGGCCTGACGGGCCAGGTCCAGGTCATGCTCGCTCATGGCGAAGTCGGTACGCTTGGCCTGTTCGCGCAGCAGCTCCAGGCGGGCGTTGGCCATCGCATTGCTGCCGTTGTCGGCGATATGGGCGTTGCCGACCTGATGGGCGGCGTCGAGGGCGGCGACGCTGAGGCTGGACAGCGGCTCGGCGTTGAGCGCCTGGGCACGGTCACTGGCGCGGTCGGCCTGGGCGGTCAGCGGCAGGGCAGCGGCGAGCAGGGCAGTAGCGGCGATCTTGGTAGTGGCTTTCATGGTGTCTCTCCTATTGGGCCTCGTGGCCCTTGTCTCTCTTGAATTCGACCGATTCAAAATAAAACGGTCGTTTTAATTTTGGTGGCATTTTTTGGCCCCTCAGGGCCTGCCTTTTCTGCAGCTTGTCATCCTTGTCTGCCTGGACCTTGCTGACTCTGTCCTGCGTTCGAAGGATGTATCCAACGGGTACTGCATGAAAACTTGCGGCAATAATATTAACAGGCTAACGGAATGTCAAATACCGATGCGACCTTGGTCTAAGTCGCCTTTACACAGCGCAGCCTAGATGGTCACCGCGACACGCCGTCCGTCCAGCTGCAGAAAGCGAGTGGCCTGGGCCTGGTCGCGATGCAGTTGCAGCCTGGCGTTTGCCAGCGTCTTGCCATCATGGGTCGAGGCGGCGGTGTTGCCGATACGCTGACCACCGATAGCCAGAGGCTCGACATCGGCGACTTGCTGCCCCAGCACGTCATCGACCAACGGGGCCTGGTCGGTCAAGGGCGATTCGTTCAGGGCCAGGGCGTACTTGGGTGGTGCAGCCTGGGCCAGAGCGGGCAGAGAGGCGACGATCAGGGCAGCGAGGATCAAGGTGGGTTTCATGTCGAAGCTCCTTCCGGTTTCAGCGGGTGGCGTCACCCGCTGTCGATGTGTGTATTTTGTTAGCGTTCTATCGAAAGTGCCAGGTAATCGCTTTTATGGCTTCGATAATGCGGCTCTATTAAAACGGTCGTATGCCTGTAGCGGTGCAAAAACAAAGGCATTTTTTTCTTGCTGTTACTTGGTGGCGGCGCGACCGAGGTCGAGATTGAGCATGAAGTCGGTCATTTCCACATGGCGAGACTGCAGCCGCAGGCGAGCCTTGCGCAGGGCTTCGGTGCTGTCGCTGGCGATGTGGGCATTGATCACTTCATGGCCCTGCTGGGGCATGGCGTCGCGCATGGACAGGGGTTGGCTGTTCAGCGCGCGGGCCAGGTCGGTGGCACGGGCGTCGGCCTGGGCCGTCAGCGGAAGTGTGGTCACGGCGGCAATGGCGGCAATCGAAAGCAGCTTGAGTTTCATGTCGGCACCTCGAAGGTCAAGATCAATGGAGCGTAATGTTGCGTTTGATCTTGAGTCGAGGGTGGGCCGGATTCCTTACGCGGCCTATGACTTTTTTTCGATATCCACGTCGTCAGCCTGGGTAAAGTCACCCAGCGCCATCATGTGGCCGAGCTTGCCTGCCTTGGTGGACAGGTAGTGCTCGTTGTGGGGATTGAGCCCGGTGGTCAGGGCCACGCGTTCCACCACCTGAACGCCGGCCTGGGTCAGGGCGTCGACCTTGCGCGGGTTGTTGGTCATCAGCTTGAGCCCCTCGACACCCAGGTGTTCGAGCATCGGCACGCACAGGTCATAGCGGCGCAGGTCGGCGGCGAAGCCCAGGCGTTCGTTGGCCTCGACGGTGTCGGCCCCCTGGTCCTGCAGGTGGTAGGCGCGAATCTTGTTGAGCAGGCCGATGCCGCGGCCTTCCTGACGCAGGTAGAGGATGACACCGCGGCCTTCGCTGGCGATACGCTTGAGCGCTTCCTGAAGCTGATAGCCGCAGTCGCAGCGCATCGAGAACAGGGCGTCGCCGGTCAGGCATTCAGAGTGCACCCGTCCCAGCACAGGAGCGCCATCGTCGATCTCCCCCAGGGTCAGGGCGATATGATCCTTGCCCGTGGCCTCGTCTTCGAAGCCGTGCATGGTGAAGGTCGCCCAGGGGGTGGGCAGGCGAGAGGCGGCGATAAAGCGAATCGTCACGGGGTACCTCGGAGTCGAAACAACGGCAGCGCCGTCAAGGGGGCGCCCAGTTTATCAGGAAGTCGTGCAAGGCTCACGACACCTTGCCGACGACACAGGGTCGCAGGAGGCCACGCGTTCGGGAGTCATTGCGGTACAATGAGTCGCACATTTTCCCTGGATGACGCCTGCATGGAACTGAAGAACGATCGATTTCTGCGCGCTCTCGCGCGTCAACCGGTGGATCGCACTCCGGTCTGGATGATGCGCCAGGCCGGTCGCTACCTGCCGGAGTACAAGGAAGTGCGCGCCCAGGCGGGAAGCTTCATGGACCTGTGTCGTGATACCGCCCGCGCCTGTGAGGTCACCCTGCAGCCGCTGGAACGCTATCCGCTGGACGCCGCCATCCTGTTCTCCGATATTCTGACCATCCCCGATGCCATGGGGCTGGGCTTGTACTTCGAGACCGGCGAGGGTCCCAAGTTCCGCAAGCCAGTGCGCAGCGCAGAAGACGTGGCCGCGCTGACGGCGCCGGACGCCGAACGCGACCTCGACTACGTGATGCGCGCGGTCTCGACCATCCGTCGCGAGCTCAACGGTCGGGTGCCGCTGATCGGTTTCTCCGGCAGCCCCTGGACCCTGGCGACCTATATGGTCGAAGGCGCCTCCAGCAAGGACTTTCGCCACGTCAAGGGCATGCTCTACTCAAGCCCCGACGTGATGCATCAGCTGCTCGATACCCTGGCCACCGCGGTGACCGACTACCTCAATGCGCAGATCCGAGCTGGCGCACAGGCGGTACAGATCTTCGATACCTGGGGAGGGACGCTGTCCACGCCGGCCTATCGCGAGTTCTCGCTGCGCTACATGGAACAGATCGTGGCGGGGCTGATTCGCGAACAGGATGGGCGCCGGGTACCGGTGATCCTGTTCACCAAGAACGGCGGCCAGTGGCTCGAGGATCTGGCCGACACCGGCGCCGACGCCCTGGGGCTGGACTGGACCACTGAACTGTCCAGCGCGCGCAGCCGGGTGGGCCGCAAGGTGGCACTGCAGGGCAACATGGACCCCAATGTGCTGTTCGCCAACCCTTCGGCGATTCGTGCCGAGGTCGGCCGTATCCTCGACAGCTACGGTCACGGCCCGGGCCACATCTTCAATCTCGGCCACGGCATCAGCCAGTTCACCGACCCCGACAACGTCACCGCCTTCATGGAGGCGCTGCACGAGTTGAGCCCGGCCTATCATGCCCAGATCGCCTCAGGCTGAAGTCTCGGGCAGGCGGTCTGTATTCGGGCGGTGGTGGTGGGGGCTGGCCGCCGCCGCCGCCGCCCTGGTCATCGCCTGGGGCAGTCTGATGCCTGCCAGCGAATTGCCGGAAGACCTGCCCTGGGACAAGGCCAACCATCTGATCGCCTACGCCGGCCTGGCAACACTGCTGGCGTTGGCGAGCGGGCGCAGCGGGCTGTCCATGGCACTGGCGGTGGCCTACGGCGTCGCCATCGAGTTCGCCCAGATCCCGGTACCCGGGCGTCTTGGCGGCGATGTCTGGGACATCGTCGCCAATACCCTGGGTGCGGGGCTCGGTGTCGGGGCGGTCTGGCTGTGGCATCGAGGGCGCCAGCGCGCTCGCCGCTGATTCCCTTCCCGGATGACTCGACGGCGATGCCTGGGACGTCGTCGCCAACTTCCCATTGGTGCAGGGCTTGGTGTCGGGTCGGTCTGGCTGTGGTGCCAATGGCGCCAGCGCGCTCGCCGCTGATTCCCTTCCGCGAACTCGCCGCTGACTGCCTTCCCAAGTGACTCGGCGGCGATGCCTGGGACGTCGTCGCCAACTTCCCATGGGTGCGGGGCTCGGTGTCGGGGCGGTCTGGCTGTGGCATCGAGGGCGCCAGCGCGCTCGCCGCTGATTGCCTTCCCGGTCAAGGCGTCGACCGCGTCAGAGACTTGGCTCCTGGCGACTCGGCTTCTGGACCCTTTGTGATTCGGGCTCGCCGGTAGACGAACGGTTCAGGTCGAGGCCGGGCTCGCGATGTCCGCGTTTGCTCAGCGGTTCGGCCTTGCGCGTCACCCGAGCATCGCCGACCACCGCGTCGTCGTCCTCCAGCGGCCGGGCCTGGGAGGTCCAGGCCTTGTCGTCATCATGCACCGCCGGACGACGATCGTAGGAGCGGGTGACCACCGCGCCGGGGGCGAAGCCGGGCCGTTGACTGCCCAGGTGATGGGGCAGCAACCACAGCTCGGCCAGCAGGCGTAGTGCGACCATGGTCAGCAGGGTGAGGCCGGCGCCCAGCGCCAGGGGAGGCCAGCTCTCACTCCAGGTGGTCATGGCGACCCAGGGGGTGCGGGGGATCAGCCACCACAGACCGGCGGCGAGAACGCCGAGCTGTGCAATGAAATGACAGCTCAGCAGGGTGCGCCGGGCCAGTGGGGCGCGGGGAAAGAAGAACTGGCGCATGGTTGAGGTCCTCCAGCAGGGGAACTCGCAGGGCGCCAGGATGGGCGGCCCGCGAGTATCAGCGGTGCGGCGCAGGCAAAGGCGATAACCGGACAGGGCCGCAGGCCGCCGGGGCGTGTAACAGATGCCTGCATGCTACCCCAAAGGAGGCAGGGCTCGTCAGTGTCCGTGGAGGGCGACGCCGGTGTCGCCAATAACCACCAGTTGACGCTGCCGGGGTCCGTTGCCATGGTGACTTTGTACCGGTCATTGTGCCGGGAAGTCTGAACACAGGGAGGCGAGGACCGACCATGACGACGACTTATATCGTGGTAGCCGATGCGTCGCGTGCGCGAATCTTCACTCGGACAGGACGCAAGCTGAATGAAGTCGAGAGCCTGGTGCACGCCGAAGGGCGGCTCCACGAAGGCGATCTGGTGACCGACAAGGGCGGTGACGTACATGAATCCAGTGCTACCGCCTCGCGTCAGGCTGGCGGCGAGGAGGTGGCGACCCAGCACCATGAAGTCATCTTTGCCCGAGAGGTAGCCGATCGACTGTATCGTGCCCGTGTCGACAACAGCATGGAAAAGCTGATCATGGTGGCGCCGCCGCGCTTTCTTGGCCACCTGCGCGACAAGCTCGATGCTCCCACCGCCAAACTGGTCATCCACTCCCTCTCCAAGGATCTGACCAAGGCCGACTGCGACAAGATCACCGACGCCGTCGACGATCTGCGCTGATCTGTGCCGCCCGCCGTCCGCGGCGGGCTCTCTCCTGCATAGCGCTAGTCGTTGCCGTTCAGGGCACCTGCGGCAGATCGATCTCGTCGCTGCGCTGGATCCCCTCCGTCATCTGCCGGCACTGGCGTAGAAATTCGCGCATGCCTGCGGTGAGGTACTTGTGACGGTGCCAGATAAAGGTGAACTGTCGACTCAGGTCCAGTTCCGGCGTGGGCAGTGGGGTCAGGCTGCCACGCCGAAAGGCGTCGCGCAGCGCCAGGCGTGAGACACAGCCGATTCCCAGCCCCGACTCCACCGCACGCTTGATGCCCTCGGTATGCTCCAGTTCGAGCAGGATATTGAAGCGACCACGCCGATGGCGGGCTGCCTGTTCGAGGGTCAGGCGCGTGCCTGAGCCCTCCTCTCGCATGATCCAGTCTTCACGCAGCAGGCGGTCGAGCTCCACCGGCCCGCGGTTGGCCAGCGGGTGACGGGGCGAACAGAACACCACCAGGTCGTCTTCGACCCAGGGCTGGGTGATGACCTCGTCCTCCTCGCACTGCCCCTCGATCAGCCCCAGGTCGAGCTGGTGATGGCGAACCGCATCGATGATCGAGCGAGTGTTGCGGACCTGCAGCCTTACCCGGCTGCCGGGGTGGCGCTGCATGAAGTCGCTGATCAACAGCGTCGCCAGATAGTTGCCGATGGTCAGGGTGGCGCCGACATCCAGATTGCCGATGCCCTGCTGGCCTCTGAGCAGTTCTTCCACTTCTTCGGCCCGATCGAGCAGGGCGACCGCCTTGGGCAGCAGCTGGAAGCCCAGTGCATTGAGCTTGAGGCGCTTGCCGATGCGATCGAGCAGCTGGCAGTCGAACTGGCGCTCGAGTTCGGACAGCGCGGTACTGGCCGCCGACTGCGACAGGGCCAGGGCGCGCGCCGCCTTGGACACGCTCTCGTGCTGGGCGACCGCAACAAAGACTTCCAGCTGTCGAAGGGTGTAGCGCATGGCACGGGCTCTCCGGCGCGATAGGGGTAAAGACGTCGGCGATGGATATCTATATCAATGAATTGGATAAGCGTTATCCATACAATCCATTTAACAGATAATATGGCCGGTCTTAGAATTATCCGCAAGACTTGATATCGGGCTTTATTCACTTCAGGAATAAGCCCACGCATTTTAAGGAGTTGGCATGAGCAAGTTTGCCCTGGAAGAAGTGCTGAGCGTTCATCACTGGAACGACTCCCTGTTCACCTTCCGCACGACCCGTGAGCGTAGCCTGCGTTTCAAGAACGGCCAGTTCGTGATGATCGGTCTCGAGGTCAACGGCAAGCCGCTGATGCGTGCCTACTCCGTGGCCAGCCCCAACTACGAGGACCACCTCGAGTTCTTCAGCATCAAGGTGCCCGATGGTCCCCTGACCTCTCGCCTGCAGCACCTGCAGGTGGGTGATCAGATCATGGTCAGCCGCAAGCCTACCGGTACCCTGGTATGTGACGACCTGCTGCCTGGGCGCAATCTCTACATGCTGTCCACCGGCACCGGTCTGGCGCCCTTCCTCAGCCTGATCCAGGACCCCGAGGTTTACGAGCGCTTCGAAAAGGTAGTGCTGGTGCACGGCGTGCGCCACGTCAACGAGCTGGCCTACGCCGACTTCATCACCAAGGAGTTGCCGGCGCACGAGTACCTGGGCGAGGAGATCAGCGAGAAGCTGGTCTACTACCCCACCGTGACCCGTGAAGACTTCCACACCATGGGCCGCCTGACCGATCACATCCGCACCGGCAAGCTGACCGACGACAAGGGGCTTCCGCCCATCGATCCCAAGCAGGACCGGGCCATGATCTGCGGCAGCCCGGCCATGCTCGACGACACCAGCGCACTGCTCGACGAGCTCGGCTTCAATATTTCTCCGCGCATGGGCGAGCCCGGCGACTACGTCATCGAGCGTGCCTTCGTGGAGAAGTAAGACCCCACGACAGGACGCCGCAAACGACGACGCCGATGGCCACTTGCCATCGGCGTCGTCGTTGGTGCTGGCGGATTGAATCGCCTGCCGGTGTGGCGGTGGTCAGTCGCCGAGAGCCTCGGCGATCTCGCGCTCGCCGTCCAGGAGCACCGTCTCGTGATTACGGATCTTTCGTTGCCCCAATAGATAGACCAGGGCCTGGGCCACGTTGGCTCGGGATATCTGGTTGTTGCCCCCGGTCTCGTCTTGTCGGGCCCGGTGTTCGGGCCGGAGCCGGCGGTGAACAGCACCTGATCGCAACCTTCGAAGGCGGAGGCGAAGTCGCCCTCCAGGTCGGCGACGACCGTCTCGATACCTTGTTGCTCGAACCAGTCGCGTTGCTCGGCGCTACGGATCATGGCGCGAATCGGATGTCCCTGGCGGTGGGCGATGGCGCAGACCTGGCGGCCGATCTGGCCGTTGGCACCTATCACGAGTGTGGTCATGTCGGCCTCCTTGTCGATACCTGGAAATAACCATGGCGTCGATGGGGAAGACTTTCAACGGGGAGACTTTCAATGGGGAGGCGAATCGATGGCGACGCCGCCCGCAGGCCAGTACCCTGTGCGTCTTTCCCTCACCCACCCGCTCAGGAGCAGCGATGAATCCTCAGGACCTGGAACGCCTGGTTACCTTGCCGATGCCTTTCGGCAAGCATCAAGGTACCTTGATCGCCGATCTGCCCGGGCCTTACCTGGCGTGGTTTGCCCGGGTCGGGTTTCCCCCCGGAGAGATCGGACGCCTGCTGGCGCTGATGCACGAGATCGACCACAACGGCCTGAGCGACCTGCTGGAGCCGTTGCGACGCCGCGGCTGAGCGGCGCCACCTGGCGGGGAGAACCGGTCGCCGTCGTCAGACAGCGTCCTTGTCGGTCGAGGTCAGACAGCATCCTTGTCGGTCTCGCCGGTACGGATACGAATAACTTGTTCAAGGGGAGTGACGAAGATCTTGCCATCACCGATCTTGCCGGTGTTGGCGACCTGGACGATGGCTTCGATGACCTGCTCGGTCATACCGTCGTCGACCGCCACCTCAAGCTTCACCTTGGGCAGAAAGTCGACCACGTACTCGGCTCCCCGGTACAGCTCGGTGTGGCCCTTCTGACGGCCAAAGCCCTTCACTTCAGTGACGGTGATGCCCTGAACACCGATCTCGGAGAGCGACTCGCGGACGTCGTCGAGCTTGAATGGCTTGATAATCGCGGTCACCAGTTTCATGGCGGGTTCCTCATCCTGTCCGTGTGGGGGCGGCGTCGGTCGTGCCTGGCGCCAACCCGTTGGCGGCGCGCCGTTGCGCCTGTCCTGACTAGTGTGACAAAGCATACCCCTGGCGAACAGCAATAAAAAAGGCCCCCGAAGGGGCCAGGAGGAGCACGCCAGCTCACTGGTGTCGCGGGTAAGCTCAGGCTTACTTCTTGGCGACGTTAAACTCGGGGTAGGCTTCGAGACCGCATTCGGCCAGGTCGACGCCTTCGTATTCTTCTTCTTCGCTGACACGCACACCCATGATTGCCTTGATGATCAGCCACACGACCAGGCTAGCGATGAAGACCCAGGCGAAGATGCCGATGATGCCGAGCATCTGGGCGCCGAAGGTGGCGTCGGCGTTGTTCAGCGGGACCGCCAGGACACCCCAGATACCGGCCACACCGTGGGCGGAGATGGCACCGACCGGATCGTCCAGGCGCAGCTTGTCGAGGACCACGATGGCGACCACCACCAGGATACCGCCGACTGCACCGATCAGGGTGGCGCCGAGGGCCGTGGAGGACAGCGGGTCGGCGGTGATGGAGACCAGGCCAGCGATGGCGCCGTTCAGGGCCATGGTCAGGTCAGCCTTGCGGAACCAGATCTTGGCCAGGATCAGCGCGGCGATGACACCCCCGGCGGCGGCAGCGTTGGTGTTCACCAGCACCTGGGCCATGTTGTTGGCGGAAGACACGTCGGAGAGCTTGAGCTCGGAGCCGCCGTTGAAGCCGAACCAGCCCAGCCACAGGACGAAGGTACCCAGGGTCGCCAGCGGCATGTTGGCACCGGGGATGGCGTAGATGGCGCCGTTCTTGCCGTACTTGCCCTTGCGCGGACCGAGCACCAGCACACCGGCCAGGGCTGCAGCGGCACCCGCCATGTGGACAATGCCGGAACCTGCGTAGTCGGAGAAGCCTGCTTCGGACAACCAGCCGCCGCCCCAGGTCCAGTAGCCGGAGACCGGATAGATCACGGCGGTCATGACCACGGCGAAGGCCAGGAAGGCCCACAGTTTCATGCGCTCGGCGACAGCGCCGGAGACGATCGACATGGCGGTGGCCACGAACACGACCTGGAAGAAGAAGTCGGCGCGGGCCGAGTAGTAGGGCGCGTCTTCACCACCTGCCAGCACCGCATCGACGCTGTTTTCGGCGCCGATCAAGAAGCCGAGGTTGGGGATGAAGCCGCCGGCGTCGGAGGAGTACATCAGGGCGTAGCCCACCAGCAGATACATGGTGCAGGCGACCGCGAACAGCACGATGTTCTTGGTCAGAATCTCGGCGGTGTTCTTGGCCCGGACCAGGCCGGCCTCGAGCATGGCAAAACCGGCGGCCATCCACATGACCAGGGCGCCGCAGATAAGGAAGTAGAAGGTGTCCAGCGCGTAGCTGAGTTCACTGATATCGACCATGGAAGTGTCTCGCTATATTTTTATCGGAAGTCGGGTCAGGGGACGGGGATCAGACCGCGTCGGAGCCGCGCTCGCCGGTGCGAATGCGGATGACGTCTTCCAGCGGCGTGACGAACACCTTGCCGTCACCGATCTTGCCGCTGTTGGCCGCGTTGCAGATGGCTTCCAGCACGCTGTCCAGTCGGGCCTCGTCGATCGCAACCTCGACTTTCACCTTGGGCAGAAAGTCGACGACATACTCGGCGCCGCGGTATAGCTCGGTGTGGCCCTTCTGGCGGCCGAAGCCCTTGACCTCGGTCACGGTGATGCCCTGGACGCCGTTGTCGGCCAGCGCCTCGCGGACGTCGTCCAGCTTGAAGGGCTTGATGATGGCGGTGATCAGTTTCATGGCATGGCTCCCTACGTGCATAAGGTGGCGGCTTGTTTCCGCTCGGTGCATGGATATCTATGCATAGCGATATACGTGCCATAAATTTGGCAAAAGCTTTGTTTACAATGGCTTGTGGTTGTTCTTGAAAGCTAGAGACGAAAAACACCCGCGAGTTTGCGGCACTGCATCAAAGTTAATGCACTGTTTTGGTGCTGGCGCGTATTGGTGGTGCGTCATTGGCGAGCATGTTGTGCTGGGTGGAGCAATGGGTCGCGTGCTGGTATCAGGGAGTCGCCAATGCGCCGGGCGTCGCTGGGCAAGGGCCACGAAGCATGCGTTGGGCGCCCGGCTTGCGTATCCTGTCGGCAACGGAGTTCCCATCGACGTTTCAAGGAGAGCCATCATGGTCAGTCAGGATCGCATCAGCCGTTTGGCACAGCAGATCGGCGAGCGCTTGCAGGGCGCCTCCCAGGCCCCGGAAGACATCCAGAAGGGGGTCCAGCAGGTGGTGCGTGGCGCCTTCGATCGTCTCGAACTGGTGTCACGCGAGGATTTCGACATCCTCATGGACGTGTTGCAGCGCACCCGCTCCCGGGTCGAGGCGCTGGAAAAGCAGGTAGCGGCGCTGGAGAGCCTGGTCGAGGAACGTGCAGCGCCCGCTAGCGAAACGACCGCGGCGCCAGCCGTGGCCGAGGAAGCCGCCGAGGTACCGGTGCCGCCGGTGCCGGAACAGGGCAAGCAGGACGAGGCGTCGAGCGGTTCAGCCGACAAGCCCTCCGCCTGAGGCTTCGGACGCAGAACGTCACAAGATATGCCGGCCCGCCCTGGCGGGGGGCCGGCATGCGGCGCCGGTGAGGTGGGCGTGCTCTACTGGTCATGAGCCTTCCGTCAGGCAGGGAGCCCATGACGCTTGCCATCATTGCCACCCGTGCGGGACTGGGGCTGGACGCCCCCGAGGTGCAGGTCGAGGTACACCTGGCCAACGGCCTGCCGGGCATGACCTTGGTCGGCCTGCCCGAGACCGCAGTGCGCGAAAGCCGCGAACGGGTGCGCAGCGCCCTTGCCACCTGCGGCCTCGACTACCCGCTACGTCGAATTACCCTGAATCTTGCTCCCGCCGATCTGCCCAAGGAGGGTGGACGCTTCGATTTGCCCATCGCGCTGGGTCTGCTGGTGGCTTCCGGTCAGTTGCCCGCCGCCGCACTGGAGGGTGTCGAGTGCGCCGGCGAACTGGCCCTCGATGGTCGGTTGCGGCCGGTAGCCGGCATGCTGCCCTTCGCCATGGCCACCCGTCAGGCCGGGCGGCGCCTGATCCTGCCCGAGGCCAACGCCGATGAGGCGGCCCTGGTCAATGGCCTGGAGGTGCTGCCGGCGGCACACC
>CEVO01122921.1_pt1 | contig 11892 bp, 10 predicted proteins | sample 531511 | NCBI WGS metagenome assembly CEVO01 (sample SAMEA2623907, study PRJEB7988) | marine metagenome | biome: marine biome (ENVO:00000447); feature: mesopelagic zone (ENVO:00000213); material: "saline water (ENVO:00002010), including plankton (ENVO:xxxxxxxx)" | depth 800 m | reverse complement strand
TGACCAGGCGATGATCGACGCGCTTGGCGCCGACCCTCAGCCGATAGCGATTGCCGGGGACGGGCTCGTCGATGTCCTCGATCCAGTAGCCGCCCTGACCGTCGCTGACCTGGCGTCCGCGCCCGGGCACATGGTCGAGGCCCGCGGCGAAGTCCGGCAGGTGGCTACGTTCAAGCACCATGGCACCGCCGAGGTTGCGATAGCAGTCAAGCACCTCGAAGCCTTCTACCGAGTGATTCCAGGCCAGGCACCAGCCGGCGCCATCGGGCATCGGCAGTTCCACCAGCGCGGCGCCCTCGGCGTCGCGCACGCTCAAGGTAAATAGAGCATCGCTGTCGGCATCACTTGCCTGGCCAGCGCCCGCCACGGTCATCAGCGTGACCAGCCCAAGCGCAGGCAGGGCGAGCCCGGAGGCCCGCCCTGCCATGTGTCGACGCCCCGCCATCAAGGACGCTGCTTGTCCTGCACCTCGGCACCGACTTCCTCGTAGTAGCGCAGTGCGCCAGGGTGGAAAGCGATGGGTGTGGAGTTCACCGAGAACTCGACGGTGGTGTCATTGGCCGCCGGATGGATGGCGATCAGCTCGTCGGTCTGCTCGAACAGGGTCTTGGTGATCTGGTAGGCCAGTTCCTCGTCCATCTCGCTGCTGGCGATCAGCACGTTGGGTACGCCAAGGGTCTGCACCGCTTCTTCCATGCCTTCGTAGAGACCGGCCTTGAGCTCATACGGGGCAAACACCGGTTCGTCCTCGCGCGCCTTGGCGACTTCCTCGTCGCTGAGGCCGATCAGCCGAACATCGCTGGTGGTGGCCAGATTCAGAATCGAGCTGGTGGGCGGTCCCACGCTCCAGAAACCGGCATCGATATCGCCATCACGCAGGGCGTCGGCGGTCTCGTTGAAGTTCAAGCGACGCGGGTCGAAGTCGTCGTAGCTGATGCCGTTGGCTTCGAGGATGGCGCGGGCGTTGAGCTCGGTGCCGCTGCCGGGCGCACCCACGGACACGACCTTGCCTTCCAGGTCCTCCAGCGAGTCGATGTCGGAGTCGGCCATGGTCACGATCTGCACCGCATTGGGATAGATGGAGGCGATGGCACGAATGTTCTCGAGCTTGCGCCCCTCGAAGTCACCGGTACCGGTAGCGCCCTGGTGGACGGTGTCGGCCAGCGCCAGCGCCAGATCGGAGTCACCACGCCAGACCAGTCCCATGTTCTCCACCGAGGCGCCGGTCACTTCGGCCACGGCGTCGTAGCCGTCGACGTGCTTCTTGATCAGCTCGGCCAGGCCTCCACCGTAGGGGTAGTAGGTGCCGCCGGTTCCACCGGTGGCGATCGACAGCTGGCTCTGGGCCACGGCGCTGTGGCTGGCAACCAGCAGGGATGCCGTCAGGGCAAGGGTCAGTGCTCGCATGGTCTTCCTCCGTTCCTCGTGGGAACCGCTTAGAATTTATTGTGCGGAATTGAAGTGTCGATACAGCAATCGCCTAGGCAAGCTAGCAAGAGCCGGCCTCGCTTGCCACTGCAGACATTTCGACGTTTTTTATCTTTGTCTGCAATTCTCACAAGGTCTTAGAGACACTGGCCCGCCATCCTGCCCGTCGAACCCCCGAAGGGCGCGCGTCTCAGGGAGCTGGCGTCGCGCCGGCTTTTCACGCCTCAGCGTTGACTGTCGACCAGCTCGCGTACCTTGGCGACGATATGGGCACCGATCGGCAACGCCGAGGTCGCCGCCGGCGATGGCGCATTGCCTACGTTGATGGTGCGCGGCGTGTTGACGAACAGGAAGTCGTCGACCAGCTTGCCGTCTCGTGTCACCGCCTGGGCACGCACCCCGGCCGGGTAGGGCTTCAGGTCATCCAGGGTGAGACTCGGGCAGTACTTGCGCACCTCTTCCAGATAACCACGCCGTGACAGCGAGTTCTTCATCTCGCGCATGCCAGGGCCCAGATGACGCCACAGCACCTTGAGAATACCCGGATGGCTGACCATGCCGACCAGATCCGCTGCCGAGACATCACGCTTGCGATAGCCCTCGCGGGCCAGTGCCAGCACGGCGTTGGGCCCCACCGTCACGCTGCCATCGATCATGCGGGTAAGGTGGACGCCGAGAAACGGCATGCTGGGGTCCGGAATGGGGTAGATCAGATGATTGACGATGGCGTTGCGGTGCTCGGGCAACTGAAAGTACTCCCCGCGGAAGGGACAGATGGTGAAGCTCGGGGTCTGCCCCAGCATGCGCACCACCCGGTCGGCCATCAGCCCCGAGCAACTTACCAGGTAGCGACTGCTGAAGGTCTCGGTGGTGGTGGTCACCACCACTTCCTGGCGACGTTCGTCGAGCCCGGTGACCTCCCGTGAGTAGCGGATCTCGCCACCGCGTCGCTCGAACTCGGCGGCCATGGCGCGAGTGACCTCGGCATAGTCGACAATACCGCTGGACGGCACGAAGATGCCGCCGACGCCGGTGATGTTGGGCTCACGCTCTGCAAGGGCACCGGCGTCGAGCCATTCACGCTCGAGCCCATTGGCTTCGGTGCGTTCCCATAGGGCCTTCATCCGCCCCAACTCCACCTCGTTGGTGGCGACCAGCAGCTTGCCGCAGCTGTCGTAGGCGATGCCGTGGGTCTCGCAGAACGCCTTGGTGGCACGGTTGCCTTCCAGACAGAAGCGCGCCTTGAGGCTGCCCGGTGTGTAGTAGACCCCGGCGTGTATCACGCCACTGTTGTGACCGGTCTGATGGCGAGCCGGACCGTCCTCCTTTTCCAGCAACAGCATGCGCTTTTCAGGATAGGCGTCCTTGAGCTGCATGGCGGTGGACATGCCCAGAATGCCACCGCCGATGATGATGAAGTCGTACATGGGGGTCTCGTTGTCCTTGGTCTTGCCCCGCCGCCGGGACGGGACCGGATACATCGTGGGCGGCCGGGTATCGCGGGGCCCATCACCCTAGAGTACCGCGTCGGGCCGTGCCCCGCTGCACCCCTCTTCCCCGGAGGACACCTCAGCCCTGGCGCGCTCGCAGGGTGCTGCCACAGGTGAAGACACCGCGCTGGCGCATCAGCTCGCGTCTGAGCTGCGGGTGAGCCTTGAACTTGTCGCGACCGTGCAGCCAGAAGTGGTTGTTGATCAGCAGGAAGCTTCCGACCGGGTTGGGCAGGGAGATGACGCCGTCGCTCGACTCCAGCGAGTCCGACAGCTCGCAGAGCCAGTTGCCCTCCTCCAGATCACGTGGCTGGACAAACTGATCGATGTAGGCCATCACCGGGCGGCCATCACGGTCGACGTCGAATACCGGGTGAAAGACGTCGCGCACCACATTCTTGCTGGGCGGAGCCGACCAGCGCATCTCACTGAACGCCAGCGGGTGACGGCAGAACCGCTCCAGCTCGTGCCAGTCGTCCAGATGGAGCAGCCGCGAGTTGCCGCCTTCCATGTGCTGCTCGTCAATCTTCATCATCAGCACATAGTCGGTGACCTGCTCGACGAAGGTGCCGTCGTTGTGAAGCTCCATCACCCGATGCGGCGCCCGCAGATAGCTGTCGGAGGTGTCGACATTCTCGACCACGAAGCGGGCATAGTACTGACCACTCATGGCATCGAAGTTGGATCGTCCGATCAGGTGGGCAACGGCGGTGGCAAACTTGACCATGTCCTCGGCCTGCTCGACCCGGTCCAGCCCTTCCGGCACGACCTGCAGCGCTCCCTGGCGACGGTCCAGCAGGATATTGGCCAGCCGCGGCTTGAGCGTCCCCTCGCACAGCTCATCGAGTATTCCCGCGACACGAAAACGCAGCATCGACTTGTACTCCAGCGCCTGAATCGGCCATTCGGCACAGGCGTCGAGGAAGGCAGCGACGACCGACCGCTCGACACGCAGCTCCTGCAGACGCTCGGAAGAGGTCGACGGGACCAGGGTGAACCCGCGTGGATCGCGTGCGCCAGGGGCGGTGGTCTGATCATCACGATCCTGAAGCTGGGCAGAGGCAAGGATGGACATGGCAGGGCTCCGTATTGTTTTGACGTTTTGTAAAAATATCTACATTTTAATTTTTGGTCAACAAAAACCCGGCTGCCGCCGGGTGCTGATTTTCGGGACAAGGTCCAGAGTTCTTGAAGCGTCCGCCGGCCGGCAAAGCCGCCGACCGGCGTTGCGGTCAAGGCGTCAGGTGCCTTCCAGCTCACGACGCATCTGTCGCTGGCTGTAGGCCGTGCCATAGCGGCGGCGGGACCACAGGTACAGGCAAAGCCCGGCGCCCATCCAGCCGGCGAACAGTCCCCACTCGATGGGTGACAGCGCCGAGGGGCTGCCGGGCAGGTAGAGCCCGATCAGTCCCAGCGACAGCACCACCGCCAGCCAACCGACCAGGCGAGGATGGCTGACCTTGAACGGCCTTTCGAGTTCCGGCTCCTTGCGCCGAAGCACCAGAAACGAAATGGATACGAACAGGTAGGCGATGACGATGCCGAGACCACCGGCCACCACCAGCCACACCATGGCCTGGCGGCCCAGCAGAGGCGCCAGGCTCGACAAGGCTCCCATCAACAGGATGGCGTTGACCGGCGTCCTGTGACGAGGATGCAGCTTGGCCAGAAAGGCCGGCAGCATGGCGCAGTGGGCCAGTGCATAGATGGCGCGAGAGCCACCGACGTAGAAGGCGTTCCAGCTGGTCAGGATGCCGGCGATACCCGCCAGTACCATCAGGTTGGCCGCCCAGGGGGTATTGAACACCGCCCCCATGGCGTCAGGTACCGCCAGGGAGCTGTTCTCGAGCTCCGCCTTGGGCAGCATCAATGCCGTTCCCAGCACGATGAAGGCGTACCAGAACACCGCCAGGACCACCGACAGCATCAAAACCCGACCGATCTCGCGAAACGGCAGGTCGATCTCTTCCGCCGCCTGCGGGATGACGTCGAAGCCGACAAACAGGAAGGGAACCATGATCAGCACCATGGTGATCCCGCCCAGCACACCCTCTTCGGTGTTGAACAACGGTGTCAACGAAGCACTGCTACCCTCGAACAGTGCGCCGGTGATGAACATCACACCGACGGCCAGAATCAGCAGCGTCACCACCTTCTGCACCAGCGCCGCGGTGCGCACGCCAACATAGTTGATGGCCATCATGACCACCGAGCCGGCCACACCGACGGCAACCCAGGTGGCCTTGACGTCCCAGCCCGCCAGGGTCCACAGGTGACCGACGGCGTAGCCGGGGAACAGATGCTCGACCACGGTGGGCAGCGCTACCGCCTCGAAGGCCACCACGCTGAGATAGCCCAGCACGATCGCCCAGGTACACAGGAAGGAGGCAAAATGGCCCAGGGCACGGTAGCTGTAGACGTGCTCACCGCCGACCTGGGGCATCGCCGAAGCGAGCTCAGAGTAGGTCAGCCCCACCAGCACGATCACCATGCCGCCCAGCACGAATGCCAGTATGGCGCCAAGGCTTCCTGCCGAGGTGATGAAGCCACCCGTCAATACGATCCAGCCCCAGCCGACCATGGCACCGAAGGCCAGCGCCAGGACGTCCTTGCGGGCCAGCACTCGGCTCAGCTGGGCTCCGCCATTGCTGTTATTGTCCATGAGATAAACCTCTCGCCGCAGTGGTGCGTTCCCGCAGAACAGTGATTGTTGACCGGGGACAGGACGCACCGTTGAATTTATCAATCGCGCGTGCAACTTATCATGAGGATGTTTGCCGTCCGCAGCCTTCGTTTATACCTCTTTGGTCTAAGTTTGTAGGGCCTGCAGATGGCGCCATCGCCGTCAGCCGCAGTCTCCCGCGGCGTCTGCGGAATGAGGAGTTTTCGTCGCTGCGCCACGTCCAGAACGGACACCAAATTGGACTGGCAAGAGGGCAAAAAAGGTTGCATGCTGTAGGGGTCGAAAACGCCCATTGGAGTACCATGAGCACCGCAGATTCCTTGTCTCGAGCAGACGCTTCCGAACCGCCTCCTCGACGATGCCCTGACCTCGATGTCAGGGACCTGGAACAGCGCACACGACTGATGCGCATTGTTACGCGGCTTATCGCCGTATCTGATCTCGGAAGCCGCGAGATCGCACGCCGCGCGGGTCTCCCCATGCAGAAGATCAGTGATCTGCTGTCGGGACGACTGGAACACTTCACCTGCGACGAGCTGCAGGCCATTCGCCGCATCATCGACGATGGCCATCTGTCACTCTCCTGATTGGCCCGTGCTGGACGGCGCCCCGGAAGGCAATTCTGCCAGGGCGCCGCGTCTTGTTCGCGCGAGCCATTGCCCCGCCCTTCCCCTTGATCTTCATGCCATGAGGAATCATCGATGCGCCGTCTGCTAGCGGCTTGTCTGCTATGTGTGTCTGCAAGCGCCCTGGCCGATGGCCAGGCCACCCTGGTCGATGGCAGTGGCGACCCCGAGAGCGCCGTCACCGCACGCTGGATCGGTGATCAACTGCGCCTGGACTTTCCCCGCCACGCGGCCAAGGGCTATCTGCTGTTGAGAGACGGCAAGGGCCACGTGGTCACCAACTTCGGTGGTCAGACGGTGGTGCTGGGCATCCGCGATGTTCAATCCATCGCCGGGCAACTCGGTGGCCAGGACCTGTCCGACCTCGGCAGTTACCAGGCCCAGCAGGTGCTGTCGCTGGAGCCTGTCGGCACGCGGGAAAGCGTCGCCGGCATCGAGGGCGAGGTCTATCGTCTTGACTGGATTACCCAGGAGGGCGATCGCCGAGAGGATGAACTGGTACTCAGCCAGCGACCGGAGGTCATCGAGCTTTTACGGGTCGTCGACCGCTATCAGAGCATTCTGTCGGGGCAACCGGACCCGGTGGCGGCAAGGCTCGAGCAACAGGGGCTCGGACTTCTGCGTTTTGGCGACAAGTTTCAGGTGGCCAGCCTGACGGCGACGTCGCCCGATCCTGCCCTGCTGGCATTGCCGTCCCAGAGTGGCAACGTTGGTGAGCTGTTGCGTTCGGTCATTCAATAGACTTAGGGCCAGGCGCCAACTTTCCCCCTCTCCAGCACTAGATCCACAGCATACCTAGGATGGTGTACTTGATCGCGCACCGCGTGGAATAGGTGTGTGTCAATTGCGTGTAAAACCGCGAAAATGCGATGCAGGAGTCTCCAATCCACGATATATCTTGAAGGTAGCCTTCAAGACATGGTGCGGCCGCACGGCTCGATGTCGTTCCGCAGTGGTCGCACCCATCCAGTGAGAGTTGCCATGAGGCCAATCGACAAGTCCCTGCTGGAACAGATGCACATCAGCGAGGTCGAGATCCAGCGTCGCAAGGAATTCCTGAGCCTCGACGAAGCCGACCTGGCCGATCTGGCAGCGCTCAAACCCCTCATCAACGAGCATATCGAGATCATCGTCGAAGAGTTCTACGAGCGGCAGACCGAGATCGACGAGATCAGCCTGCTGATCGGCGACTCCGAGACCCTGCAGCGACTGCGCTCGGCCCAGCGCCAGTACGTCCTCGACATCTTCACCGGCTACTACGACGCGGAATACGTCAACAGTCGGCTGCGCATCGGTCTGGTGCACAAGCGTATCGGCGTCGAACCCAAGCTGTTTCTGGCCGCCATGCGCACGCTCAAGGAAATCCTGTTTCGCGTCATCGACGAGAACCTCGAGGACGTGCAGGCGACCAAGTCGGCGAAGAACAACCTCGACAAATTGATGTACTTCGATATCACCCTGGTCTTCGATACCTATATCGATACCCTGCTCAACGAGGTCCACAGCGCCAAGCGCCGAATGGAGCTCTACGCTCGCAACCTGGAAGAGAAGACCAAGGAGCTGGCCGCCTACGCAGAAAAGGACGCCCTTACCGGGCTGTTCAACAAGCGAGGCATGAGCGAGGCCCTGAACAGGGAGATCCGCATGGCCGAGCGACGTCACTCGCTGGTCAGCCTGATCTACTGCGATATCGATGACTTCAAGCAGATCAACGATACCCACGGCCACCACAAGGGTGATGAAATCCTTGTCACCTTCGGCCAGATCATGCGTGAAACGGTCCGCAGCAGCGACATCTGCTGCCGCCTCGGGGGGGATGAATTCTGCTGTATCCTGCCAGACTGTGACGCCAAGAGCGCCAAGACCATCGGCAGCAAGATTGAACTGGCCTTCCAGAGCAAGTACCCGAACTTCTCGATCAGCCTGGGCGTCGCCGAGACCGGGGATCGAGACTACCTGCGCGAGGAAGAACTGCTGCGCGCCGCCGACGCCATGATGTATCGCAACAAGGAAGCCAGAAAGCGCAGTGCCGCAGAGGCCGCCTCGAAGACCTCAGCCAAGACGTTGCCAGCCCCCGCCCAGGCAGCAGAGAAGACAACCAGCTCAACGGCCGCCCAGAGTGACGATCACTGACTTCCACTCGCCTGGCTCGGCATTGTCTCGATAAAAATTTAAATTTCTGCTAATAAAGTTGGGTCTAAAATAAAAAGCCTCGATCAGGGCATGCGGGAAGCTCGGCAGACGCCCCTGCTTCAACCAGGTCCTGATGGTGGCATGTGCTGGTTGTCGTACGGTCTCGAGGAAAATGCCCCATGTCCTACCATGAAGCCAAGGAACACGCGCCCGGTCGCCTGCATCGGCTATTCAGTTCGCCCTATACCGCCTTCGACAACCAGACCAGCGAGCGACGCCTGCATCTACTGCTGGCCCTCAATCTGCTGGTCTTCGCGCCGATGCGCCAGGGCCGACTGACGTTACGACTGCTCGATGGCTGGGAAAACGGCGACTGCGAACAGCACACCCTGAACTTCCGGGACGCCGACATCCACCGCCCTCATGACCTCATCAACGCCGCACCACACACCCAGTCACACCCACTGCTCGCCCCGGCCCTGGAAGAGGCGTTGTCCAGCGCCGAGGCCAATGCCATGGGGCTGGATAGCGATATTCGCCTTCACCCGGCGAAGTGGCCGGCCTTCCCCGGCGGACTCTCGCTCTACACACGCTACAAGGTCTGCCATCGCCTCATCTATGGCGAAGACGACAGCTACCGCTCGATTCGCTGCGAGACCCCGGTAGGCCTGCGCGAGATTCACGAGTTCCACCTCGAAGAAGGCGACTTCGCCGTCAGCCTGCCCCACGATGACTCCCCCGCCGACAGCGATGACACCGTGGGCCTGGTCCTTCATGCGGCCCAGCGCTCCGCCCTCACCCACTGGCTTGCCGATCTGGCAGAGCAACCACTGTCGAAGCTGATGGGCTGAGTTCAGACGTCTCTGGGCACCCTGCCCATCAAGTAGAATTCCGGGTTGGGTGGCGTACCGGTCAAGGTCACCAGGCGGTTGGACAGCCCAAAGAAGGCGCAGATCGCACCGATATCCCAGATATCGTCGCGGCTGAACCCCACCGCCTGCAGACGTTGCTCCCACTCATCGGTCAGCTCGCCCAGATCGATTGCGCAGTGCAGCGCGAAGTCCAGCATGACGCGATGTCGCTCGCTCAAGCCAGAACTGCGATGGTTGACCGCCACCTGGTCGGCGAGCAGAGGATCCTTGCTGTAGATCCTGACCAGCGCTCCATGAGCCACCACGCAGTAGAGGCAGTGGTTGCGGGCGCTGGTGGCGACCACGATCATCTCCTTCTCGGCCTTGGTCAGGCTATCAGACTCACGCTCCATCAGCGCATCGTGATAGGCGAAGAAGGCACGAAACTCCGCCGGCCGATGGGCCAGCATCAAGAAGACATTAGGCACGAAGCCCGCCTTCTCCTGAACCGCCAGGATGCTGTCACGGATATCATCGGGCAGATCGTTCAGTGATTCGGGGACGGGAAAGCGGCTGAGAGATGGGCTGATCGAGGGGCTCATGGGGGCTCCGGGCTGACGTGGGCATGGAAGAAGGGCCAGGCAATACATTGACGTTAACGTAAAGGTCAATTTAGTGCTCTGGTACTTTGATCGAATGCCGGGTCGCCGCTGCCGAAAACGACGATGCCCCCTTGATGGGGGCATCGCAGCCTGCAGCCGGGCCAGGCCCGAGAGCTCGAGTCAGACAGGACGTGGCCGCTGCGTCAGCATGCCTGCTCGGCCCTGGATCAGCCGAGCGAGATGGTGCTGTTGATGCCGCTCGAGACGTTTTCCGGCTCGAACCAGCGCGCGGTCACCGTCTTGGTCTGGGTCCAGAAGCTGATGGCCTGCTTGCCATTGGGGCCAAGGTCACCCAACTTGGAGGCGCGCGAGCCGGTAAAACTGAAGTAGGCCACCGGCACCGGGATCGGCACATTGATGCCCACCTGACCGACATCGATATCGCTCTCGAAGCGACGCGCCACCCAGCCGGAATTGGTGAAGATGGAAGTACCATTGCCGTTGGGGTTGGCGTTGACGAAGGCGATGGCCTCGTCCAGCGTGTCCACCTCGACCACGCACAGCACCGGACCGAACACCTCTTCACGATAGATGCTCATGTCCGCCGTCACGCCGGCGAACAGGGTTGGGCCGACGAAGTTGCCGTCGGGGTAGCCCTCGACCTGGCAGCCACGTCCGTCGACCAGCAGCCGAGCGCCTTCCTGTTCGCCCTTGGCGATCAAGCCTTCGACACGATCCTTGGCCGCCGGTGACACCAGAGGCCCGAGATCCGCCTCGCGGTCGGTGCCCGGCCCCACCTTCATGTTGCGAGCCCCCTCGACGATATCCTCGAGCCACTCCCGGGCCTGGCCGACCAGCACCACCACCGAGTTGGCCATGCAGCGCTGGCCGGCGGCGCCGAAGGCCGACCCCAGCAGGTTGTTGATGGCCTGAGAGCGGTTGGCGTCAGGCATCACCACACAGTGGTTCTTGGCACCCATCATGGCTTGAGCGCGCTTGCCGGACTCGCTGGCACGGCGATAAAGCTGGGTGCCGACATGGGTGGACCCGATAAACGACATGGCCTTGATATCCGGGTGCTCGCACAGGTGATTGGCGACATCAGGGCCGCCATGCACCACGTTGAGGACACCGGCGGGGACACCGGCCTCGAGCGCCAGTTCCACCAGGCGCAGGGTGGAGCTCGGGTCCTGTTCGGAGGGCTTCAGCACGAAGGTGTTGCCGGTGGCAATGGCCAGCGGGAACATGAAGCAGGGCAACATGATGGGGAAGTTGAAGGCGGTGATGCCGGCACCTACCCCCAGCGGCTGGTTGAGGGTGTAGACGTCCACCTCGTTGGCGGCGTTCTCGGCCAGCTCCCCCAGTTGCAGCGAGGTGATCGAGCAGGCGTGTTCGACCACCTCGAGACCACGACCGACTTCACCTTCAGCGTCGGGCAGGGTCTTGCCGTGCTCCTCGGTGATCAGGGCGGCAAGCTCCGGGGTATGCTCGCGAATCAGCGCCTGCAGCTTGAGCATGATGCGCATGCGCTTGGCCAGCGGCACCTTGCGCCAGGTGGCAAAGGCCTGATGGGCGCTGGCAACGGCCCGGTCGACCTCCTCCAGGGTACAGAATGGCACCCGCGCGACCACTTGCTGGGTCGCCGGATTGATCACATCGCGCCATTCGCTGGACTGCGAGAGGACGGCCTGACCATCGATGATCATGGGAATTTCGCGGACTGACATGGGCGTGCTCCGGCTGTTGTCGTTGTGCATGAGCGTGGCGTCGTATGAGATGGACTGGGCGTACTGCCATGCCAGCAGCCGCCTTGATCGCCGTGGCGGTGTGCACCACGGCACGGCTATCCATGCTGACCAGTCTAGACACAGGTAGGATGGCCAAACAACGGCCAGCCAGGCACATTGCTTGTGCACTGATGCACAACCACAAACACATCGAAGTCCACGACGTCGTCGCTCAGCGGAGGTGATTTTTGCTCGACTGGCAGGATCTTCAGGTCTTTCTCGAGGTGGCCAGGCATGCCCGCCTGTCCGACGCCGCCCGACGGCTGGGCGTTGACCACTCGACCCTGTCGCG
>CEVO01076970.1_pt1 | contig 11902 bp, 7 predicted proteins | sample 531511 | NCBI WGS metagenome assembly CEVO01 (sample SAMEA2623907, study PRJEB7988) | marine metagenome | biome: marine biome (ENVO:00000447); feature: mesopelagic zone (ENVO:00000213); material: "saline water (ENVO:00002010), including plankton (ENVO:xxxxxxxx)" | depth 800 m | reverse complement strand
TGAACGGGGCGTCGTCCTGCGCGGCGACAGCGACCTGCTCGACGAGATCTGGCGCGATCGCCCGAGCCTGCCGAGCGGGGCCATCGAACCCCACGCCGGCCGCTATCTGGACGAGACCCGGCGCCAGCGTCTGGACCGGGTACGCACGGCCATGGCCGAGCACCACGCCGACTGGCATCTGGTGTCGACGCTGGACGACATCGCCTGGCTGACCACCCTGCGCGGTGCCGACGTGGGCTTCAATCCGGTGTTCCTGTCCCACCTGCTGATCGGTCGCGCCACCGCCACCCTGTTCGTGGCACCTGGCAAGCTCGCTCCCGAACTGGTCGATGCGCTCAAGGCCGATGGCGTCGAGGTGGCCGACTACGCCGACTGGGCGGCGCGGCTGTCCGCCCTGCCGCGGGACGAACGGGTACTGATCGATCCGGCCCGGCTGACGCTGGGGACCCGCCAGGCCCTGCCGGACGAGATGACCGTGGTCGAAGCCTTCCAGCCCAGCACCCTGGCCAAGGGCATCAAGACAGCCCACGAGCTCGGCTTCGTGCGTCAGGCCATGGAAGCCGACGGCGCGGCCCTGTGTCGCTTCTTCGCCTGGCTGGAGGCCGCCTTCGCCGCCGGCGAACGGGTCACCGAGCTGGACGTCGAAGCCCGCCTGTACGAGGAACGCGCCAAGGACGAGGACTTCGTCTGCGAGAGCTTCAATACCATCGCCGCCTTCAACGCCAACGGTGCCCTGCCCCACTACCGCGCGACCCAGGAGGCCCATTCGGTGATCGAGGGCGACGGCCTGTTGCTGATCGACTCCGGCGGCCAGTACCGCGGTGGCACCACCGATATCACCCGCATGGTCCCGGTCGGCACCGTCAGTGAGGCTCAGCGCGAAGACTGCACCCTGGTGCTCAAGGGCATGATCGCACTGTCGCGGGCGCGCTTCCCCGAGGGCATCGCCGCCTCGCGGCTGGACGCTCTGGCGCGGGCGCCGCTGTGGGCCACCGGCCGCGACTACGGTCACGGTACCGGCCACGGCGTGGGCTACTTCCTCAACGTCCACGAAGGCCCCCAGGTGATCAGCTCGGGCGCTTCCGTCGCCGAACATACCGCCATGCGCGAAGGCATGATCACCTCCAACGAGCCTGGGGTGTACCGTCCCGGCCAGTGGGGGGTGCGCATCGAGAACCTGGTGGCCAACCGCGCCGCGGCCCCCAGCGACTTCGGCGACTTCCTCGAGTTCGAGACCCTGACCCTGTGTCCCATCGACACCCGCTGCCTGAACCTGTTCACCCTGGATCAGGCCGAGATCGACTGGCTCAACGCCTACCACGACGAGGTCCGCCGCCGGCTGGCGCCGAGGCTCGACGGCCAGGCGCTGGCCTGGCTCGAAGCCCGCACCGAACCGCTGACGCTTGCCTGATAGCGGGCCTGCTGGTCGGCCGCAGATGCAAAGGGGCCCCGCCATGGCGGGGCCCCTTTGCGTAGGCTGCCAGCGCCGTTACATGAACGGGTTCTTGACCACCGGGATGAACATCAAGCGGAAGTTCCAGTCCGCATCCCACTCATCACCGCGGATCACGCTGTGCTGGATCTCGGCGGCCAGGCGCACCGGGGTGCTGCCCATGCGGACCACGTTGGAATAGCCCAGGCCGATCGGGAAGTTGACCTTCTCGCCGCTGTCGGCCTCCCAGTTGATGCGCACGTTGGGCGTCATGCCCACCAGTTCGGTGCCGCTGAGCCGGTAGTTGAGGAAGTACTGCAGATCGGTCTGACTGGTGTGTTCGCGGTCATCTTCGCCGGCGTAGGACCACCAGTGCTGAGCCAGCAGGCCCATGTTCCAGCCGCCGGGATTGGGCGCCAGGCGCGCGATCAGGGCCGCCGGGCCGGCCTGGAACTTGCCCTGGCCCAGCACGTCATGCTCGGCGGTGGGGAAGATCTGGGTCAGCCCCAGGCCCCAGATGACGCCGTCGGCGCGGGCCGGACCAGCCAGGGTCACCAGGGCGGTGTCACCCAGACCCTCGGTACGCCCGCGATGGGGGGCATTGCGGCTCCACTCGTCGGGATCGATGTCCAGCGGGCTGCCGCCCCGGGCCAGGGTACCGAAGCTCTCGTCCATCGGGCTCGAGTTGTACTGGAACACCGGGCGCACCACCAGGTTCCAGTTGTCGTCTGCCATCTCGAAGGGGAAGGACATGACCGGCTGGAACTTGAAGGAATTGGACCAGCGACCGTCGAAGTCGTCGCCGTCCAGGTGGGTATAGTCGTTCTGCATCCACAGCATCCAGGCCGATCCCACCGGGTTGGTGGTTTCCTTGGCGATGGCAGCAAGATCCTCGCTGCTGGCAGCGGGCTCGCTGTTGGCCGGTACGGTGCGTGGCGAGGACCGCTCCTGGGCAAGCGAGAGGCTCGAGATGAAAACCAGCGACATGGCCACCAGGCCAAGCCGACGAGAGCGTGAAAGGTTCATGGGGGTAGGCCTCAGAATCGTGACGCTACCCCCGACGCCGAGAGTAGCGGTGCAACGTCGCCACCACTCTAGGCCACCGATAACAGGCTGATGATATGCCCCTTGGGGTAGGCCGGTCCGGGCAGGCTGGTTAAACCGGTGCCCCCCCGGACTCGCCGCCCCGGCCCGCTCAGACCTCCTGGTCTTCCGCCAGCGACGGCAGCAGCACCTTCAGCTTGCGGGTCAAGGTATTGCGCCCCCAGCCCAGCAGCTCGGCAGCCTCACCCTTGCGCCCGGCGGTGTGCTTGAGCGCGGTCTCGATAAGGATGCGCTCGAAGTCCGGCACCGCCTCCTCGAGCAGGTGGGTGTGGCCCGAGGCCAGGGCGCTGTCGGCCCAGGCGCGGAAGGCTTCACGCCAGTCCCCGCCTGCGGCGCTGTCATCGCCGCCGCGCAGCTCCGGCGGCAGGTCCTCGACCAGGATCTCGCGCCCGGAGGCCATCACCGTCAGCCAGCGACAGGTGTTCTCGAGCTGACGCACGTTGCCGGGCCAGTCCACCCGGGTCAGGAACTCCTCGGCTTCGCGGGTCAGCACCTTGACGTCGGTGGACAGCTCCTTGGCAGCCTCGACCAGGAAGTGCCGCGCCAGCCGGGGAATATCCTCGCGCCGCTGGGACAGCCTTGGCAGGTGCACGCGGATGACGTTGAGGCGATGGAACAGATCCTCACGAAAGCGGCCATCGGCGACCAGCGTCTCGAGGTCCTGGTGGGTCGCGGCGATGATGCGCACGTCCACCTTGACCGGCGTATGACCACCGACCCGATAGAACTCGCCGTCGGCCAGCACCCGCAACAGCCGGGTCTGGGTCTCCGACGGCATGTCACCGATCTCGTCGAGGAACAGGGTGCCGCCGTTGGCCTGCTCGAAGCGCCCCTGGCGACTGGCGCTGGCGCCGGTGAAGGCGCCCTTCTCGTGGCCAAACAGCTCCGACTCGATCAGATCCCGGGGGATCGCCGCCATATTGAGGGCAATAAAGGGATTGGCGGCGCGGGGACTGTGCTGATGAAGCGCACGCGCCACGCGCTCCTTGCCGGTCCCGGACTCGCCGTTGATCAACACCGTGATATGCGAGTGCGCCAGGCGCCCGATGGCCCGGAATACCTCCTGCATCGCCGGCGCCTCACCGATGATCTCGGCGTCGAGTCCTTCGGGCACGCTGACCGGCCGCTGGCGCTCGCGCACGTGGGCCACCGCGCGTCGCACCAAGGCCAGCGCCTCGTCCACGTCGAACGGCTTGGGCAGGTACTCGAAGGCCCCGCCCTGATAGGAAGCCACCGCACTGTCCAGGTCGGAATGGGCGGTCATCACGATGACCGGCAGGTCCGGGTGCACCTGGCGCACCTTGGCCATCAGATCGAGTCCGTCGATACCTGGCATGCGGATATCGGTGACCAGCACGTCGGGCGGCTCGGCCAGCAGTCGATCGAGGATACCGTCGGCCCGCTCGACCGCCTCGACCTCAAGGTCCGGCTGCGCCAGGGCGCGCTCAAGCACCCAGCGTATGGCCCGGTCGTCGTCGACGATCATTACACGAGCGGTATCAGTCATGACTCATCTCCAGGGGAATCAACAGACGGAATTCGGTGCGTCCGGGCTCGGACTCGCACTCGATCAGCCCTTCGTGCTGGTGCAGCACCGACTGGGCGATCGACAGCCCCAGGCCGCTGCCCTCGGCACGACCGGACACCATCGGATAGAACAGGGTCTCGCGCAGCGTCTCGGGGACGCCCGGGCCGTTGTCGATCACGCTGACGTCGCAGACCAGACGATGGCGCTGGGCGCCCAGGGTGAACTGGCGGCGCGCGCGGGTCCTCAGGGTCATCACCGGGTTCGGTGTCTCGGACTCGACCAGCGCCTGGACGGCGTTGCGGGCCACATTGAGCACCGCCTGGATCAACTGGGCTTCATCGCCGGTCAACTCCGGCAGGCTGGGATCATAGTCGCGCTCGATACTCACCCGCGGCTGTTCGACCAGCAGCAGCGCGCGTACCCGCTCCAGCACCCGGTGGATGTTCAGCGGCTCTCGCCGACTCACCCGGTTGGGCCCGAGCATGGAATCGACCAGATCCCGGAGCCGATCCACCTCTTCGATGATGATCCGGGTGTACTCCTTGAGCGCCGGCGTCTGCTCCAGGTCACGCTCGAGCAATTGCGCCGCGCCACGAATCCCCCCCAGGGGGTTCTTGACCTCGTGGGCCAGCCCCCGTGCCAGCACCTTCATGGTTTCCTGGCGCGACTGCAGCGCTTCCTCGCGGGAAATTCGCAACAGCCGATCCCGTGGCTCCATTTCCAGCAGCAGCTCGTCAGGCGACAGCGGCGTCACGGTGTAGTCCACCGTCAGGGGGTCTCCACCGGCGAGGACCAGCCGCGCCTCCCGTTGGGTATAGGGATGCTGTCCATCCCGGGCCCGTATCAGCACCTCGGCGATATCATCCTCGCCGCTGAGCCAGTCGGTCAGCGCCACGCCGGCAACCCGACTGGCGCTGACCGCCAGCAGGGTCTCGGCCGCCGGGTTCATCCAGGTCGGTCGCAGCTCGCCGTCGAGCAGCATGACCGCAGTTGTGAGGTGTTCGATGATGCCAGGCGTCATGGGTCCATCCTGATGGGGCAAAGCGCCCGCTCGATAGAGGCCGCCACGGCGCCAAGCCGGCATGCCATGGTGGCGGTCCAGGTCTCGGCCTCGAGCAGGCGTCAGACAACAACATTCAAAGCAAGAAGCGGGCCAGCCTTGGTACCAGTAGCGCACTCCCGCCGCGCAGGCGCCAGGACGGTGCTTTTGTCGAGGAGGCGGGTCACCGTCGGCGCACCTACGCACCATTTTAGTGCACCAACCTGGTGCAGGGGAGTCTCGCGTGGATCACTGTCCGCACAAGGCCCGCAGATCGCGGGTCAAGGCGGCGCAGGACGAATGGGGTTGGCGGGAAGCAGGCGGCTGGCGCGCTGTACGTGGATGACGATATCGGCACTGCGTTGACGCACCTCTCCCGACGGGGCCAGCACCACCAGGCCCAGGCGATGCTCGCCACGCTCCAGATTGGTGAGCCACAGTGGGCCGATGCCGGTGACGCTGGTGGCGAGCACACCGTCGACCTCCAGGCCGAGGCGATCCCCCGTCGCCGTAGGCGGGCTGATCGCGGCCAGCACCTTCAATCTTCCCCCGGACCCCGTTGGCAACACGCTGCCATCCGCCGGGGAGGCGATGGCCAGGACATCGTGGGGCTGGAAGATATCGGCGTCGCTATCCGGGCCTGGTACTGAAGGCGCCGTCGGCCTGGAGGGCGCCGCCACATCCAGCGCAGGGGCGCTGGACAACGGCGGCGGTGCCAGCGCGCGGGCGCCGGCCGAGGGGGTATCGCTGTAGCGCACGACGCCGTCGGCACCGATACTGCGATAGATGGTGCTCGCCGGCACGGTTTCTGCCACCGGCAACGCCAGCCCGGACGCTGCCAGCAAGGCAATGGCCATCAGTGACGGTCGACTCGGCGACGAGGGAGCGCTCTCGCCCCTCTCCCGGCCTGCCCTGCGCGTCCACCGCTGCATCATCGTGATTGCCCTCGCCGACCTTCCCCTGACGAGGATGACGGCAGCCACGACCCGCGCCAAGGGGATCCCTTGCCCAGGCGCAAGGCCCGCGCAAAAAAATCGGCCCCGCGATCATCGCGGGGCCGACGGAACGCACGAGGCGCTATGCCGATCAGCAGCTGTAGTACATGTCGAACTCGATCGGGTGGGTCGCCATGCGCAGACGCTCGACGTCCTCGTTCTTGAGCTCGATGTAAGCGTCGATCATGTCGTCGGTGAAGACGCCACCTTCGGTCAGGAAGCTGCGGTCCTCGTCGAGGGCTGCCAGCGCCTGGTCGAGGCTCTCGGCCACGGTCGGGATGGCCTTGCCTTCTTCCGGCGGCAGGTCATAGAGGTTCTTGTCCATGGCGTCGCCGGGGTGGATCTTGTTCTTGATGCCGTCGATACCGGCCATCAGCATCGCCGCGAAGCACAGGTAGGGGTTGGCGGTCGGGTCGGGGAAACGCGCCTCGACACGCTTGCCCTTCGGGCTTGCGGTGTACGGGATACGGATGGAAGCAGAACGGTTACGGGCGCTGTAGGCCAGCATGACCGGCGCTTCGAAGCCCGGCACCAGACGCTTGTAGGAGTTGGTAGAAGCGTTGGTGAAGGCGTTCAGGGCGCGGGCGTGCTTGATGATACCGCCGATGTAGTAAAGCGCCATTTCAGACAGACCGGCGTACTCGTCACCGGCAAACTGGTTCTGGCCGTCCTTCCAGAAAGACTGGTGGACGTGCATGCCGCTGCCGTTGTCGCCGACCAGCGGCTTGGGCATGAAGGTGGCGGTCTTGCCGTAGGCGTGAGCCACATTGTGGATCACGTACTTCATTTCCTGAACTTCGTCGGCCTTCTTGACCAGGGTGTTGAAGGCAACACCGATCTCGTTCTGGCCGGCGTTGGACACCTCGTGGTGGTGCACCTCGACCTTCTGGCCGATGGCCTCGAGGGTGTTGCACATGGCACCGCGCATGTCATGGAAGCTGTCCACCGGCGGAACCGGGAAGTAGCCGCCCTTGACCCGCGGACGGTGACCGAGGTTGCCACCTTCGACGGCGCGGTCGGTGGACCAGGCACCCTCTTCGGAGCTGATCTTGTACATGGCGCCTTCGATATCGGCCTTCCAGTGCACCTCGTCGAAGATGAAGAACTCGGGCTCGGGGCCGAAGAAGGCGGTGTCGCCCAGGCCAGAGGACTGCAGGTAGGCCTCGGCGCGCTTGGCGATGGAGCGCGGATCACGCTCGTAGCCCTGCATGGTGGCCGGCTCGATGATGTCGCAACGCAGGATCAGGGTCGCGTCTTCAGTGAAGGGGTCGAGGAAGCCGGTGCCGTCCTCCGGACGCAGGATCATGTCGGACTCGTTGATGCCCTTCCAGCCGTTGATGGAGGAACCATCGAACATCTGGCCATTCTCGAAGAACTCTTCGTCGACCTCGGCGGCCGGAATGGTGACGTGCTGCTCTTTACCGCGGGTATCGGTGAAGCGCAGGTCAACCCACTTCACATCATGTTCGTTGATCAGGGCGAGGGTCTTGTCTGACATGTGGTCCTCCAGAGTGGAACTTGTCTCGTGACTCGAGCGTTGCGCAACGGCGCCAATCCCATGTCACCGGTTTGAAACGGGGGATGATCCAGGGAACAAAAGGGGTACCGGGATCCTTTGTAGCACGCTCCCGGGACACTGCCCATGGCAACGTGCGCGACACGATGACACTGCCAACCACAATGCAGATTGCGTGCCAGCATTGCACCAGCATCGACCAAAAAAATCCCAACCCATTGTTTCAAATCTTTTTTATCCAAACAGGCCCTTTGCGCCAGCTTAGGGCACAAAGGCCCACCACCTTCAGGACCTGCCGACCAATGCACCACAAAAGTGCAATAAAGACTGCGACGCACCACTTTGGACCTTTGTGACAGGATCTATAAACTCTGCCGGGCCGATCGCGAGGTGTCAGTGGGCGCTGGAACCTTTCGCAACGCAAAGATACACTTTATTACGTTCGACTCCGACCGCCTCCCCTGCCGGCCGGCGTCACCCTCCTCGGAGTGTCGTCGTGAAAATCAGCTTGATCATTGATGCCCGACTTACCGGCAAGGAACTGCCTCGCCGGCTCGCGGAAGCACGCCAGCAGGTCGCCCTCTTCCAGGGAAGAGGCGAGATCCTCGTCATCGACGATGGCGATATGGCGCCACCACTACTGGGCGAACCGGGCGAACACGCCGTCGTCGGCTATCGCCAGGTGCGCAGCCGGCCCGCGCCCATGGGGCGGCGCCTCAACCTGGCCGCCTCCCACAGCAATGGACGCATGCTCGGCTTCTGCCTCGGCCCTCTGGACACCCACTGGGTCGAGCGAATGATGGCAGCCGCCTGCGATGATTCGCGCCCGGTGGTGCGTCCTGCTCGCCCCTGTCCGCTATCGCTGCTCAGCCTGCTGCGACGTACTCCGACCCGGGCCCTGGGCGTCGAACGTACCTGGTTCGATCGGCTGGGAGGCTTCGACCCGTCGCTGGACTTGAGCGCGGTAGAGGACCTCGCCACTCGCCTCAAGGCCTGTCGCGCCAAGATGGTCGTGCAGCGCGCCTGAGCGTCAGATCGTCCTTTCTGTCGATTTCGCCTACTTTTTTCGCCTCGCAGGTGCTTGATAGTTCAGCATCTTGAGGATCGATGCCGAGATTGGCGCCAACAAGGCTGGTCGTTGTCATCGCCCAGGCCCTATAATGCTGCCCCACTTTTTCCAGCAGGATCCCGTCGTGATCGAGAATCTTCGCAACATCGCCATCATCGCTCACGTCGACCACGGCAAAACCACCCTGGTCGACAAGCTGTTGAGTCAGTCTGGCACTCTGGACCGCAAGGCCGAGGGTCAGGAGCGCATCATGGACTCCAATGACCAGGAGAAGGAACGCGGTATCACCATCCTGGCGAAGAACACGGCGATCCGCTGGAATTCCCCCGAGGGACAGGACTACCACATCAACATCGTCGACACCCCTGGACACGCCGACTTCGGCGGCGAGGTCGAGCGCGTGATGTCGATGGTGGACTCGGTACTGCTGCTGGTCGACGCCGTCGACGGCCCCATGCCGCAGACCCGCTTCGTCACCCAGAAGGCCTTCGATCAGGGCCTCAAGCCGATCGTGGTGGTCAACAAGATCGATCGCCCCGGCGCACGCCCGGACTGGGTCATCGACCAGATCTTCGATCTGTTCGACAACCTCGGCGCCAGCGACGAGCAGCTCGACTTTCCGATCATCTACTGCTCCGCCCTCAACGGCATCGCCGGTCCCGAGCCTGACCAACTGTCCGACGACATGACGCCGATGTTCCAGTCCATCGTCGACATCGTCGAGCCGCCCAAGGTGGAACTCGACGGACCGCTGCAGATGCAGATCTCGGCACTCGACTACTCCAGCTACGTCGGTGTCATTGGCCTAGGCCGCATCACCCGCGGCGCCATCTCGCCCAACCAGCAGGTGGTGGTCATCAACAAGGAAGGCCAGACCCGCAAGGGCAAGGTCGGCCAGGTCATGACCCACCTGGGTCTCGAGCGGGTACAGACCGAGCAGGCCACCGCCGGGGACATCGTCTGCATCACCGGCATCGACGACCTGGCGATCTCCGACACCATCTGTGATCCGGCCGCCGTCGAGGCGCTGCCGGCACTGACCGTCGACGAGCCCACCGTGTCCATGACCTTCCAGGTCAACGACTCACCGTTTGCCGGCAAGGACGGCAAGTTCGTCACCAGCCGCAACATTCGCGATCGTCTCGACCAGGAGCTGATCCACAACGTGGCGCTGCGTGTCGAGCAGGGCGAGTCCCCGGAGAAGTTCATCGTCTCCGGCCGCGGCGAGCTGCACCTGTCGGTGCTGATCGAGAGCATGCGTCGTGAAGGCTTCGAGCTGGCCGTGGGTCGTCCCGAGGTCATCATCCGTGAGATCGACGGCGAGAAGCAGGAGCCCTACGAAGAAGTCATCATCGACTGCGAAGAGCAGCACCAGGGCGCCATCATGGAAGAGCTCGGCTACCGCAAGGGCGAGCTCAAGAACATGAACCCGGACGGCAAGGGCCGGGTCCGCCTGGACTTCATCATCCCGGCGCGCGGCCTGATCGGCTTCCGTGGTCAGTTCCTGACCCTGACCTCTGGTACCGGCATCCTGACCAGCCGCTTCGACCACTACGGCCCGCTCAAGCCCGACGCCTCCATCGAGCGTCGCAACGGCGTGCTGGTGTCGATGGTTCCGGGCAAGGCCCTGGCCTACGCCCTGTACGCCCTGCAGGAGCGCGGCAAGCTGATCATCGACCACGGCACCGAGGTCTACGAAGGCATGCTGGTCGGCATCAACAACCGCGCCAACGACATGGTGGTCAACCCCACCAAGGGCAAGAAGCTCGACAACATGCGCGCCTCCGGCAACGACGAGAACATCGTGCTGACCCCGCCGGTGCGCTTCACTCTGGAACAGGCCATCGAGTTCCTCGATGACGACGAGCTGGTCGAGATCACCCCGAACCATATCCGTCTGCGCAAGAAGTTCCTGACCGAGAACGAGCGCAAGCGCGCCACCAAGAAGTAAGCGCTGCGTTTCTCGCTTCATCGATGCCCGCCTCCTGGCGGGCATCGTTGTTTTGCGGAATAGACAATATCGATGCCCGGCTCTTCATGGCGGGCATCGTTGTTTGCGGCAATGCTCATATAGACAATATCGATGCCCGACTCTCAATGGCGGGCATTGTCGTTTTGCGGTATCGACAATATCGATGCCCGGCTCTCAATGGCGGGCGTCGTCGTTTTGCGGAATAGACAATATCGATGCCCGGCGCCCGATGGCGACCAGTGTCGTCTGCACGTGGAGACATCAGCATCTGGGGTGAGGACGGCACCCTGGCCGGACTGAACTATCCTTTGGTGACCACCCAGCAAGGAGGCTCACCATGGCCGCCCGACGCTTCATCGCCTTACTGTCCCTGCTGCCAGCATTTGCCCTGGCCTCGCCATCCACCGATGACACCCTGCTCGCCAACGCCGAGCAGGAGCGCTCGGCCTTTCTCGAGACCCTGGAGTCGCTGGTCAACCTCGACTCCGGTACCGGCGATGTCGACGACCTCGCTCGCGTCGAGGCGCTATTGCAGGAACGTCTCGTCGAACTCGGCTTCGAGGTCGAACAGCACCCGGCCGAGGCCTTCGGCGGCAACACGCTGGTGGCTCGACACCAGGGCAGCGGCGACGCCGATCTCATGCTGATGATCCACTACGACACCGTCTTTTCCTCAGGCACCGTGGCAAAGCGCCCCTTTTCCAGCGACGCCTCCAGGGCCTATGGTCCCGGCGTCGGCGACGCCAAGGGCGGCATCGCGGTCATCCTGCATAGCCTGGGCCTGCTCGATGACCTCGAGCTCTCGCCCTGGGGAACCCTGACCGTGGTGTTCAACCCCGACGAGGAAAAAGGCTCCTTTGGATCCCGTGAGCTGATCGCCGAACTGGCCAGCGAACAGGACGCGGTCCTGTCCTTCGAGCCCACCCTGGGCAAGCCCGGCGAGTCAGCGGTCACCACCGTGACCAAGGGCATCAACTACGCCTTTCTCGAGGTCGAGGGACGTGCCTCCCACGCCGGCGGCGCCCCCGAGGAAGGCCGCAATGCGGTGATGGAGCTGGCCCACCAGTTGCTCCAGCTCGATGACCTTGGCGACAGCGACAAGGGCACCACCCTCAACTGGACCATTGTCGAGGGTGGCACAAAGCGCAATATCATCCCGGACTCGGCCAGGGCCGAAGGGGACATGCGCTACTTCGACCATACCGAGTACGAGCGCGTCATGGCCGAAGCCCAGTCGATTATTGCCG
>CEVO01050522.1_pt1 | contig 11974 bp, 7 predicted proteins | sample 531511 | NCBI WGS metagenome assembly CEVO01 (sample SAMEA2623907, study PRJEB7988) | marine metagenome | biome: marine biome (ENVO:00000447); feature: mesopelagic zone (ENVO:00000213); material: "saline water (ENVO:00002010), including plankton (ENVO:xxxxxxxx)" | depth 800 m | reverse complement strand
GGAAGAGATCGCAACCGAATTGCCATTGAATCAGAGGTCATGGGCTGTCTTGCGTTAGGTATCGATAAGATCCTTTGCCTCTCAGGTGATAAACCTCCAGAGGATGGCCCTAAAGCAGTCAATGAATTAAATAGCTCCGACATCATCACTCTCTTGAAAACCATGTCAGATGGACATTTATCTGATGACACTGAAATTCAAAACAGTAAAAATATTATCTCCGGCTGTGCCGACAGCATCTACGATCATAATAATGATGGTTACTCAGAATTCTTTCTGTCTAAAGTAAATCTTGGGGTTACTTTTGTTCAAACACAGTATTGCTTCGATATCAATTTATGCAAACAATATTCAGAATTTATTCAAAATCATAATCTTGATAAAAAAATATATTTTTTAGTGGGTTTAGGACCTTTAAAATCTGCCAAACAGGCATCCTGGATGAGAGAAAATTTATACGGTGTAAAAATACCGGATAGAATAATTGAAAGACTCGAAAAATCTACCAACCCTCAACATGAAGGAACAACGATTTGTGAAGAAATCATTGACTCACTAAAACAAATGAACGGAATAAGTGGTGTTCACTTGATGGGGCCAAATTCTGAAAATTTATGCGCCCAATTAATCAAAACGTTTAGAAACTAAATTTAACTAAAGTCTTCAACCTAAAAGTTAAACCTCTAACCAAATTTTTGGTATTTTAAAATTAAATCATAAAAAAACCTAACTACTTCACTTCCCAATACTTTGCAGAATGGTGTAGGCTTTAGAGATTATGAATAAAAAACTAATCCTTATCGCCTTGCTTATATTACCAATTACTTCTTGGGAGGCATTTGCTGATAGTGATAAAACTGAAGTTCTTCCTTTAGTTGGAAAAACTGAGAAACTTTCATTTACTACTAACGAGGGCTCATGGTTATCACTCGATATCACACCTAATGGTAAAACCATTATTTTTGATTTACTTGGTGACCTATATCATATGCCAGTAACTGGGGGAAATGCAGAACCATTAACCTCTGGTTTAGGCTATGACAGCCAACCTAAAATCTCTCCAGATGGACAATGGATAACATTCATTAGCGACAGAAATGGAGCAGATAATGTATGGATAACAAAACTCGATGGTACTGAGCCAAGAAAAATTTCAAATGAGAGACAATCTGCTCTGATATCACCAACATGGACACCCGACAGTAATTACGTGATCGTGACACGAAGTGGTGTAGAAAAAGAGTTCGTTATGTATCACATTGATGGTGGTTCCGGAGTCACCCTTTCTGGGACCGAAGAAGAAAATGAATTTTGGGGTGTGGGCGCTGAAGTATCGCCCGATGGGCAATACATGTACTTTGCAAAACAAACTGACAGTAATGGTCCGGTGAAAAATTTTCCTACCGCACAAATCAATCGATATGGTTTTCTCACGGGAAACCTAGATCAAATAACTCAAGGAGAAGGCGGTGGATTACGGCCTGCTCTATCATCGGATGGTGAGCTCTTGGTCTACGCTACCCGAAATGAAACCAAAACCGGATTAAGGATACGTAATCTTTCTTCGGGATCAGACCGGTGGCTATCTTACCCGGTTCAACGGGATGCTCAAGAAAATTTTCGCCCGCCCAGCCGAGATCTTCTTCCAGGATACAGCTTTACTCCCGATGATCAGTCCATCATATTTCATGCCGGTGGTAAATTTCACCGAGTAGATATCACATCAAACAGAAAACAAGAAATTCCATTTTCTGCAAATGTTAATCTCGATATCGGTCCGGATTTAACGGCTTCCTATCGAGTTCCGCAAGATGAGATTACTTCAACAATTATTCACAACCCCTCTGTATCTCCGGATGGCAAGAAAATTGTTGCTTCTGCCCTCTCAAGTATCTACACGATGCAAAAAGAGAAAGGAAAAGTAGAAAAACTAACTGATTCAAATAACTGGGAATTTCAGCCAGTTTGGTCTCCCGATGGGCGATGGATAACCTATGTTACCTGGTCCATGAACGAAGGTGGTCATATCTGGAGAACGCGATCTAATGGACGTGGAAAACCTCAAAAACTGACAGATACACCTGCTTTTTACACGGATGTAGTATATGCGCCAGATGGTAAAAACCTATTTGCCATGCAAGGCAATGAGTACATGCGTCATCAAACATTTAGCGAATTTACTGGGCTGGGTATCCCTCTCGAGCTCATTACCTTGCCGGCAGACGGTGGCAAAAGTTCAGTGATTATGAGTGCTAATAACGCTAGAAACCCCCACTTTGGTAAAGAGAAGGATCGAATTTATCTTTACGATGGGAAATTACTTTTTTCAGTCAAAATTGATGGTATTAATAAGCGAGATGAATTAACTGTCACTGGCCCTAAGGGCAATCGCCGTAACAAAGAACCTCTTAATGCAGAAAGAATAATCATCAGCCCCGATGGAAAAAATGCTTTGGCTTTGGTAAATAAACAAGTCTGGTTAATACCTATGGCAAAAACTGGAAGTGCCGCCCCCACAGTAGATATCAATAAAGGCTCCTTACCTACCATCCGATTAACGGACATTGGAGCAGACTTTTTTGGGTGGGCTCATAATGGAACTTCGATTTATTGGTCTATCGGAAAAACACTCTATGAAAGAAGTCTAGACAGTATTGAACTTCATGCTAAAAATAAGGAATCTGAAGAAAATAATGAAGAACAAGAGGCGTTTGTTGCTTTAGAAGAAAATACGGCAGTTCATCGTTCAAACTTTGATGTCGTTCTACCCAGAAATATTCCTTCAGGATCAATATTACTCAGGGGAGCAAACGTCATACCGATGAGTAGAGAAATGATACTGGAAACATCGCTAGTCATGGAAAATCAAGATATCTTAGTTACTCGAAATCGCATTGTGAAAATCGCTAATAGCGGATCATTGGATATTGATCGCGATACAAAAATTATCGATGTTAACGGAAAATTCATTATCCCTGGCTTCATTGATACTCATGCGCATTGGGAGTTCCGTACAGGTGATGTTCTTGAGCCTCACAATTGGACATTAACCGCTAACTTAGCTTATGGAGTTACATCTGGTTTAGATGTGCAAACCAGCACTAAAGATTATTTTGCCTACAGAGATTTTCAATCCACAGGTCAATCCATTGGTCAACGGGCTTTTATGACGGGACCAGGTATTTTTGGCTTTAATGATTTTCAATCTTATGACGCCACTCTATCGTATCTAAAACGGTATTCTGATCACTACAACACAAAGAATATTAAGTCCTATCTTGTGGGTAATCGTCAACAAAGGCAATGGGTAGTGATTGCTTCAAAGGAACTCAATCTCATGCCAACGACAGAAGGTGGTGGTGATCAAAAACTAGACATTACCCACGCAATTGATGGTATGCATGGCAATGAACACACACTCCCTGACTCTCCGATCTTCAGTGATGTGGTTGAGCTTTATGCTAAAACTCAAACAGCTTATACACCCACCTTGGTTGTACAATACAATGCAAATAGTCTGCGCGAATATTTCTTTACCCGAACGGAAGTTCATGATGACAAAAAACTGCAACGATTCTACCCCCACAATCGTTTGGATGAACTAACACAAAGACGACCTGGGTGGATTCGTGACGAAGAATTTCAATTTAGAGAGGCAGCCGCACAAGCTGCAAAAATCCAACGAGCTGGCGGATTAGTAGGAGTTGGCGGTCATGCTGAATTACAAGGTCTTGGCTACCATTGGGAGATGTGGGCATTTGTTATGGGTGGCATGCTTCCAGCAGAGGCTCTTCGAGCTGCAACAATTGACGGTGCGCGAATTATAGGAATCGATGAAGATCTTGGTTCTGTTGAGTCGGGGAAATTAGCTGACCTGGTTATTCTAAATAAGAATCCCTTAGAAGATATACGTAATAGCACAGCAATCTATCAAGTCATGCAGGATGGTCGACTTTATGATGGCGAGACGCTTGATCAAATTTGGCCTAAAACTCAACCGCTAAAACCTTTTTGGTGGTGGGACGACGAAGATGTTAGGTTCAGTTCAATGGCTACACCTCAGTAAACGAGAATGGTTGCAGTGAATCATCTCTTTGATAACAAAAATAGTCGGAGGACATTTTTAAGATATCTCGCGGCTAGCCCATTAGCTTCTATCAGCCCAGGATTTTCACATGACGTAAATGAAGAGGGAGAAGTTATACTCAATGCAGAAGATGCCTTAGATGTTTTTGATTTCAAAGCGACAGCAAAAAAAATATTACCTCCGGCTCATTACGGTTATCTTTCGACAGGAACATTTGATGACAAAACACTTCATAAGAACCGAGAAGCATTTGATCATTATTATCTTCGGTCACGAAGATTAGTAAACATCTCTAATGTAGATACTTCAGTTGAGATACTTGGAAAAAAATGGAATTCACCCATTATTCTTGCCCCATGTGGTTCGCAACGTGCCTACCATCCCGATGGAGAACTTGCTGTTGCTAGTGCGGCTAACAGGATGAATCACCTTCAAATTCTATCCACAGTAAGCTCAACTTCAGTAGAAGATGTTTCCAATGCAAGAAGAGCTCCAGTCTGGTACCAACTGTACACGTCGGGTGGATGGGAAGGAGTAAAAAGCATGTTAAGAAGGGCCGAAAATTCAGGTAGCCCCGCCTTAGTATTAACCGTAGATCTTCCTGTCGGGGGAATAATGAGAAATACGTTAGAACGTTATAAACGTCTTGATAAAAGAAACTGTGACGTTTGCCATGCTAATTCTGGAATTGCTGCAGGACCAAAACCCATGTTACAACAAATTCCGAGTAATTTTATCGATGAAGGCAGAATGCTGCTGGACTGGAAATTTGTTGATCGCCTTAGAAAGGAAACAACAATGAAAATCCTAATAAAAGGGATTGTAACAGCTGAGGATGCTGAGCTTTGTGTTTCTGAAGGCCTTGATGGCATTATCGTTTCTAATCATGGGGGCCGAGCTGATAACAGCGGACGAGGAGCCATTGACAGTCTTGCAGAAGTTGCAAGCGTTGTTAAAGGCAAAACACTACTCTTAATGGATAGCGGTATCCGACGAGGCATGGATATATTCAAAGCCCTTGCTCTAGGGGCTGATGCTGTTTGTATTGGACGTCCGTATTTATGGGGGCTTGGGGCATTTGGTCAGGCCGGTGTTGAGAAGGTATTGGAGCTATTACAAAATGAATTAGAAGCTACAATGCAGTTTTCTGGTGTTAACTCAGCTCAAGAGATTACCCATAATACTATTGGAAAAATTTAATTTTCAACTACCAAAAAGTTTTCTTTTCATCTTGAATAAAATTTGATCAGCAATGAAGCAGGAATTATTCGGCAAAGAAAAATTATCAACTTGTTTATAAAACCTGGTATCCATAATTTTTTTCCCTGAAGAGTTGCATCAACAGCTCCTTTAGCAACTATATCTGATTTCATTTTCATAAATGATGGAACACGATCCATCATTGCTTGCATATTACTGACTGAATGAAATTCGGTAACAGTAAATCCCGGACAAACGGCGGTTGCTGAAATCCCATATGTTAAATAATTCGCATTAATAGCTTCTACGAATCTATTCATAAAGTTTTTCACCGGACCATATAATATACCTCCGCCGGGAAAGGGCGGAATAAATGCTGCAATCGAGGAAATCACCATAATTTTCCCAGATTTTCGCTCCATCATATCCGGAAGAAACATTTTCGTAAGACTAATAACGGATATTCCAAGTACATTAAGGAACTTGATCTCATCCTCCAAAGAAGTGTTATGAAAAGATTTATTAATTCCATATCCTGCATTGTTAACCAAAACTTCGATTGGATAGTTGCCTGACTTACAGTAATTATAAATATCTTTCGCTCCAGAAGGTTGACCCAAATCTGAAGTAAAAACTTTTATGTCAATATTATTCTCTGTAGAAAGAACCCGGGAAATTTCTTCTAGCCTGTCCTTTCGCCTTGCTGTGAGAATAAGATGATAGCCGAGAACCGCTAATTCTTTTGCGATATCGGCACCTATTCCAGAAGAAGCTCCAGTGACTAAGGCATATTTTTTCGTGCCATTAGAATTCATAATTGGTTGTTTTTAATCAGGAATACGAGCTATACATTCCAATTCTAAAGAAGCATTTAATGCTAGACCGTCTGCTCCAAAAGCGCTCCTCGCGGGATAGGGTTTTTTAAAATACTGAGTGTAAACTGAATTAAACAATCCCCATTGACTGATATCATCAATCATAACCAAACATTTAAAAATATCATCGAACCCAAGATTAAATTTCGCAAGCGTCCCTTCTATATTTTTAAAAGCCTGATGTGCTTCCGGAACAATGCCTCCTTCCACCAAATTACCATCCTCGCCTGACCCGAGTACACCTGAAAGGAATACAATATTGTCAACTCGAACTGCATCAGAAAAGGGATACCCATTTTTTTCAGTTTCATCAGAAACAAAATGTTCAACATCCATAGAAAAAACCTTAGAAAATATTAAAATGCAAAAAATAAAAATGATCTTTTTCATTTTTATACCACCTCCATTGTCTCATAAATTAAAAAAAATCTGATCACTTGATCAGCTTAAGCCCGAAACGATCTCAGAGAAAATACTTTTAAGCTCGAAATATCGATCTTCAGCTTCCTTTCCAGGAATCTGGTCAGCTTTATCTGTCATATTATAAAGATAGATAATCTGATCAATTAACATTGGTTGCATATAGGTACCTTCTTCTGTTTGTAATTCTTTAATTGCTTGTTCAATTATTTTTAAGCGCATCTTATCCTGAGAAGAAGATATTTCATTCTTAGCATTGGCTAGCAAGGATTTCTGTTCGGCCAATAACTGTTCAGTCAATTTCCGTGTTTCACTTAAAAAATCTATAATCTTTAATTGAAGATCGACTTGAAGATATATATCTTCATCGCTGACGCCGGATAAAGTTATCCTAGGATCGGTTATCAATACCAGATTTCTAGTAATTTCTAAGTCACCCGTTCTTAGTTTTATTAAATAATTTCCGGGCTTGGCTAAAGGACCATCTTTGTAGCTCTTCTTTTTATCTTTGTGCCATGCTCCAGTATGTTTCATGCTCCATCTAAAGCGATGCAGCCCTTGTTTGATTGATAATCTCTCATTAGTGAGGACATTCATCTCATTCGAACTCATGTCATAAGATACAGAATCTGAATCATCCTCTTCATCAAGCACAATATTAGGGTCATTAGTAAATGAATTAACCATGATGTCTTTTTCATCAAGGATCTCAAGGGTAATTGGTTGGTCAAGATCCTCAGGCAAATAATAATCAATCGCCACTGATGCTGGAAGATATTGCGGGACGGTATGCTGAGCACGATTGCTAATAGGGTGTCTATAACGAATTGTATCCTTGGGAGAGAAAAGAGTGATTACATTTCCTAAAGAACTAAAATTATTTTCCCGTAAAGCGGTTATGTCATCAAGCACCCAAAATGATCTTCCCATGGTAGATAATACGAGGTCCCCTCGATGAATTTTTATATCGGTAATGGGAGTAATAGGTAGATTTTGCTGAAAAGCTTTCCAAGTCCTACCATCATCGAGAGAAATAAAAATACCATACTCGGTACCGGCATAAAGCAGTCCTTCACGTTTTGGATCTTCACGAATGACGCGTGTAGGGTAATTATTAGGTATTCCATTGTTACTCGTGGTCAATAGTTTCCAACTTTTACCGTAGTTATCAGTCTTATATATATAAGGCTTCCAATCTCCCAATTGGTACCGAAGTATTGATATATACGCCCTAGCAGGGTCATGATGCGAAGGCTCCACTGAATCAACTCTGCCACCAGAAGGAACTCTCGAAGGAGTAACATTCTTCCAAACCTTTCCATTATCAACGGTTACATACACAAGACCGTCATTAGCACCTGTCCAAATTACTCCAGGGATAATAGGTGATTCACGAATAGAATAAATAGTGCTATAAAATTCTTCGCCTGTAATATCACGAGTTATTGGTTCTCCTGAAATTACCTGCTTGTCTTGTTCAAATGCCGTCAAATCAGGAGAAATTGTCGCCCAAGTCGCACCATCATCTTCAGTTTTATGAACAAACTGGGATGCATGATAAACAACATTGGCATCATGTGGGGATACATGTATTGGCGCAACACGCTGGAAGCGATACCGAAGGTCAGCTGGATTATGCCCGTACATGTTAGCGGCACCTACAAAATATCTTTTTTCAGTTCCAGTTTGTTTATTATATACACCAAACTTACCCTTACAATTTGCATATACAATATTGTGATTTCCAGGTTTTGGAACCGCTGGACCAGTTTCACATCCACCGGTTTCAATCAACCATGAGGATGAATGCTGTACATCGTAAGGAGGATTACTCGGTACAGCAATAGTCGTGGAATTATCCTGCTGGCCAGCATATAACCAATATGGGTATTGATCGTCAACCTCAACTTGATAAAGCTCAGCTGTTGGTTGATTAAACTGCGTTGACCATGTTTTTCCCCCATTGTGTGTAACATTTGCACCGCCATCATTTGCTTGAATAAATAATTTTGGATCATTCGGATTGATCCACATATCATGATTATCTCCATGGGGTGATTTCATTTCAATCCATGATTCTCCTCCATCAATTGATTGATAATAACGGGTAGCCATTGCATAAACGATATCTGGATTCTGTGGATCTACATCTACATTTCCATAATAAAAAGGGCGGGTACGAATCCCTTTTTTATTAGAAACTTGTTTAAATGATCTTCCTTGATCAGTTGATTTATAGAGTCCTCCCTCATCTTTCAGTGCTTCAATAAGGGCGTATATAATGCTTGAATCTGCCGGTGATATCGCAAGATCAATTTTTCCAGTCAAACCCTTAGGAAGTCCTAGTAAAATCTTTTCCCAAGTCTCGCCGCCATTAATTGATTTATAAATACCACTCTCTTCTTCGCTTCCCCCGCTGATTATGGTCCAAGGCTTACGCCTAGCTTTCCATGCGGTAGCAAAAATAATTTCAGGATTACCTGGAAGCAATTCAATATCTGAGAAACCTACCTTATCTGAGATATAAAGTACTTTGGTCCATGTTTTCCCGCCATCAACAGTTTTAAAAATACCTCGTTGTTCATTATTATTATACGCCTGACCAATCGCAGCTACCCAAACGATATTATGATTGCTTGGATCAATTTCCACTGCCCCGATATGCCCTGTATCGTCAAGGCCAAGGTATTCCCATGATTTTCCACCGTTATTCGATTTATATATCCCATTGCCAGTAATGACATTACTACGAAGGCCGTCTGAACCAGTTCCCACATAGACAATGTTTTCATCACTTTGCGAGACAGCTATATCCCCTATCGAGGGACTCATGAAATAACCATCTGAAACATTTTTCCAGCTGGTCCCGTAATCATTGGTTTTCCAAACGCCTCCTCCCGAAGCTCCTAAATAAAATACCGAATTATTATCGATGGTCCCGGCTACAGCAGTTACACGACCACCTCGAGTCGGGCCAATATTACGATATTCAAAAATATCAAATACTTCCGCGTTTGATTGTGTCAGAGTGAGTGATGATAAACTTATTATAAGAAAGGAAAATAACCGCATATATTGTCCTAATACGAGTGATAAAATAATCCTGACCTCAAGCATACTATAATTGTTAGATTTTCTGCTTCAATGATAAAGACGCATGATTGCTTGAAGACATGCTAACTGCAGAGGTAAAAACCACGTCAGTTGAACTATTTAGGGCTGTTTCTACTGAATCCTGCAATATGCTAATTACAAAACCAACGGCAACCACTTGCATAGCAATCTGATCTGGAATGCCAAATAAACTACAACTAAGAGGAATCAATAAAAGACTGCCTCCGGCAACCCCTGAAGCTCCACAAGCTGATAAAGCAGCAACTACGCTTAAAATAAATGCTGTTGGTAAATCAACGTTAATTCCTAATGTATGCGTTGCCGCCAGAGTTAAAATGGTAATAGTAATTGCTGCTCCACCCATATTAATGGTCGCCCCAAGAGGGATTGAAACAGCATAGGTATCTTTATTCATCCCTAGTCTCTCACATAAAGCTAGATTGACTGGGATATTTGCTGCTGAACTCCTAGTAAAAAATGCGGTAATTCCACTTTCACGAAGTGCAGTAAAAATTATAGGGTAAGGATTAATTTTGGCTTTAAACCACACTATAAGAGGATTGATTAACAATGCCATCGCTATCATGCAACCAACAAGTACTGATAAAATTCTAGTGTATCCTGCTAGAACGGATAATCCAGATTCAGCTAAATTTCCGGCTACAAGCCCAAAAATGCCTATTGGAGCCAATCTGATAACAAATTTAACGATACTTGTGATTACAATGGATATATCTCTGAATGTGTGTTTAGTTGATTCTGAAGAAGATCTAAGTCCTAAACCTAGAGCTACTCCCCATACAAGAATTCCAATAAAATTACTTGTTATTAATGCATTAACTGGATTATCTACCAGCTTATAAACTAAATTATTCATTACCTGACCAATACTTTGAGGAGCTTCAAGCGCAAGATCTGTGACGCTTAAGGTTAGAGTGGTCGGGAAAAGCGTACTCATTATCACAGCAAGAAATGATGCAGTTAAGGTTCCTAGTAAATACAATGCGACGATTGGCCGTATTTCTGCAGACGTATTTATTTCTTGATTAGCAATTGCAGACGCTACCAATACTAAAACTAATATTGGTGCAACAGCCTTAAGCGCTTGCACAAACAAACTTCCAAACAGCATGGAAGATAGTGCTAGATCATTAGAAACTAGAGAAAGAAGTATTCCTAAAAAAATACCAATGGCTATTTGTATTACAAGATTAAGACCAAAAACTCGTTCTAGCATATTATTTTTTAAATCTCAAAAAATCCCTGAATTGGCAAGTTTTACGCCAACAGATCTCCGTTCATAACAGTAAATTAGCTAATAATAATATTATGAATACTTTTTTATTGAGGCCCTGTTATCACTGACCTTTCCAAACTTTGTAAATCTCCCTCAGGAACACACATACACTTTTTGCTTTTATTATTGTTTCTGCCATAACGACCATCGCTGATTCTATGTGGTGATCTTGATGCACAATGCAGTATCTCTCCAGCATTGCAAACCTTCTGAGCATTTGGCGAGGTTGATGATGCCCGCGCAGAAGAAGATGAATTGTCATTAGTGCCTGAGGCAGCACAACCCAGTAAAGAAAAAAATACTAAAATGCTTACAATAAAAGTTTTATTTAACATAACTGGTCCTTATAGTATGTTCCGTTTGAGGAGCAAGTATATCCTAATGAAAAGAAAAAGTTTCAATTAAGTAATGGTGGCTATATTTTTAATTACTTATCCCCATAATTCAGGTAACGCTGGGTATATAATTCCTAATTCACCGAGAATGCTAGGCTGACGATCCTCATGGAGAAATGTAGGTCCATCCAAATCTATAAAATCAACATCCTTTGTAAGCAAGATAGCAGGAGCCATCGAAAGTGAGGTACTTACCATACATCCAATCATAATCCCCAGATCATATTTTTCAGCTTCTTGTTTGGTCTTTAGGGCTTCTGTCAGACCTCCTGTTTTATCTAGCTTGATATTAATAAAATCGTACATATCACTGATTCGTAATATATCCTCCTTCGTATGACAAGATTCATCAGCACAGATTGGTACTAAATGATCAAAACTAGTCAATAAATGATCGAGTTCTGCAGGAAGAGGTTGCTCAACTAAAGAAATTTTCAACTCTACTAATTCAGATTGCCATGATTTGAGCTGCTCTATACTCCAAGCTTCATTTGCATCTACGATAATCTTTGTTTTCGGTGCCACCTTTCTTATTTCTTGGAGAGATTCAATGACCTTCTCAGAACCTACTTTAATTTTCAATAAA
>CEVO01115626.1_pt1 | contig 12136 bp, 9 predicted proteins | sample 531511 | NCBI WGS metagenome assembly CEVO01 (sample SAMEA2623907, study PRJEB7988) | marine metagenome | biome: marine biome (ENVO:00000447); feature: mesopelagic zone (ENVO:00000213); material: "saline water (ENVO:00002010), including plankton (ENVO:xxxxxxxx)" | depth 800 m | reverse complement strand
TTTAACGCCGTATTACCGAGTGCAGGCACTTTTCAGACAAGCCCTAGGCAAAGATGTCCGCTGTACTCGCTCGAATCACCAGGAAACCGCCGTGACCTCGTATTCAAGAAGTGCTCTCGCCTGCCATGCGCTGGCGACCCTGATTCTGATCGCCTTTGGTCTGGTCTATCTCGGCCGCAGCGAATTCATGCCCTACCATGCCGCCGCCATGGGGCTCGACTGGGAGTCGGTCGCTCCAGGCACCCGGCAGGTCCTGCTGGCGCTGATGCACGCCCTGGGGGGCGCCTGTCTCAGCGTGGCGATGCTGGTCGGTGTGCTGCTGTGGGGGCCGTTTCGGAGGGGGGCAGACTGGGCGATCTGGACGGTGCCGCTGGCCGGCTTTGTGCTGTGCGCGACCTCGCTCTACGCTCAGGTCGGGGTCGCCCTCAGGACGCCGGCGTCGCCTCCCATGCTGCCGGTCATCGCCGCCGGTGTCTTGCTGGCGCTGGGGCTGTGGCGGTCACGGCGCTGGCGCCAACGCGACGTCCCGTTGCACACCCGGTCGGACTCACGCTAGCACACCGTACTGACGGTAACCGCAGGGTCAGTCTCCCTCCCACTTCTCCAGCAGCCGGTCATGATAGCGCCCCAGCTCAAGAAGCCGACTGGCACCCCGCCCGCTTTCGCCAAGCCGTGCGCGCAGAAGACGCAGGCGTTTCTCGCAAGCGCTTCGCTCGGCGGCTTCCTGTGTCTGCGCCAGCAGGTCTTCCACCTCACGAATCTCGCGCTGAAGCTGAAGCTCCGGGGGCAGATAGCCTGAGTTCTTCAGCAGTCGGTAGCCTGCCCGCAGCGCCTCGGGAATCATGCTGTCGTCGTCGAGTTCGATGGGCTTGCCGTGATCCGGCAGGTCGTCGAAGGCGCCTTCCTGCTGCGCCTTCTGGATACGTGCCTCGGCCAGTTGGTCGAGCAGGGACATGGGAGCACCTCGTGGCGTAAAGCGGTCCTGTTGACCCGACTTTAGGCCATCGGAGCGCTCCCATCACCCGCCAGCGGGAGCCATCAAGAGAAGGAAGGCGCGAGGGCTACAGCTCTGGATGTCGACGATGCCAGTCGGTGACCTGCTGGTAGGCCCAGCCGGCGCGCACCAGCATCGCTTCATTGAACATCGGTGCGATGAACTGGAAGGCGATGGGCCCGCCCCGCTGGCTGAAACCCGCCGGCAGGGTGATGGTCGGATGTCCGCTCAGGTCGAAAGGACAGGTATAGCGCAGCATGCCGGAAAACAGCGCTTCATCCTCGCCGAACTTCTCCATGAACGCCATCGACGGGGCGGCGTAGGCGGTGACCGGGGCGATCAGCAGGTCGACACTGGCCAAGAGGCGATCGACCCGGCCCTTGAACTCGGCCCGGCGCAGCAGTCGTTGCTGGTGGTCCATGGCGCTCTGGGCGCGGCCCAGGTCGATCAGACCAGCAAGACCAGGGCCGTACGCTTCGCGCTGGCTGGGGAAGGTCTCGGCATGGGCGACGGCGGTCTCCACGCCGCACAGTGGCGCCCAGTCGAATACCGCCTGCTGGGTGTCGGGGAAGTCGATTTCCTCGATCACGGCACCGAGCTGTCCCAGCGTGGATACGACTTGTTCGAGGACGCCGCGGGTTTCGGTATCCACCGCTTCGATGGCCCAGCGAGGGTCGAGCCCGATACGCAGGCCCTTCAGGCCTCGCGTCATGCCGGCCAGGTAATCCGGCACGGCGAGGGGAACGGCGGTGGGGTCACGTTCGTCGGCACCGGCAATAACGCCAAGCAGCGCCCCTGCATCGGCGGCGCTGCGGGCGATCGGCCCGATGTGGTCCATCGAGGCCGCCAGCTCGAAGGCGCCGTGTCGGCTGACTCGGCCCCAGCTCGGCTTGAGGCCGGTGACGCCGTTGGCCGCGGAGGGGAAGCGAATCGAGCCACCGGTGTCGGTGCCCAGCGAGCCAAAGCACAGCCCGGCGGCGGTGGCCACGCCGGAACCGCTGGACGAGGCGCCTGACCACAAAGCCTCGCCCCAGGGGTTGGTGGGCGGCGTGATGTCGGGGTGGTGATCGGCGAAGGCGCCTTCGGTCTGCTGCAGCTTGCCTAGCAGCACGGCCCCGGCCTGGTCGAGGCGTGTGACCACGCTGGCCGTTTCCCGGGGCTCGTGGTCACGGTGCAGGGGCATGCCGTGGGTCGTCCGGGTCCCCGCTGTCCACAGCAGATCCTTGACGGCCACTGGAACACCCTGAAGCGGCCCCTTGTGGATGCCAGCGGCAAGATCGCGGTCCGCCTGGGCGGCCTGTTCAAGTGCACTGTCGGCCATGACGGTGACAAAGCTGTTCAGGGTGGCATCGACGCTGTCGATGCGCTCGAGCATGGTTCGAGTGACCTCGACGGCGCTCAGTTCCCTGGACTGGATTCGACGGCCGATCTCGATAAGGCCGTCAAAGTGCAGCGGATGGTCTGTCATTGTTGTCATCCTGATGGTGAGAAAAGACGCTCACCTTCAGGGTAGGCAGAGAGTAGGGCGCAGGTTTGCCTGAACGGGCCAAGCGGTGGCCCGAGAGGGCCAGAGCCAGAGCGGACTGGTGGATTTACATCGTCCCGGGTGCGTGGCGACCTGCTTGCAGCAAGGTAGAGGGCGGATGACCGTAGGCCTGACGGAAGCTACGGCTGAAATGGGAGACACTGGTGAAGCCATGCTCCAGGGCGACCTCGGTGACGCTGCGGATACCACCTGCCCGCAGGGTGGCGCGACTCTGCTCCAGTCGAATCGACCACAGTGCTGCCATGGGTGTGTGACCGTGCTGAGCGAACAGCCGGGTGAGGGTGCGCCGAGAGACATGGTTGTCCCGGGCGATGCGATCGAGGCTCAGGGATGGGTCCTGGTGCTGTTGTTGCAGGTAGTGACAAAGGCGTCGGTAGAGCACGTCGTTGCGACTGTCGCCAGCGCCGCCCAGCCCCTCGAGCACCAGAGCCGCCAGATCGACCATCGCCTCGCCGAGCCCGATCGACGAGGCTTCGGCGTCCAGCCGGGCGCCGTCTCGGATCAACGCCTTCAAAGAGGTGGCGCCGGGCAAGGTCGCCGGGATAGGCCGAGCCGTCAGCGGCTCGGTGGTGGCCAGGCGACGCATCAAGGGCGCCCGTGGAAGGCGCACAAGATGAAGCGCGCTGGCGCTCAGGCACCATTCGAACGGGCGGCAGGCATCGTACAGCACCAGGTCGCCGGGCCCGATGGCGATACGCCGCTGATCCTGGTCGAGTCTGGCCGTGGCGTTCTCGAGAAAGCCGAGCCACAGGTCATCGTCGCTGTCGCGGGACAGGTGGTGTGACTGCCGGCGCCAGCGGTGGGAAGAGGCGGCCATGGTACTGATGGCGACGTCGCCGTATTGCCTGACGTTGAGACTGCCATGGAAGGGCCGTTCGTCGAGGCATTGGCTGTCGGCTGGAATGCAGTGGCTGCAGACGACGTCGTGCCAGAAGGCGAAGCGCTCTCGGGAGTCGATCTGTCGGGTGGTAAAGGCGGCCGTCATGCGGGTGTCCTTCCGGGCGGGGCGGCCACAGGGTCTCAAAATGGACATTGATGCCGCCATCGTCCCGACACTATAGCGCAGGTATAGCACAGGCGGGTTTGGTGGCGGCATGCACGCCGATTGGGCCCTTAGCGCAGGGGATGAGCACTGGTGACTGTTTGCGAGACGCAACAGCCCCCGCGAGATCGCTCTCGCGGGGGCTGTGGTCGTGGCGGGACCCCTTTCGATCAAGCCCTGCCAAGGGCTCTGGCGCTAGCTTGGACTCAGGCGTCGGCCTTCTCCTTTTTCGCCTTGCGGCCAGCCGCCTTGCCGGTGGGTGTGCTCGCTTCGTCCCTGGCGTTCTGTCGGGCCTTTTCCGGGGCCTTTTCCGGGGCCTTGGCAGGGTCATCGGCAAGCGCCCGGGCCGGCGCGCGCGCTTCGCTCTTCTTGATCACGGTGGTGCCGGCGAAGGTCTCTCCCTCTACATAGACCTCCCCGTAGTAGGACGCTCGCAGCACTTCCTTGAGCTCGCTGATCAAGGGGTAGCGCGGGTTGGCGCCGGTGCACTGGTCATCGAAGGCTTCCGCGGCCACTTCATCGAGCTTGGCCAAAAAGTCGGCCTCGGGGACGCCGGCCTCCTTGATCGAGGCGGGGATGTCCAGCTCGCGCTTGAGCTCATCGAGCCAGTTGATCAGTCGCTCGACCTTCTGGGCGGTACGGTCGCCGGCCAGGGACAGCCCCAGGTGATCGGCGACCTCGGCGTAGCGGCTGCGCGCCTTGGGTCGGTCGTACTGGGAGAAGGCGGTCTGCTTGGTCGGGTTGTCGTTGGCGTTGAAGCGCACCACGTTGGTAATCAGCAGCGCATTGGCCAGACCATGGGGCAGGTGGAACTCGGCGCCGAGCTTGTGGGCCATGGAGTGGCACACGCCGAGGAAGGCATTGGCAAAGGCCATGCCGGCGATGCTGGCGCCGCTGTGGACCTTTTCGCGGGCCACGGCGTTGCGCTCGCCCTCACGGTAGCTGGCAGGCAGGTACTGTTTCAGCAGCTTCAGCGCCTGCAGCGCGTGACCGTCGGAGAACTCGTTGGCCAGCACCGAGACGTAGGCCTCCAGCGCGTGGGTCACGGCGTCATAACCCCCGAAGGCGGTCAGCGAGCGGGGCATCTTCATCACCAGGTTGGCATCGACGATGGCCATGTCCGGGGTCAGCTGATAGTCCGCCAACGGGTACTTGATGCCGGTGGCGTCATCGGTGACCACCGCGAAAGGCGTGACCTCGGAGCCGGTTCCGGAGGTGGTGGGGATGCACACCAGGCTGGCTTTTTCGCCCATGGTGGGGAACTGGTAGATCCGCTTGCGGATGTCCATGAAGCGCATCGCCAGATCCTGGAAGTGCACGTCCGGGTGCTCGTACTTGACCCACATGATCTTGGCGGCGTCCATCGGTGAGCCGCCGCCGAGCGCCAGGATCACGTCGGGCTGGAAGCTGGCCATGGCCTCGGCGCCGTTGTCGACGATCGACATGGTGGGGTCGGCCTCGACGTCGTAGAAGGTGTGGACCTCCATGCCGAGTCCCTTGAGCAGTGCCATCAGCTCATCGGCGTAGCCGTTGTTGAACAGGAAGCGGTCGGTGACGATAAAGGCGCGCTTCTTGTCCTTGAGGTCGGTCAGCGCCACCGACAGGCTGCCGCGACGGAAGTAGATCGATTCGGGGAGCTTGTGCCACAGCATGTTTTCCGCCCGCTTGGCCACGGTCTTGGTGTTGATCAGGTGCTTGGGACCTACATTTTCGGAGATCGAGTTGCCGCCCCAGGAACCGCAGCCGAGGGTCAGCGAGGGCGCCATGTCGAAGTTGTACATGTCGCCGATGCCGCCGTGGGAGGTAGGGATATTGACCAGGATGCGCGCGGTCTTGAGGCGGTCGCCGAAGTAGCGGATACGCGACTGCTGAGTGTCCTGGTCGGTGTAGAGCCCTGAGGTATGGCCGATGCCGCCAAACTCGACCATGGTGCAGGCCTGGTCCACCGCGTCCTCGAAGGAACTGGCGCGGAACATGCCCAGTGTCGGTGACAGCTTTTCGTGGGCAAAGGCGTCGTCGATGCTGACCCGTTCGCCCTCGCCGATCAGGATCTTGGTGTCGGCCGGCACCTCGATGCCGGCGAGTCCGGCGATGGTCGCCGCCGACTGGCCGACGATGGCGGCATTCAGCGCGCCATTTTTCAGAAGCACCTGACGGACCTGGTCGGCCTCGTCGGCGGACAGCAGGTAGGCCGCGTGGGAGGCGAAGCGCTCACGTACCTCGTCGTAGACCTCGTCGAGCACGATCACCGCCTGCTCCGAGGCGCACACCACGCCATTGTCGAAGGTCTTGGACATCAGGATCGAGGCCACCGCGCGCTTGATGTCCGCGCTCTCGTCGATCACCACCGGCACGTTGCCGGCACCCACGCCGATGGCCGGCTTGCCCGAGGAGTAGGCCGCCTTGACCATGCCGGGGCCGCCTGTGGCCAGGATCAGGTTGATGCCCTCGTGCTTCATCAGGGCCTCGGACAGCGCCACAGAGGGCTGGTCGATCCAGCCAATGATGTCCTGTGGTGCACCGGCAGCCACCGCCGCCTCCAGCACCAGCTTCGCGGCAGCGTTGGTGCAGTGACGTGCGCGTGGGTGGGGCGAGAAGATGATGCCGTTGCGGGTCTTCAGCGAGATCAGCGCCTTGAAGATGGCGGTGGAGGTGGGGTTGGTGGTGGGGATGATGCCGCAGATCAGGCCCACCGGCTCGGCAATGGTCATGGTGCCGGCTTCATCGTGGGTCGCGATGACGCCGCAGGTCCTGTCGTCCTTGTACTTGTTGTAGATGAACTCCGAGGCAAAGTGGTTCTTGATCACCTTGTCCTCGAGCACGCCCATGGCGGTCTCTTCCACCGCCTGGCGGGCCAGCGGTATGCGGGCCTGGTTGGCGGCAAGCGAGGCAGCGCGAAAGATCGCATCGACCTTCTCTTGAGAGAAGCTGGCAAAGACCCGTTGCGCGGCCTTGACCCTGGCGACGAGGGCGTCGAGTTCAGCGAGGTTGGTAACAGCCATTATTGGCCTCCAGTAGCGTGACAAAGGAAAGAAAAGCGACCTGCGAAACCTCCTCGGTGTGTACGGTGCCTGCTGCTCGGAGCGGGGCATGTGCCTGGCTCGGGCGTCGGCGAGCATAAGAAGCAAAGCGGCTTGAAAAGTGGCTTGATGTCTTCCCGTCGAGATTCAGTCTATGGCTGTCTCGATTCAGCTCTGCTGACAGGGGTCAGTTTTGTCGCCGGTATTCCGCTGATTCGAACATCATGATGATCGCAAGCATCAGCCCGGCCTATCCGTGGGCTGGGGTAGGGAGGGCGCTTCAGCCGAGCCCCCTGTGGAGGAGGAGAGGTAGGCTCCACCTCGGTCAGGAGAGGCCATTGGCAATAATGTCAGGACACAAATCGTCACTCCGACGGGTCTTGCGACCCGAGTGATGGTTGACTAGCCTTGTGTGACGATAGTTGGACGAAAGCTATACAGAACGAAAGGAGTCGTTATGTGGAGCCTCAAGGATTTTCATCTGCAGCCGATCGCCGGTGAATGGAGGGCTGGAAGTTCCGGCGAGTCGCTCAAGGTGATGGACCCCTACCACCAGAAACAACTGGTGGAGATCACCCAGGCAGATTGCTCCGACGTCGAGCGTGCCTTTGATGCGGCCGACCGAGCGCAACGGCAGTGGGCGGATACCAGCGCTACCCACAGAGCGGCTGTACTGCGCCGTGTCGCCGAACTGATGGAAGAGCGCAAGGATGAACTGGTCGAGTGGCTCATCCGCGAGTCGGGCAGCACTCGCATCAAGGCCGAACTCGAGTGGAACAATGCCTGGGAGATGTCGCTCGAAGCCGCCGCCATGGCCACTCGCGTGCAAGGTACCACTGCCGCTTCGAGCGTCCCGGGCAAGGACCATAGGGTCTATCGCAAGCCGCTGGGCGTGATTGGCGTGATCAGTCCCTGGAACTTTCCCTTCCACCTGACCCAGCGCACCATCGGCCCCGCCCTTGCGCTGGGTAACGCCGTGGTGCTCAAGCCTGCCAGCGACACCCCCTTGACCGGTGGATTGCTGCTGGCACGGCTTTACGAGGAAGCGGGGCTGCCGAAGGGGCTCCTCAGTGTTCTGGTTGGTGCTGGCAGCGAGCTCGGCGACCCGCTGGTCGGACATCGGCTCGCCAAGCTTATCTCCTTCACCGGTTCCACCGAGGTGGGCCGACAGATCGCCAAGGGGGCGGTCGGCGGAGAACATATCAAGCCAGTGGCACTGGAACTCGGCGGCAACAGTCCCTTTGTGGTGCTCGATGACGCTGACATCGATCGGGCCGTACGGGCGGCGGTGGTCGGCAAGTTCATGCATCAGGGCCAGATCTGCATCGCCATCAACCGTATCATCGTCGATGCGTCGATCCACGACGCCTTTGTCGAGCGCTTCGTCGAGCGGGTCAAGGGGCTCAAGGTCGGGGACCCCTCCGACGCACATACCGTCATCGGACCGATCATCAACGATCAACAGCTAGACGGGCTGAAGGACACCATCGACAGGGCCCGTGAGTCTGGTGCCCGGGTGGCGCTCGAGGGCTCTCTTGAAGGCCCTTGCCTGCATCCCTGGGTGTTCAGCCACGTCAGCGAAGAGATGGACCTGGCCTGCAACGAGATCTTTGGTCCGATCGCCGGCATCATCAAGGCCGACGGTGAGGCCGAGGCGATACGCATCGCCAATGCCACCGAGTATGGCCTCTCCGCAGCGGTCTTCAGCGGTTGTTCGGCGCGCGGCGAACGGGTGGCACGCCAGATAGAGTCGGGAATGGTGCACGTCAATGACATGCCGGTGAACGACGAACCACACATGCCGTTCGGTGGTGAGAAGAATTCCGGGATCGGCCGCTTCAACGGCGACTGGGTGCTGAACGAGATGACAACCGTGCAATGGGTCAGCGTCCAGCACGAGCCTCGCGACTATCCCTTCTGATGGTTTCCCTCGGATACGGTGCGAAGCGCGTGCCGCCTGCTAGAGTCAAGTAGACTTAGGGTTGTGGATTGAACCCTCTGTGAGCGTCCCTGGACCCTGGCCAGGGTCAACCGACAGCGCTAGGGTGAAAGGGAATCACGACCAACGTCTTAGACAAGGAGATGTTATGAAAAACAGCATGATGCGTCGTTTCGGAATGGCTTTCGTGATCGCGATGATGGCGGGTGGTCTGGCCGCCTGCGAAGAGGAAGGCCCTGCCGAGCAGGCCGGCGAGGAAATGGATCAGGCGGTCGAGGATGCCGGTGAGTCCATGGAAGACATGGGCGAAGAGATGGAAGAGTCGGCCGAGGAAGCCACCAACTGATGTGACAGGCGTCACCGTCAGCGGCGCTATGCCGAGAGAGGCAGCGTGAAGGACGGGTCTGCTCACACTGACCTTGTGGGTCGGTGATGTCGCCTGTCTTCGCCGCTGAGGAGTATCAGGATAAGAGGTCTGTCCCCAGGGGCAGGCCTTTTCTGTGTGCAACGGAGTTGTTTCATGATCAAGCGGATCAAGATCGCGGCGGCACTGAGCGGCCTGATGATGTCCCAGGCAGTGATGGCCGCCGCGCCCGAAACGTCACACTGGTCCTACACGGGAGACACGGGACCTGCCTACTGGGCTGACATCGACGACGACTTCAGTATGTGTGGCCTAGGTCGCAACCAGTCGCCCGTCGATATCGATGGCGCTATCGATGCCGAACTTCCACCGCTACAACTTGACTACGCGACCACCGGGACCAGGGTCTTCAACAATGGCCACACGGTGCAGGTAGCCTCCCCCGAGGGCAACACGCTGACGCTTGATGGGGATCTCTTCATCCTGCAGCAGATGCACTTTCACGCGCCTTCCGAGCACACGGTAGACGGACGCCGGTTCCCGCTGGAAGCGCATCTGGTGCACAGCGACAAGGACGGCAACCTGGCGGTAGTCACGGTGCTGTTCGAGGAAGGCGAGGAAAATGCAGCATTGCGCTCGCTTGCCGATAGCCTGCCAGATACCGCCGGTGAACGTGCCGACGTAACCGATACCGTGAACTTCACGCAGATGTTGCCGGCCCAGCATGACTACTATCGCCTGAACGGTTCCTTGACCACTCCACCCTGCTCCGAAGGCGTCCGCTGGGTGATCATGCAGAGCACGCAGGATATTTCATCTGATCAGGTCGAGTCGTTCTCTGCTGCGATCGGGGACGCCAATAACCGGCCGCTGCAGCCTCTGAATGCCAGAGTGCCACTCAAGTAGTTCCGTCTCTCGACAACACCTTGTCACATGGTGATAAGCATCGCTCCCGGACGTCGTCGGCGCTGCTGCGCTGGGTCCGGGCCGGCACTTGCATGGCATCATTGATGCCGTCGGTACTAGCCAAGTCGCGATTGTCACTCTAATGTAAACGGGGAAGTTACAAATTTTTCTCCGGGAGGTGCTTCATGAAGCAAGGAATGTTTCGTCGTCTGGCCCTGGCCAGCGCTGTGGCGTCCATGATGCTGGTACTGGCGGGTTGCGAGGACGACGCGGCCGAAGACGCTGGCGCTCAGGTGGACGATGCACGCGAAGCGGTGGAAGAGCAGGCGCAGGAGACCGCCGCCGAAGCGGAGCAGTTGGCCGAGGACGCCGGAGAGGCGATGAGCGAGACCGCCGACGATGCCGAGCAGGCGATGGATGAAGCCGCCGCCGAAGCGGAGCAGCAGGCCGAGGACGCCGGAGAGGCGATGAGCGAGACCGCCGACGACGCTGAGCAGGCGATGGATGAAGCCGCTGCCGATGCCGAACAGCAGGCCGAAGAGGCGGAGCAGGCGATGGATGAAACTGCTGCCGACGCTGAACAGGCGATGGATGAAGCCGCCGCCGATGCCGAGCAGCAGGCCGAGGACGCCGAGCAGGCGATGGACGAAACCGCTGCCGATGCCGAACAGCAGGCCGACGAGGCTGCCGCAGGAGCCTCCAACCTGGTCGACGATGCTCAGGAAGCGCTGGGTGATGCTGCCGATGCCGTGCAAGAGCAGGCCAACGAGGCCATGGAGGGCATGAGCAATCTGGCAGAGGACGCCCAGAATGCCCTGAGCGATATGGCCGGTGACGCCGAACAGGGGGCCGATGCGGCTGCCGAGAGCGCGGGTCAGGCGGTCGAGGAAGCCGGTGACGAGGTCGAGCAGGCGACCGACGAGGCGGCCCAGTAAGTCGAACCTTCTGGTCGGGGCTTTTGCGCCGGGCGTCGGTTCTACAGGCTCGGTTTCTTCAGGCTTGGCGCCTTCATGGCGCCTTCAGACGCACCCACCGGCCCTTGAGCCCGTCAGAAACACAAAAAGGCCGAGATCCTGGATCTCGGCCTTTTTGCGTTGCCTATCTGTGGGCTGGGTGGCCATCACTGCCCGCCGCTGAGGGCGGCAGGCAGCGACGATGATCAGCCGTTCTGCTCGATGCCCTGGATGTACCAGGGGGCATCGTCACGCATTTCGCGGATCAGGTGCCAGGTCTCGTTGAACTCGGTTTCGCTGCCGTTTTCCTTGAGCACGCCGTGGAACAGCACCCGCGCCTCGGCCTGGTTGGCGAACTCCTGAACGCCGCCGAGCTCCGCAAACAGGCGCACGATTTCGGTCTGGTTGTTGGCCGGCTCCTGGGCCCGCTGTTCGCGCAGCAGGTTGTAGAGTTCCGGCGTCACGTACTCCTGGATGCGCGGCAGGTCGTTGTTGTCCCAGGCCCGCTGAAGGGTCATGAAGTGCTCCTTGGCGCCGCCGAGGAAGCGTTCACGGTCGAACCAGGCGGGGTCTCCCTGAGGCCCTCCGGTCTGAGTGCCTGCGCTGTGGGCACCGAGACCTCCCGCGGAGCCCGGCATGTTGAACGGTGAGCTCTGGTGCTGTTCACGGTGCATGCCGGATGAACCGCCTCCCGCCGATGCGGTGGCCGTGCGCCGCCGTGCCAGCAGCTTGAACAGCAGGAAGGCCGCGCCTGCCATCAGCAGCAGGTCGACCATGCCGAGGCCATCGAAGGCGCCGCCGAAGAACAGCGCGCCGAGGAGGCTGCCGGCCAGCAGACCGCCGAGCATACCGCCCATCAGGCCGCTCTTCTTGCCGGCGGTCGGGGCGGCGTTGGGACGAGCGGTGTTCTGTGACTGGGTCGCACTGGGGCTGGCCTGGCGCGAGTAGGAACCAACACTCTTGCCGCCACCCAGGCGGCGGGCGTCGGCGCTGTCGACGGCAAGGCCGAAGCCCATCACGCCGACAAGGATCATCACGAGAAGGTGACGCATCGAAGACATCTCCGTAGTTCGGCCTGCATTGGCCAGTCTGGGCCTTTGACCCTGGTGGTCAGAGGCACGTCGCTCGTCCATTCTAGCGATAACGGGCGCCGCGGGAAGCCGTGTACAACGAAAAGTCGAGGAGACCCCATGCTGATCGAACGTAGTGACAGTCTGCTGCTGGTGGTCGACGTGCAGACGGCATTGATGCCGGTGGTGGAAAGAGGGGATCAGGCGATCACCGAGATCGGCTGGCTGGCGGCCGTGGCAGAGCGCCTGGAGGTGCCTGTGTGGGTGACCGAGCAGTATCCTCAGGGGCTCGGGGCGACCGA
>CEVO01072321.1_pt1 | contig 12168 bp, 11 predicted proteins | sample 531511 | NCBI WGS metagenome assembly CEVO01 (sample SAMEA2623907, study PRJEB7988) | marine metagenome | biome: marine biome (ENVO:00000447); feature: mesopelagic zone (ENVO:00000213); material: "saline water (ENVO:00002010), including plankton (ENVO:xxxxxxxx)" | depth 800 m | reverse complement strand
CTGGCGCGACTGCGGCAAACGGTCACGCCGGTGAATGGCGGCCGTTGTCAATGGATCCGCTTTCGACGGCATGGAGCCTGGCATCGTTTGCGCCGCCCCTGGCAGCGTTTGTCTTGTCGCTGTCCCTGACACGCGAGGCGCGTCAGCGCATGGTGATGGTGGTAGTGGTTGCTTGCGGAGCCAGCGCCGTCCTTGCAGGCATGCAATTGCTGCTCGGTGATGCGATCTTCCTTCATCCTCGCAGCATCGATGCGGGGGAAAGCGGATTCTTCGCCAATCAGAATACACAGGCCACCTTCCTCGCGTGTGGCGCCTTTGGGCTTGGTGTGCTGCTAACCGAGTTCGGCAATGCCCGACAGTCGCGGTCCTTAATTGCGCTTGGGATGGCAGCGCTCATCGTGACAGGCCTTTTGTTGAGCGGTTCGCGAAGCGGATTTCTCTTGCTGGCGCTAGCGGCAGCGATTCTCGCGCTGCTTGCACTCAAGCGTTTCAAAGGAAATTCGCGGCGACTGTTTTGGTTTGCCGCGAGCGGGCTACTCCTGCTCGCGCTCGGCGGCTGGATTGTCGCAGATCAGTCAGGAATCTCGGCACTCGATGATCTGCTCAACCGCTTCCAGAGTGGTAGCGATGGCCGCTTCTCGGCGATCTGGCCGGACGCATCGTGGCTTGCGCAAGCTCTCTGGCCCGCAGGGTCGGGGCTTGGTACGTTCGTACACGTTTTCGGTCTCGCCGAACGCCTGGAAGTCGTCGACGCTACTTTTGCCAACCGGGCGCATAACGACTGGCTCGAATTCGCGATCGAGACCGGCGTTGCTGGTATTGTTGCCCTGCTGCTGATGATTGCATTTCTTGGTCGTGCGCTGTGGCAGGCGCGCGCAATGCGCTGGGATGCTGCGATGCAGTGGGCGCTGTTCACGATCGTCGCGATCGCCGCCCATTCATTGGTCGACTATCCTTTGCGTGCCATAGCCATGTCTGTCATTGGCGCGCTTGCTGTGGGCCTTCTCCTGTCGTCTCCAAATGTGGACACTCAAACCGATGTTGATCCGTAAAAACTGGCCCATCGTCATCGTCACGAGCTTGCTTCTTGGTGCTTGTCAAAGCACCACGGGCGCTCAGGTTGCGCGGGACAATGCCGCTTACGAGACACTTGATCGTACCGCCCCCGACGAAAGTGCATTATACCGCATCGGTCCTTTCGACCGGTTGACCATCTCGGTATTCAACGAGCCCTCTTTGTCTTTCTCGGACATTCCCGTCGATGCGCGCGGCCAGTTCGAATACCCGCTGATCGGGACCGTCGAAGCGCAGGGCAAAACCCCGGCAGAGCTCAATGCGGAGATAAAGCGCCGCCTCGATGCGGAGTTCTACAACGACGCGCAGGTAACCGTTTTCGTCAATGCTTCGGCGAGTCAGTACGTCACCGTCGAAGGGAGCGTGACGGACCCTGGCCGTTACGAATTGCCCAACGGCCGTGCCACCCTGTTGGAAGTGGTTGCCCTCGCCAAAAGTCCGACCCGTACGGCAGCGCTGGATCAGATCATGGTTTTCCGCGATGTCGATGGTGAACGTTATGGCGCGTTGTTCGATCTCGATGAAATTCGCAACGGGATCGCCGAGAATCCCGATATCATCAGCGGCGATGTCATCGTTGTCGGCAATTCCGCTTTGAAGGGGGCGTTTCGCGATTTCCTTCAGGCGGCACCCTTGTTCAACGTATTCACGCGGTTCTGACGCGAGGGCCCCAATGGAAAGCCTGCCGGTTTCCGAAACCACCGTTTTTGCCCGCCTGCGCGCGGATGTGGCCGTTTTGGCGGGCCGGGCCGCAGCGCGCAGCAACACGCGCTATGTCCTGCGGTATGGATTGTTTTCGCCAGGACTTCATTATGTCCTGGGGCGCCGGCTGCAGGAAGCGCTGGTGAAAATACCTTTGGTCGGTGGCATTCTTCGCCGCTTTCACTGGTTTGTTCAGGCCCTCCTCTTTTCCACGGACATTTCGCCCACGGCGACAATCGGCGGGGGATTCTACTTGCCGCATCCCTTCGCCATCGTGATCGGCGACGGGGCGGTCATCGGGCGCAACGTCTCCATCTATCAAAACGTGACTATCGGGCAGCGAAACGCCGATAACGCCGCGATGGCGCGCATCGAAGACAATGTGTACATCGGCGCAGGGGCAGTCATCCTAGGCGGGGTGACCGTGGGAGCGGGTGCAATCATCGGCGCAAATGCCGTGGTGCTCCAGGATGTACCCGCTGGCGCGCGTGCTGTCGGCAATCCGGCGCGGATTGTTTCGGGCGCTGCCGGAGAACGAACTCAGGCCGGATAGACGCGGTCGTTTTCGACCCTCGCTCGTGCATTGTCAGCGGTCCGGTCGCCCGTCAGCGAGAAGACCGCTTCGATCTTCCTGGCCAATGCTTCCGGTCTCCTGCCAACGACGCGTTCTCGTGCATTATCGGTCAATGCCGCAAGCTTCCCGGGATGGATCAACAAGCCTGCGATTGCCGCACGCCACTGCTGGACATCGCCAGGTTCGACCAGCAGCCCGTCGACCTCGTGTTCCACCATCTCGGGCAGGCCGCCAATGCGGCTGGCGATGACGGGTAGCCCTGCAAGTTGCGCATGCTGGATCACGCCTGGAAAATTCTCCTGCCACAATGACGGCACCAGCAATGCGTCGGCGTCCACCATTCCCTGGCCGACCTCGTCCGTACTGACGAAGCCGTGGAAGGTCAGCCAGTCGAGTCCGCCGAAGCGCGACCGGAGTTCTTCGGCATCGGGTCCGGTGCCCATGATGTGCAATTCGACGCGGTGCGTTTCAGCCAACGGGACCAGCGCCTCGATCGCGATGTGAAGGCCCTTCGATGAATCGAGCCTGCCAACGAACAGGAGGCGTATGCGGCCATCTTGCACGGACGACCGCGACGGGACCGGGTAGGTGTTGGGGTTGCCGATGGCGAAGGCGTCGCGGTGGGCCACTTGCGGCACGAAGCCTGCCACTGTCTCGAGGTTGGCGCGCGATGGGCTGATGAAACTCAGGCGATCGGTCTGATCCCATGCGGCCGTCTTTATCCGCGAAGAAATCCGGCAAGTGCCGCATTGCCCCTCGCATTGCCCGCCACCGCGATACCGCGACATGTTTATGCAGGCCAGCGCCTGGTCGTGCAGCGTGTAAACCACCGGCAAGCCGGCCTCGGCATAGGCCTTGATGCTGTTGTGACCAAGGCCCTGGAGCACGTGGATGTTGACGATGTCGGGCCGGAAATCGGCTATCACGCGCTTCGCCAGATCGACGTTGAAGCGGGAGAAGTGATCCGCAGTATGGAATGCCAGTTTGCCGAGCGGAGTTACCTTGGACTGATCGAAAATCGTGTAGGGGCGCGGCATGAACACGCGATAGAGGGTCATATTGTCGGCGTTTGTCTCGCCCCACACCTCATCATCGCGCGACGGCGAGGTGGTAAGAACCCCTATATCATCGCCTTCGTCCTGCAACCGCAGGGCAAGCGTGCGAGCGCTTTGTTCTGCTCCACCTATGATAAATGGTTCATAGGCACTCGACACCAATAACACGCGGCGTTGCACAAATAATCCTTCGGATGGGGAAGATGGTCGGGCGTTTAGCGCTTTCATCGCAGACGCGAAACTGCAAAAGGTTGCCGCCGTATCGAGGTAATCCAGAGCGTCATGACTTCCATACTGCTGAATGCCCGCTTCACCGGCCAGGCGCTGACCGGGGTTCAGCGCGTATGCTATGAGCTCGGCCGCCGCTTCATGGCGCTGCGAGGGGATGTCGAAGCCATTGCGCCCACACCGCCGCTCCCGGGGTACGAAATACCCGTAACCGTCAGCCCGGGCAGGAGCGAAAGGAACACCGGTCATCTGTGGGAGCAGACCACGCTTAGGCGAGCGGCTGGCCGGGCTGACTTGCTGGTCAATCTCAACAACACCGGTCCGCTGGGACTTCGCAGACAGATACTGATGATCCACGATGTGAATTACCTGCTCGGCCCGGACGGATATTCGCGGGGCTTTCGCACCGGCTATCGGATTGCGCAGGCAATCCATGCGCGCACGGCGGCGATCTGTACCGTTTCGCAATGGTCGGCAGGGGAAATCGGCAAGGCGTTCGGCATCGCGCCCGAGACGATCGAGGTCATTCCCAACGGAGCCGACCACCTTCTCGAAATGAAATCGGATCCGCAGGCTGTCGACCGCTTCGGTTTGTCCGAAAGGCCGTTCGCATTGTGCGTCGGCAGCGCAAACCCGAACAAGAACTTTCCGGCAGTCATGAAAGCATACCAGGGCCTTGACGACCCGGCCTTCGACCTCGTGATTGTGGGAGGCTCGTCAGCCAACATTTTCCAGGCGGAGGGGACTTTTGCGGATTGCCCCGGCATCCGGCGCCTGGGCCGTGTCAGCGACGAGGAACTTCGCGCTTTGATGGAAGCGGCGGCGGTGTTCGTCATGCCGTCGTTCCTGGAAGGTTTCGGCCTCCCACCGATCGAAGCGATGACGCTCAATACCCCGGTGGTCAGTTCGAATGCATCGGCCTTGCCTGAAGTGTGCGGCGACGCGGCACTTTATTTCGACCCTAGAGACATCGGGGCGATCGGGCGCGCGATGGTGCGGGTAATCGAAGACCAAGAGCTTGCAGACAAGTTGCGGCACGCGGGGAAAGCACGCGCTACCCTGTTCAGTTGGGATAACGCCGCGCGCAAGTTCACGAGTTTCGCCGGACGCGTTCTTGCTGAACGCAGCAAAGCGACGCACAACTGAAGCAACGCCCAGAAAATAAGGCCTTTCCTACAGGGTTGCAGCCTGCCTAATGCACCGGCTCCCATTTTTTCGAGGAGCCCGTCCCATGGATAAATTTGCCGACTACCGCGACAGCGCGGAAATGCCCTCGCGCGCGCCTTTCGCTATCGATCCGCATGACAGTCGACCGCTCGCGAGTATCCCCAAAGGGATTTACGTCGGCACCGGAGGCGATGTCACGCTGCGCGGAATCGATGCTTCGAGCGACGTGACCTATCGCAACCTGCCTGACGCCAGTTACATCGCGGTTCGCGCCTCGCATGTGCGCGCCAGCGGCACGACTGCCTCGAATCTCGTCGGGGAGGGCTGAGCCATGCACATGAGCGGCAGCATCGGCGGAACGAGCCTTGCCTCGGTCCTGAAACTCGGCGTGCCGGTACCGGGCAAAACCATCTCCGCCCCCATGCCTGCCGATTTCGCAGCCGCGTGGACGGTCGCCGAATACACGCCCAAGGTCAGCCTGACCTTCGGTGCGCGCGGGCTTCCCGTCGCCAGTCTCGACAAGACGCCTTCCGAGATATTCGACCTGTTCTCCACCGCCCGCAGCGCGCTCGCCAACACCTACTACGTATCGCCCACCGGCAACGATACGACCGGGACCGGCACCAGCGGGGCACCGTGGCGTTCGATCTGGAAGGCGGTTCAGGCCGCCAATGCCACCGGCCAGCCTGCCAAGGTTATGGTGGCGGCGGGCGATTACGGCATTCCCAACAACCAGGTGCTGGGCAACGTCTTCCCGACCGTGGACATGGCCTTCATCGCCACCGGGGGCCGCGTCGTCACCGGGACGTGGGCGGATTTCAATGCGCCTGCCGCCGATGCGACCTACCCCAACACCTACAAGTTCGCCTACGCCAACTGCACCCGCGTAATCGACCTCGTGAACGTGGACCGCGACGGGTTTTATCCCGACCTCAAGCACGTTTCGTCGCCCGCAATCTGCAACCGGACGCCGGGAAGCTGGCACCAGGACGGCACCTCGATCTGGCTCAACCGCGCGGATGGCGCTGCGGTGACTTCCGCCAATACGCGCATCCTTCGTGCGTCGGTGGCCGTGTGGCGCATGACCAGCCCGGTTAGCATCTTCATGGGCAACGAGGATGGTTCTTCCGGCTTCGAAACGCAGGGCGGGTTCTCGACCGGCGCGGGGCTGGACTATCGCCCGACGACGTTGCCTGCATCTCGCAAGGCGGTGGTCGTGGAAAAAAGCACCTTCCGCTACAACGGCGGCATCCTGTCGGTCGCGCACACCGGCAATGGCGTGATCCTCTACGACCTGCATGGCCTTGCCCTGTTCGCCAATTGCGATGCGAGCGGCAACGTGGGCGACGGCTTCGGGATCAACCAGGCCAACGTCGCCAACGCCAAGGGGCACATGGTCACGGTCAACTGCCGCGCGATCAAGCTGGGCATCGGCAGCGGGGTCGCCGCCGTGGCGCAAAGCGCCAATGCCTACACGCTCCACAAGGACGTGCTGGGCGCGGACTTTGCCGGCGAGTACGCGCGAGCAGGCGGCGGGACCGTGCGCAACATCGACGACAGCCTGATGTGGGCGGCGGGCAGCCGCTTCGGCCTCGATCATGGCGATGCGATCAATGGCGGCGGCACGGTGCCATCGGCAGTGATGATGAACAACAATGCGAAATGCTGGCTCGACCGCTGCGAGGTGGACGTACCGACCGGCGTTTACGGCTTCTACGTCGGCCCGACCGCAGCCGTGCGCACCCGCAACATGGCCCCCAACCGCACGATGAACTATGCGGGCGGCACGGTGGGGGTTTGGTAGGGGATCAGCCTGTCGGTGGTGCCGAGGCCGCAGGTTGTCGGCCCTCGGCAGCCACCGACAGACCTCGCAGTACGAGGAACACCAGCGATATCGCCGCCATGGCAATCACCGATCCGATCAGGCCGCCGGCCATTGCCCCGGCCCAGCAGGCAGCAAGTATCGCGGCGGCATAAAGGATGTTCAGCGAGGCAAATCTGCGGACGTTGCCGGCGCTGTTCAACGCCATGGAAAACGTGTCGGCAACAAGGCGCAAGCAAGCACCCAGGAAAATGCACCCGGCAATGACCGGCGCCCATGGGAATTGCAGCTCGGGCAGGAAAACATGCCCGACGAATATCGCGACGAGCGCGCCCGCGGACAAGGCGATGGCCGCTGCTGCAACGGGCATGGCGAGCCGCATCGATTTCTGGCGCCAGCGATCGATATCTTCGCGATGCAGGCGAACCAGCCGGGGCAGGGAAGGGGTCAGCACACTTGTCTGGACGAGCGTTTGCACGGCATTGGCGAACGTCCAGAAGAACACGTACAGACCCAGCGCCGTCTTGGAAATCAGCGCGGCAAGAATGAAGCGATCGCCGAAAGTGATCGCGATCAGCGCGAGGTCCGATGGCCAGATCGCGAGCGAGGAGGGCAGCACCCTGCGCGTCCAGTTGCGGCTGATGTCGGTGTCGGTACGGGAAAACATGCCGTTGCGGCCGCACCAGTACAACACCGCCAAAAGGTTGATCAGCGAGCCCGCGGCCCATCCGGCCATGACCGTTTCGAGCGTGCGGTAGCCGGGGTCGAGCAGGCCCAGCAGGGCGACCACGGGCACCCACAAGGCGCTGCGCACGGCGACCGACAGATTGGCTGCGAAATTCGCATGAAGGGCGGTAAGCGCCAGGTACAGGTCCATCCCGATCGCTTCCCCCCACGCCACGATCAGCGCGAGGACGAACAGCGTGTCCACGTCATGGCCGAGCCACACCCAGGCGGGCACGAACACCAGCGTGCCCACCGTCATCGCGACCACGCGAGCCACCAGCCGGTGGCGCAACACGCTCAGGCTGTCGGCCATGTCGTCCGACACCATGTCGCGGACCAGGTGGAAGTTCAGGCCGAGGCCGAGCAGCGAGGGCGCGAGCAGGACGGCCCCGGTGATAAGGCCGAACAGGCCCAGCGCGACCAGCCCGATGCTCCCGGTGATATAGATCGTCAGCGCGAACCGCAGGACGAGCGTGGCAATCCGCAAGGCGAATATCGCGAGGGAAGAGTTGATCGCTTTGCCCATCAGACGGTTGCTCGGTATCGCTTTGTTGTTACATCGGGAGCGAATCGGGAACACCCGATGCCATGCGCGATAGGCGTTTTCCAACGAGCCCCAAGCACCGATTTCATCATGAAGCCAAAAACCCCTTTCACCCCCGATTTCTTCATCATCGGTTTTCCCAAATGCGGGACGACCAGCCTGGCCAGCGCACTGGGCCAGATTGACCGGGTCGTGGTCGCGAGCGAGAAGGAGCCGCATTTTTTCAGTCCTGAAAATTCCTATTCGGGCGTTTTCTATGACGAAGACGGATATCGTTCTCTTTTTGGAACAGATGTGGATGGCTGCCTGACCTTCGAAGCATCTACTTGGTATGCCTACAATCCGGGGGCCTTGAGAGATATCCAGCGCCGTAACTCAGAAGCTGTTTTCGTCCTGTGCTTGCGCGATCCGCGCGAAATGATCCGCTCGCTTCACAGCCATAACCAGAGAGATGGGGTGGACGATTTTCTTGAGGCTGCGGATGCGTGGGAAAAGCAAGCATCGAGGAAAGCCCCGGTCCAAGAACAGGCAAGGCGGCTCGAATATCGAGACCTGTCGAGCTTAGGATCGCATTATGCGCGTGTGCTTGAGCAAGTGGGACCGGAAAAGCTTCATGTCCTATTTCTCGAAGATCTCGTTGCGCAACCGCAAACAGAACTGTCCCGTCTCGCAAATTTTTTGGGATGCGACGAAGTTGCCTCCGCTCGTCTCGCCAAGGAGAATGCCGCGCGCGCCTATCGCGCTCCTCTCCTGCGAAAATTGCACCAGTGGAGGAAGGGAATGGTAGTCAGTGCGATCATCCGGATCGCTAAGGCCGTTATTCCTGGATCGTTGAGGTACCGGCTGCTGTATCACGAACCAGCAAAGCAGCAGAAAGCTGCCATCAATCGATTTGTCAGCGTGACCAGCCAGCACCGGGACGACCAGCTAGCGTTGATCGAGGCTACTGCATTCCGGCACGGTCAAGATCAGGTAGCCAGCACTGCACGACGCCTACTGCAACAGGAATCTTAAAGTCGGACTATTTCCGTCTTTGGAACTCCCCATTGCCAAGCCAATATCCGGCTCGTCGCATAGCCGAGACTGATAAGGCATAGGTTCGGCGAGAAATTTTCTGTCATCAGGCCCGTAAGGTTGAAGGCGACCAGTAGGAGAAGCTTGGACCGGTCCGTTTCATCCAATGTCGACATAAACAATGCCGCGATCACGATTAGTCCTGCGAGCCCCAGATTGGATATAAGGATGATGTAGAAATGATCGATCGGGACGATGAAGAGACCCCAAGAGGTATAATTCATAGCGCCTGTAAAGCACCCCGTTCCACAACCGAAGAGTAATGCAGCTGGTTGCCGTTCCATAAGGATGGTGAACGGGGCAAACCACGATGTCTCAATTCGCGTCTCGAGGCTCGCCAATCGAAAGTCGTAGGCAGCGAGATCCAGCGGGCCAATGACCGCCATGAGAATCAGTGGCAAGGGAATGACAAGGAAAGAAGCCATGGCGAAAATACGATGGCTGCGCACATCGCGCAGCCCCTCAGCCAAGTAGCTTTCTGCAAAAATATAAACGAAGAGCACCATGGCAATTGCCATTGTGGTCCGGTTAGTGGCCACTTCGCATGCTACGATAACCCCGAGTAACAGAAGCAGCGATGATGCCGGACGTAAAGTGCGATGGATAAATACGTAGGAAAAAAGCGCGATCTTTGCTGAAGCCGCAGAGACGCCCCCAAACCCTGCGACGCGTTCTCGTTCACCGATCCACCACTGACGAGCCAATTCTTTTTCTTGTCCAAATTGGGAGATTGACAAACCCTCCCACGGAAATTCGAAGAATTGGTCAAGAAAAAGGCCGATTATCGAAATCACGCAAAGACCAAGCATCCCATTACGAAATATCTTATTCTGCGCCGAAAAATCTGCGAGCAGCCATCCGACAAACAGAGGAAAATACATCTTCAAGCCGGACATTAACCAAACTAAGTTGGAGTCGACCAGTTGAGATCCAATACCAACCGCAAATGCTAAAATAGATAGGGTGGTTATTGCGAGCCAGTTGCCGCGCTTATATCCTAACTCATAAGCAAATATGCCAACACATACTGCACCAAAAGCGTCTACAAGAAACCATGCTGGTCCAGTACCTGATATCAGCGTCAACCAGCGAAAAATTGCCGACAGGCCATCTCTAAAGGCATAAGCGAGCGCCGTTCCTAGGACGACTATTGCTTGAGTGCGGCTTAAGTTCAGCACCGTCGGATGATTAGTCGGCATCGGGCTTTGCCCAATTTTCCATTACGTGTCGAGCGTCTAAAGCTTGCCTCGCCGTTACCTGATGCCCGCCACTGGCCAAGGCAGTATTAGGAACTTTGAAGTACTTCGCAAACTCCCTAATCAGTTCTGCGCCTACAAGATCATCGTCCTTGGCGTATGAAACAAAACCGGGCGGGTAATTTTGAAAATTGTAAGGGTTACAATGGTTGTTCGACTGGAATTCGAACAGGGGTAGCCTGCCAAGTTCTAGGGCTGGCATTAAAGCGATATATCCATCGACAAAGTCTAATTGTCCGGCCGCAAGAATTGCATGTAAGCCGCCGTAGCTTACTCCCGCCACGTATGTGTGCGAAGGTTGGGCGGCTCGATTGAGCTTTGCTTGGGTGGCGGCCATCCAACCAAAAAACGCTTGGCAATATAATTTACCGCCATCATTAAAATAGCTAGGATCATCGACAACTAGCCGCACGTAAATCCGCTGCGCATCCATTGAGTTGATCGCTTCGAGTGCAGACAAGTCCCACTGACTCTCATCGTTCTCTAATCCGTGGAGGAGATAGAGCCTGATATCGCCCTCCCCCTCGATACGGGCCACTTCGAAGACCGGCTCGGGGGTCTCCCCTTCGATAGCGGCGAAGGCAGATTTAGAGAGGTAATAGGCTGCTCCTCGCACCCGGTTGCTGGCCATCGCGAGCGCAATCGCCACTACAGCGAGCGCAAGGAGAAGGACCAGCCACCGTCTGCCAGACATTGCTCTCATCCGCTCCTCCCCAGCACAACATTCTCGAGCCGGCGTTCGCCGCTCGTGCCGGATACGGACATGACGCGCACTGCTACCGTGCAAGGGCTCGACAATTGCGCGGACCGGGCAAAGCGATCCTCGATCGCAAGCACCGGCCCCAACTGCAGCGAAGCGGGTGAGGCGGGGCACTGGAGGGCAAGCGTGATGGCGGGTTCGCCGGGGCTGCGGGCGGCCGTGTTCCAGGCCAGCGCATAGGATCCCGGCGCAAGGCTGACGTGCTGGATCGCGATGGTATCGGCGCCGCTGGCGCTGCCTTCGACCACCAGCGCTTCCCCTTCGGTTTCCAGCCGCAAGGTGCTGCCCGGGATGCGGCGCCACTCGAAAGGAGCCCGCACGCGTTGCTCGGCATCGGTCATTCCGGCAAACCCACCCTGCCACAGACCCGTCGCAGCGCGATCCCCCGGCCCGACCAGCGCCGTCCACGCAGCCCACGCCGCCTCGGGATCCCGTTCGAACAGAATCTGCGCGAACCGCCGCGCACCAAGCGGGTCGGCGCGGTATCCCTGTTCGCGCGCCGCCGCGACCAGCGCCAGGCGATCGTCGAAACCATCACTGTCGAGCGCGGCTGCACCGTTCAGCACGTTCGTGGCCCATGTCTCGTTGCGAGCCATGGCGGCAGCCAGCGCCGCGCGGGCGGGCGCGTCCGCTGCGACCAGCCGCAGCGCGCCTTGCGTAACATCGCTCTGCGGGTCGTTGCGCAGCATGGCTTCCATGCGCAGGGCCGCGATGTCGGGTTCGTTGCCGCGGATCGCCTGTTCGACGGCCAGCGCCTGCGCCAGCGTATCGCGCCAGCCGGTTGCCAGGCCACCGGCCAGCGCTGCCGAAGCGCCATCGGCATCGCCCTCCAGCGCCAGCGAAAGGGCCAGCAGCGACAGGTGGCCCTGGCGCACCGGCGCATAATGCACCAGTTCGCTCGCAAGCGTGGTGGCCGGCTGGCCCTGCTCGATCGCAAGACCGACCGCTTTTGCGCGATGGGATTGCGAGAACGGGCCCATGCCGGGCAGCCCGGCACCGGCCCGGTCAAGCCCCGCGACCAGCACCAGGCACGAAAAGGCAATGGCACCGGCCCAGGCCAGGCCACCGGACAGCGAGGAGGCGCTCATCGCTTACCTTTCGTATTCGTAATAACCGTCGGCATAGGCATAGCCCTGGTTATCCAGCCGGCCGCTCTTGCTGAAATCGAAGCGCGAGAATACCGCGC
>CEVO01123404.1_pt1 | contig 12344 bp, 16 predicted proteins | sample 531511 | NCBI WGS metagenome assembly CEVO01 (sample SAMEA2623907, study PRJEB7988) | marine metagenome | biome: marine biome (ENVO:00000447); feature: mesopelagic zone (ENVO:00000213); material: "saline water (ENVO:00002010), including plankton (ENVO:xxxxxxxx)" | depth 800 m | reverse complement strand
CTGCAGCAATTGCAATATGTTCCCATCTGGGTCCTTGAACGTGGCCACCCAGCCGCCCCAGGTCTCCTGTTCTGGCTGACGTATGAACTCGACTCCAGCATGGGAAAGGCGCTTAACTTCGGCATGGATGTCTGTGACACCTAGGTGGGGCATGAACCTAAACGGGTCCTTTGAGCCACCAGATATTTCGCTATGGTGTCCGATGTTGAACCGGACTTCACCAAGCTCAAAGGAGATAAAATCGTCGTGGCGCGAATGCAGTGGGAGACGGAGCACATCGTAATAGAAACCGAACATGCGATCCAGCTCGTTAGTCCACAATGTTACCCCGATAACGCCCGTGACCATATCTCTCTCCTTGGTATCCGGCTGATAGTCCGTTAAAAAATAAGGCCGTCCCGACGAGTCGGGACGGCCTTATCTAATTTTATCTATACAGCTGACTAAACTTCGGAAAGTTCGCCCCGGCGCTTAGCTGCCGCACAGCGCGGGCACAGACCATAGAAGTCCACTCGTTGCCAGGCTACTTCAAAATCCGACTTGGCGGCGATTTGCTGACGCAGACCCACTACCACGCTTTCAACGTCATGGTTCGTCTCGGCGTCGATAACGTTCTCACACTCGATGCATACCAGGTTCACGTGCGGTTCCATGTTCGGTTCGTAGCGTGACATCTTTTGGAACGGGAGTTCTTGTATAAGACCGCTCTTCTGAAGGACTCCCAAAGTAGAATAAATCGTGGCCAGGGTCATGGACGGGAAATGCCCTTTGACCCTGTCATATATTTGTTGGACCGTGGGGTGGTCGGAGGAATTCAGGACCACCTCAGCGATTGCGAGGCGCTGCGGAGTGACTCGTACCGCCCACTCACGCATCCGCTCGACAAGCTGCTGCTGGGTTAACATTGGCTCTCCTGGGTAATACGGACCTGGGAGGTGTCGCAGACCTCCCATCGTGAACTCGAGATTCCCCGGGTCCGCACCCGACGAATCCACCTCAACTATAACTGGATTCAGTCGTCCAGGCAACCCTATTTATTTGATTTCTCGACTATCTTTATTCCTATTCCTGGGGTAAGAGGGTTCGATTGTTACATTTATCACATATTGGAGACCGGCCGCCGTAGGCGTGCTTCATAGTAGAATCATCAGATATAATACCGGTCTCGGAGAGATGGCTGAGCGGACGAAAGCGCTGGTCTCGAAAACCAGTATAGGGGCAACTCTATCGTGGGTTCGAATCCCACTCTCTCCGCCACGCATGGACTACCACTAAGGACTCTTCATAAGTGAGAAGCGTTCTTAACCAGCTATCAGGGCAGCGAAGCTGATTAGGTGAACAGGTCGAAAATATTCCCTAGTGCTCCGCTATCTGCACGGTAGATTTCAGTGTATTTACAGCGGGTACAGGTTACCGTAGTGAACTTACGACTTTGAACATCAAATATCTTTGACAAGAACCCTCCGGTAGCCCTGAACTCGCTTGTTTCGTATTCACCGTTAGAGCACTTAGAGCATTTGAAGTTGGCAGCGGCCATTGTCCATATCTCCCGTATATCTGGCTATGATCCATACAGTTTAACAAGACGGTCGTTCCCATAAACTCAATTCAGACCAATGTTAACCCCGCGATAAAAAAACCGACTCCACGCACCGGGACGACGTTTGACCTGGCAGCCTCTTTCTAATGGCCTCACGAAGCTTGCCTGCGCACCTTGACCCTTAATACAATCCATTCCAATGGTACTGGTACTGCCCATTTGGCGTTCCAAAGAACGGTACGATAACGGGAGGCGGTAAGATGTCAGAGGAACTAGGTAGGATTCAACGACCCACAGCAAGTCAATACGATGGGCGGCGCAAACTAATGCTGGTGCCTTTGATATACGGGCCCCAAGCGGACGACCTCACAGGCGCAGAAGTCCTGAAAAATTACTGGGATCAGATGCAGACCCAGGTGAACGCTTTGGAGGGCGCTTTAGGTGGATTGCAGCACATCTATCACGAGAGCCTGACCGTCGGTGGACCAGAAGGGCTGGAACAGTTGGCTGGCGCAGACCAACGGAGCCATGCCTTTATATCCGGCAAGACCGAATCTGGCGCGGTATTGGAACCTACGGAAGACATGGATGTTTTGCTTGAGACCTTAGATCTGCAACGGTGCATGATGATCCCGTTGGCGAGCCCAAGCGTAGGTTCCCGGCTCCAAGAATGGCACGCCGACAGCAATCGACAACGTTACGAACACATCGCCAATCAGATTGACAGCACTCTGGGCGAGAACGAGGCAGGGTTGCTGCTAATCAGCGAACGTCACCAAGTCCAGTTCCCGGACGACGTGGAAGTCTTTTACGTATCACCGCCAGCCCTAGACGATTATCGCCGGTGGTTCCAAAACTGGATGGAGCAACAACAGTCAACTGCTGGTGCAAGCAGAGACTCAGATACGGATGCCATCGAGGAAAGTGATCACCCAGGCAGCAGAGACGACGAGGACACCGAGAATACATAGCTGCGCCGGTTAGACCACTGCCACTGCCGTAATTTCAACCAGCTGCTCTGGCTGTCCTAGTATCTGGTGCATCGAGATGCCAGTTGCTGATGGGAAGCGCTCTCCAAAGTGCTTGCGCCGGACCTCGCCGACTTTCCTGTAGTCCATCATTCCGTTGGGAGCTACCCATTCAATGGTGTTAACAATGTCGTCCATGGAATATCCGCCCTCATCCATGATTCTGGCGATGTTACTATAGGCCTGCTCCGTTTGGGCCACGATGTCGTAGCCACCGACCGTGACCCCAGTGGCGTGGTTCATCGACGACTGACCCGATATCTGAAGCATCCGACCCTTTTTGACCCCTGCATTCTGGGTGAGAACGCTGTAGTTTTGCTCCCATTCGGGCACTCTAATCTCCTCTCTGATACCCCTCTTCACAGCTACAACCTCGGTCTCCACATGTCCGTCTGGACGTAACAGCCGGTTGACGGGAATGTGGGTGGACGCCGGGAAGCGGTCTCCGAAGAATCCACGCCTAACATCGGCGGTATTAGGGTACTGAAGCAGACATTGAGGGGAGATGTAGTCGAGGGTCTTGACCACGTCCTCGGGGCCGGATCCAGCACCATCCAGCACTTGGCTGATTATCCCGTAGGTCAACTCCATCTGCCGGGCCGTATCCTGAGGATAGTTAGACTGGCCGTCAACGTCCTCACTGCCCACAAAGCCCGAGGTCCAGACCATGTCCTCCACCTCAACTCCAGGCACGTAGGTGAGCTGACCATAGCGGCCCCAGCCGGGATTAATCGGTCTCTTCTCTCCCTTCATTGCCACCATGCTGACCTCAATGAGAGCGTCGGGCCGCAAGAGACGTTCCACACAGATGCCGGTAGCCCCCAACGGCGTACCGTTCAGGTATTCCTGGCGGATAACGCCGGTCTGTCGATATAAGGGGAGGGCTGTGGCGTCAATGTAGTCCACAGTCTGCACCACGTTCTCAAATCCCATTCCCGCGGCTTCCAATACAACCGCCAACTTCTCGTATATCACCCTGGTCTGGTCCAGCAGGTCTCCCTTGCAGACCACCCGCCCCTGCGCTGAATCATACTCGCTGGCGGTCTGGCCAGAAAGATACAAGATTCCAGAGTTCTCGGCTCCCATGCAAAATGTGTACCGGTTCAGATCAAGCCAGGGGAACTTAGCCGGATCAACTTCGATGATGTTCTTGCTCATGCTATCTCCAATGGCTGTTAGCTGATCACTCCACTATCCAACAAGCGCGTATATTCGTCGTCGGGAACCTGAAGAAGTTCCTGAATCACCTTCTGGTTATGCTCCCCCAAGAGAGGTGCGGCCCGGGCGATACCTGGTTGACCACCGTCCACTGCCCAAGGGAACGCTCCCAGAGGACGGGGGCCGACCTCAGGGTGATCTGGTGATTGTACGAACCCTCTCGCAACCATGTGTGGGTCGACCAACACCTGGGCCGAATCCAATACTGGCCCGGCCGGCACTCCGGCCTTTTGGAGACGGCCTACAACGTCGTGCACGTGGAGCCCAGATGTCCAATCCTGGATCAGAGGCTCCAGATCACCTTGGTGAGACAAACGGGCTTCAGGATTGGCGAACCTGGTGTCTGAAACCCATCTCGGGTTCCCCGAAACTTGGGCCAGGGCTTTAAACTGAGCATCGTTTTCCACCGAAATCGCCACCCAGTTTTCAACGCCTAGGCAACGGAACACGTTATGGGGCGCCTTGTTCTTGTGGCGGTTGCCCACCCGCTTCGGCTCCGTACCGTCCAGTGTGTATTCCATCACCGCCTCAGGTATCAGAGTGCCCAAGGCTTCGGTCATGGCCACCTCGATATGCTGCCCTTGTCCGGTATTGGCCCGGTGATAAATAGCTTCCAACAAAGAGAGTATGCAATAACAACCACTGAATGCATCGGGGAACAGTCCGCCCATGATCCGGGGATGGGAACCTTTATGCCCGGTCACTGACGCCAAGCCACTAAACAGGTTTATGACGCTATGAAAACCAACCAGATCTTTCATGGGCCCGGTGCGTCCGAAAGCCCCCAATGACAAGTAGATAACGTCTGGCCTTAGACGTTTCACGTCTTCGTAGCCCAGGCCCATGCGTTGCATGGTGCCACTGGAGTAATTCTCAACGACAATATCGCTCACCGAGATGATCTGCTTAGCCAGCGCCACGCCTTTCGGGTCTCGCAGGTTCAGAGTGCAGCTCATCTTGCTGGAGTTGACCATATTGAAGCCACCGCTACGGTTGACTCCAGGTTCATTCGCGGCGAATGGCGGCCAAATGCGAGTGGTGAGGCGCTCTTGGGTCTCGATCAAAATCACTTCAGCGCCCAGCCAGGCCAACATCTGGGCGGTATAAGGGACGGCAATGATCTGCCCGAAGTCGGCTATCCGGATTCCTTCCAGTGGCAGCACGGTCATACGCCGGTCTGCTCCAGCTGTTCAGCTGAATACCCCAACCATTCCTCCAAGACCTTTGAGGTGTGCTCGCCTAGTTTAGGGGCCGACCTGAATAGCTGCCAGGGCGTGCGTTCCATGCGAACCGGATAGCCAGGGAGATTGAACTTCTCTCCACCCGGGCCTTCCATATCTCTCATGAACCCGCGTTCGATCACGTGAGGCGAGTCCACCATCTGTCCCACGGTATAAGCAGGGAAGCAGGGGATGCCTCGATCCTGGGCCAGCTGCGCGATCTCTGCGCCGGTGTGGGCCATGGTCCATTCCAGAAGCAGTGGTTCCAATGCGTCCCAGTTTCGAGCACGCTCTACCCCCGATGAAAACACTTCTAGTTGCGCCCAGTCCGGGTTGTCAGCCAGGTCCATTAGGTTCCGCCAGTGGGCTTCCATCACCGCCATAACCACCACATAGCCGTCCTTGCAAGGCAGGTAGGCATTCGGCATAACTCCAAATATCTCTGGTCGTCGGGCCTTAGCTTCGTGATATGAGGCGTGGGCCAGTTCGAAAGGCATAACCGCCGCAACTGTTTCCTGGATACTGAGATCGATCTCACATCCGACACCCTGAATCTTCCGAGACAGCAATGCTGCAACACTGGCGACTGCACCTTGGACCCCTGCCAGGTAGCCTGCCATATCGGTGTTGGAACGGAGCGGCGGCTCCAGGTCAGGATCTCCCACCATGTCCGGTATGCCGGGAGTGGCGTAAGCCATGCCCCCAGCGCTGATGGCGATCAGATCATCACCCAGATAGGAACTGTTGGGCCCGGTAAGCCCAAACGGAGTGATGCTCGTAACTATCAATCCTTGATTGGTCTCTGCAAGTCTCTCTCGGCGCAGACCCAGCCGCTCTATCTTTGAACTGTTCTCGCCTACTACCAGGAAATCTGCAGCGGCCACCAAGTCCTGAAATACCGCCCACCCTCCTTGCGCCTCTATGTCTAGAGACACTCCTCGCTTGTTTGAATTAAGATAGAGGAACATTCCGCTCCACTCCGGATCGGGATACCCACCGGGGAAGGGGCCACTCCGGCGGTAGCGGTCACCATCCAGAGGCTCAACCTTCACTACATCAGCACCGGCATCGCCCATTAAACGGGCGCAGAATGAGCCTGCCACTTGGTCGCTAAGCTCTACAACTTTAAGCCCGGAGAGAGCACCTTGCTGGAGCATGCTGCTAGTTACCTGGCTGCAATTGGAACCGGACCAAAGCGTTGGCCGCATCCACCACTTTTTCGCCCCGTTGGTTCTCAATCCAGAGGTCGCATTCCACCATTCCCCCCTCGTCGGTAGATTCGACTCCCGTGACTACACCGTGGCAGGTCAGTGAATCGCCAGGATAAGCCATGACCCGGTTGCGGAAAGCAAGCTTTCGGAGGAATGCTCCAACGCCGGCCCAGTCTTGCACGTGCTGGGTCAAGAACCCGCCCATCATCTGACCATCTACGAATGGCGCTTCAAACCCAGATTCTCTGGCATAGTCGGCATCGTAATGTAGGCGAATGAAATCCCAGGTAGCTGCACCGTAGGCCATCATACGGGCCATTCCAATCTCTTTGACCAAAGGCGTGATTTCGTCGCCGATCTGGATATCCTCGAACCTCCTGGTTTGAGTAACCAAGCTAGGCTTCCGGCCGATAGAACATGGTCTCGGTATTCCGAGCTAGCAACTCGTCAGACTGGTTGTAGAAAGTGGTTTCGATTACCTGGAAAACCAGGGAGCCCGTGCGCCCTGTCTTCTCATAGACATCCTTGACCGTCCAATGAGCAGTAATAACGTCGTCGGGATGTATGGTCTGGAAGAACTCATACTCGTTGCCGGCTCGCAGGCCCTCAAGTTCACGGATGGGTCCGCGTCCCAGGAGGTCGCCTCGTTCGTCCATATCGCTGTCAACATACTGCCAGGTGTCGCAGATGAGCGTCGGCGGGGCCATCACGTCTCGGAGCCCGTTGGCTTGGGCGAACTCACGGTTCGAGTAAAGCGGGTTGAAGTCTCCGATAGCCAATGCGTACTGCCGCAATGAGGACCGCCCAATCTCGTCCGGGGCTCGCAGCACTATCTCTTGCCCTACAGTTGCCTTTAATCTTTCTAGTAAGCTAGCCACGTATGAACCTCGTCATTCACCCTTAAAGTGAGGGGGTCGTTTCTCTCGGAACGACGCCAACGACTCTATATGATCCTGACTGGTTAGGGTCAGCACCTCTGCCTGTGCCGCCTCGGCCAGGTGCTCATCCAGCGTCTGGGTCAGACCGCGGTATATCATGCCCTTGACCATACGATTAGGTATGGGTGCCTTACTTGCAATTTTACGCGCCAAGTCCATGGTCGTCTCTTCCAGGGCATCAGCGGAGACGAGATGAGCCAAAACCCCACACTCCTTTGCCTCTTCAGATTCCAACCAGTCTCCGGTGTAGAGAAGTTCCAACGCCTTGCTGATGCCCATGGCCCTGTTATATAGCCAGGTTGAGCCAGTATTGGATACCAGACCCATCTGCAAAAAGGCGTTCATGAATCGAGAGTTCTCACAGCCTACTCTGATGTCGCAAGCCAGGACCCAGTCGAACCCGTCGCCAATCGCCAGGCCATTAACCATAGCGATGGTCGGTATGGCCAGGTTGTGTAGCTTGGACGTCACGCCCTGGGGCATGGCGCGGATGAACTGGTAGGTCTCGTACGGGTCTTTGTGCCCGAGCAGCTGGTCGCCGCCACGGCTTTCGTCTTTGATGTCAGCAGAGGCGCAGAAGGCCCGACCAGCCCCGGTGATGATGAACACGCGCAGATGTGTGTCTGCGGCCACGTCTTCAAGGGCGTGGTTGAGTTCGGCGAACATCTCTTCGTTAAGAGCGTTTAGGCGCTCCGGTCGGTTGAGAGTCAGCCGCGCGATGTGGTCCGACTTGTCCAGAATTATGGTGTTATAGACCACCTCGGTTCCCTCCCGGCGGTTGCTCTAAATATGAATCGTCGAGCCATGATTCTGGTGCTGCTACATTCCACTGTCAAGTTGACATCGAATAATGCCGATTCCATACTGGCCGCAATCTGCGACGATGGTTCGAACACAGATGGGTAGGAGGTTTTACATGTCACGCGAAGTGTTGTTCTTCACCGAGATGGGGTACACCGCATACCCGCAAGACCAGGCCAAGAAACTTGGCTACAACAACCTCATGTTCCCCAACGAGTTCTTCAGTCCCGAAAAAGCTCAGGAGCTCTACTCGATGTATTTCGAGGAGCTCCAGTACTGCAGCGAGTCCGGTTTCGATGGCGTCATGATCAATGAGCACCACAACAATCCTCTTTGCATGATGCCCTCGGTGAACGTGATTGGCTCAGTACTCGCCCGAACCACCAAGAAAGGCAAGATCGCTTTCTTGGGCAACGTCTTACCCATTCACGAGAACCCCCTCCGAATCGCCGAAGAGATCGCAATGATCGACATACTCTCCGGAGGCCGTGTGGTGTGCGGATTCGTACGAGGAATAGGCCAGGAGAGCATCGCCACCAACACTAATCCGGTTTATAACCGGGAGCGGTTCGATGAAGCCCATAACGTCATCATCAAGGCCTGGACCAACCCCGGCCCGTTTCGCTACGAGGGAAAGCACTATCAATACCGGGTGGTTAACCCCTGGGTGATGCCGTTACAGAAACCTCATCCGCCTATTTGGATTCCCGGCGTGGCATCCACAGAATCGGTGGTCTGGGCAGCCAAGCACAAATATCCGTACGTGGCCTTAGCCCCGCCAGTGGACTTGCTCAAAGGTATCTATGAGCTTTATGACGAGACCGCCAAGGCCGACGGCTGGGCACCTACGTCAGAACACCGGGCCTACGCGGTCCGAATAAACGTTGCCGACACTGATGAAAAGGCCTACGAAGAGGGCAAGAACTTCTATTGGCAACTGGGGACTTCGTTCGGAATCACGCCGCCCCATTGGCAGGCGCCTCCAGGATACATCTCCAGATCATCAGCCCAGAGTGCACGGGAGGCAGCCCGGACGGCAGCTTCCAACATCACTCCCGGCGGACCCGGCCTGCCCTACGATGAGGCTCAGGAGACAGTCCAAATCATAACTGGCAATCCCGACACAGTCACCAAAAAGCTCAAGAGGATTATTGACCTCATCAACCCGGGCACTATAGTGCTCTGGGGCCGGGAGGGCCCCATGTCCCACAAGATAGCCATGCGCAACATAGACCTCCTAAGCCAAGAAGTCATCCCAGCCATCAAGGAATACCAAGCGGTTCAACAGGGCTAACAAACTAAAAGCCACTCTTCCGTAAAAGGTGGTTGAGGGGATTGCTCTACCAGACAACATAAGGAGGGCCTCCTGATTAGCCGGGAGGCCCTCCTTATGTTCCTATATGTCAAAAGAATCTCTAATCCCCAGCGAAAACCACCAATTCTTCCTGATTGATCAAAGTGGCGTCGCGGCAGCGGCGCATGATCCGGAAGATGGTGCGCACAGTGACAGAAAAGCGCTCCGCGGCGTCTTCAACCGTCAAGTCATCTTGCTGCATAGCAGACCAGATCTTAAAGTCCCTGGCCAACCTCCGGTTGCGCTGAAACCAGGCCGGGTCATCGTATTTGCACTGAGGTAGTGGGCAGTCCAGGCAGGCACCAGAAACCTCACAACCCGTATCTTCGTAATGGTAAAATTCGGGCATGGCATCAAGAACAGGGCTGGAAATAATCGGCCAATCTAAAGCGGTCATGTCGGTACTCCAAAACAAATGTTCTAATATTGCTTACTGAGTTTAGAACACTTGTTCTGCAGATGTCAACTGTTTTCGAACAGATTTTCTGATTTCTTGAAATTCACGATCAACCACGCCTGGAAATTAAAACAAACTACGTATCGCATAGAGGTGGTCCAGTGCTCGAAACATCAACTGAAGAACCCCAAATCATTACAAAATACGAAACCATGATGTACAAAAGGCGGGATAATATCGCCTACATCATGCTTAACCGTCCTCAAGCACTGAACGCAGTGAACGACCAGTTCGAAGAAGACCTGCACTCAGCCTTGCTGGAGTTTGATCTGGATGACGAAGCCTGGGTGGCCATAGTACACGGTGCAGGCCGGAGTTTCTGTGCTGGGGCCGACATCAAGCAGCGTTTCGTGGCCATGACGCCGGAGCAGAGCGCACGGAGAGAGCGAGGGCCTAATCCCGAGGGCTACATGGGCCGCGCCATCAACTGGAAACCAATAATCGCAGCCGTCCACGGATACGCTCTGGGCGCAGGAATAGTCATAGCCGCGGAGTCCGATATGATAGTAGCCTCGGAGGACGCCAAATTCGGCATCACCGAGACCCGAAGGGGACTGCCCGGCGGTCGAATCTGGGCCAAGGTCAACGCCTTCATGCCATCCAAGATAGCCTCGGAGATGGTGATCACAGGGGAGCACATAGACGCGTCAGAACTGTACCGGCTGGGCCTTATTAACCGCCTGGTACCGACCGGCGAGCACGTCAGAGCCGCTGAGGAACTGGCTAAGAAGGTTCTAAAATCGCCGCCACTGGCCACCAGGGCCGCGGTCAAGTTGACACGCCGTCAGTGGGTTCAGACCGGGGCCGAAGCCGACATGCAGATGCTGCCTCTCAAACTGCATCTGAGTGAGGATTTCAAAGAGGCCAGCCGGTCTTTCGTGGAAAAGAGAACCCCGAAATACCACGCCAAATAGGTCGCAACGCCGCGTATCAATGTTGCTTTAACGCTGGGGAAGCCTTCGATATATTTCCAAGGAAACACAGGGTCGGCGAGCCAGGTAATAACTAAACGAATTTCGCCATGACCTTCTCAGCGGATAGGTGGAACGACTTGGTAGCTACCTCGCCCTCCATACCTGTCCATTGGGAACGGAGTATCAGTTTATCCACCCCCAGATCTTTATACCTGTGGGTCTCTTCTAGGCACTCTTCAGGATTGCCAATGATAAAGCGGTCTTCAACTACCAGAGCCGATAAACGAGGTCATTGGACATCAAGCCCACGAGTCACGACGACCCAACACTAACCCGTTCTCCAGTTCAAGCTCCGCTTTGAGGTTCCGGAAAAACAAGAACTTCTTGCTGTCGATGTTCATTGTGGTGGTGTGCTGGGCCAAGTTGGGTGGGATGAACAACTCCACACCGTCCTGTTTTATCTTGCGGTACGGGGAGACGTCGCGACGGGAGAGTCGGGTATCGACCGATACCTCAGTGGAGTTGCCGCCTCAAGATGTGAACGAAAGCAGGTCGACGGCCGCCTGACCGCCTTTGCTCTGGATATGGTGAACGGCTTCTGGTGTCAGGTTAATCTGCATCGGAACCTCTCAGGCTGGTCGCCTTCTCCGGCGTGGTTGCCGTTAACTTATGATGCGCTAACTGCGGTCAAGCTTCAATCCCTGGGAGTTAGTTCTTGAGCTTTAGGATCAAGCTGTTGCGCGCGTCCAAGCTGGCCGGGTGGACAGTCTCTCTTTTTTCGAGCCGCACGGCCATCTCACGGGATAGGAATTCCAGCAGCGCCAGGTCCAGACTCTCTAGTGCCATATCATGCAGCTTGGCTTGGTAGGAGTAGACGGCCGCTTTATGTGGGTCCAACTTGTCGGCCAAAAACACCAGCTTGCCCAGATCGTCCAGAGAAGCATGGGCGGTTGAATGCCAGCGCACCGCCTCACAGAGACTGTGTTCAGCAAGCCCTTCTTCCATGCGTAGGAGTTCAGCACCAACCGGGCCGTGGAGCAGGAGAGGAAAATCCCGTTCCACATCGGTCACTAACACTCCCAGGTCAGCGGACATCTTCAGGAGCTCATCCCCTGGAACGGCTCGACATACGTCATGTGCCAGAGCGCCCAGTTCGGCACGGTCTAAGGGAATGCCGTGACGAGAGGCCAACTCCATAGCCACGTCACGGACGCGATATATATGTGCCTGCAGTCCGTCGGGCAGGCCCTCCAGGCGGTTCTGGAGGCTTTGAAGCAAGTCGGTCACTGCAGTAACTGTTAGACCGGGCGGCCTAGCCCATAGCTCCCAATTTCTTGCCGCCCAGGAGGTGCATGTGGGGATGAGGAATCTCCTGGCCCGAGTCATCACCCTGGTTTAACACCAGTCGGTATCCACTGAGGGTGATACCTTCGCGCCGGGCAATCTCTTCCGCTACCACGAACATGTGACCCATGATGGGCACCTGTCCTGGGCCGACGTAGGCCAATGACGCTATATGCATATTAGGGACGATAAGCATATGCACGGGGGCCTTGGGGTTGATGTCTTTAACGGCAAAAACCCGGTCGTCCCGGTAAACCGGGGCAGCGTGCATTGGGTCTTGCGCCATGTTGCAGAAAACACATTCTGTAGTGGTGGTCAT
>CEVO01099076.1_pt1 | contig 12401 bp, 13 predicted proteins | sample 531511 | NCBI WGS metagenome assembly CEVO01 (sample SAMEA2623907, study PRJEB7988) | marine metagenome | biome: marine biome (ENVO:00000447); feature: mesopelagic zone (ENVO:00000213); material: "saline water (ENVO:00002010), including plankton (ENVO:xxxxxxxx)" | depth 800 m | reverse complement strand
CAGATGAGCCGCGAAGATTTCAAGGCTCATCTGTTTTGTGCCCTTGGGTGATTTGGGCTAAACTCCCTACTGATTCTCCAATCTTGGATTTAGAGGTGTCCCGTGCTTTTCCCTAGCGAAGAAACGGACAGATTGCTGGCCAATTTAAAGAACGGGAAACCATCCCTCTGCGCGTACGTGTTTAGCCACCCCAACATGGTGGAGGTGGCCGGCATAGCGGGCATCGACTGTTTCATGGCAGACATGATGTTCACCGCCCACGACTGGGATAACATCGCCAACCTAGTAAGGGCAGCCCGAGGCACCGGCATATCGCCGATGATTCGTGTCCAGTCATTCCCTTGGGCGGACGGCACAGACCGTCGGACCATATCCGATGCTGCCAGGGCCTTGGCCTTAGGCGCTACAGCGGTGACGGTGTCAGTTGGATCGGCGCAGGAAGTCCGAGACCTAGTGGGTCTCAAAGATGATTGGCATCGGCAAATACATCTCAGGCGCTTTTGGACCGCCGAAGAATTTCCCGAATACGCCGCCAAGACTCGGGCCGGCACGTTGGTCGTCCCAACAGTTGAGAGTGAAGGGGCTCTTAATGAACTGGACGAGATACTAGCCATCGACGAGATAGAACTGGTCTGGCTGGCGGCCGGCGACGTCACAAAGATTCTTGGAGTACCCTTCAAGTACGAAGACCCCAAGGTGATGCGGCTGTTGGAGGGAGCGGTAAAGACCGCCGAGCAAAACGGCGCGTCCATCATGTACAACATGGGCCTGGACTCGCCTGACTTCGATTCCATGGCCGCAGCAGCCAAACGACTATTCAATGTGGGCGTGCGAGTGGTGGGCCTAGGGGCTATGGAATGGCACATGCAGATGGCGCTGGAGCACATCCGTAAGAACAGTATCGGCTAGTTCAGTTGCTGTAGAGCCAGTCTGGCACCGGACGCCGGTCGCCGGTTGCCCCACGGGCTAGAGAGTCTTTGAGCACCCCGTATTTGGAACGGAATGGTCTCACCCGGTTAGGCGTCGCGGTTTGCCCTATGCCAACAAGAAACATCAAGCTCTTCCCGGCAGCATGAGGCGAGAAGAAGGCAGTGACGGCATCGTCGAAGAAAGTCATACCGGTTGCTCCGAGCCCCAGAGAATGTGCGGCTAGGTAGACGTTCCCGCCCATCACCCCAGCCTCCAACTGAGCTGCCCGGTAGCCACGGTTGCCATACCTTTCCAGAGTCTTGTCCAGGTCTGTCATGAAATAGATCACGGCGCTGGCATCAGCTCCTAAAGCCTGCTCGAAACATAGATGCCCAGCCTCATCCCTAAACTCCCCTTCTTTCAGAATCTCTGCCTCCCCCACATTCCTGGAGAAGTGATATGCGCCCGGGATTAAACCCGTCACGGCGTTAACGATCAGGTAAGGCTCGGTGAGGCCGCCTTCGAAGTCGGCAGTCATGTTTGCCGACGACGCCGCCAATAACGCCGTAAGTTGGGCCAAGGTGATATTCTCTCTGGAAAACCGCCGAGTTGACCCTCTATCTAGAATCGCATCGCCCAAAGCGCCTGACTCCAAATCCGTGATGAAGCGTGTCTCTTGGCCATGGGCGTGGCCCCGCCAATCTTGGACTTCATCCGCTGAGATCAAACAAGATTCGGAGTGGAGTTGGTCCGACTCAGGGTATGGGATGGGGTCGCTAAAGCATAGGTCGCCTTTTTCTATCTCGGCCAAAGCCTTAACCACATATGGCTGAGCCCCGGAGTTCTGGCCCAGTGCCACCAAGCAGGTGCTGGCCTCTTTCTCCGAGTCTACACCAAGAAGCTTGTCCACATCAGCGTCCACGAAACCTGCCAATACTCGGGCCGGCAGACCCAGGGAATTGACCGACGCCAGGAGATTGGACAACACCGTGCCATTGTCCCAAAAACAATAGCGGTAACCCCGCGTGCGGTACTTCCAAGCGCTTCGCCAGAAGACAGTCGTACTGGCCACAATTGCAGGAGTAGAGGCCAATGATTCATCGGCGGCAGCGCCTGCCAGGTTGCCCCGGAAATCGCCCTTTCTCAATTCCGTCAGTGCGTTGTCGGCGGGGGAGTAATGGTAAACGCCAGCGCTTAGTCCGGGCAGTTCGCCGCAGACAAGGTACAGTTCTGTAGGATAGAGCGCTCCAGCGGACGCGGCAGCACGGTAGTGCACCTCACCAGCCATTGCCAATTCGCGCTTTCTGATCAATCCAGCAGAGTAATGGAGCAATATCGCTATACCAGCCAAGTCCAATGGTGCGACGTCCGTCGTTGCTGAGCCCAGAATGGCGTCCAACGCTGGCATTCTCGGTGGCGCGGCCTCTGGCAAGGGAACCCGAGTTAAGCCAGAGTATGACTTGTACAGCGGTGGTTTGGTCAGAAGGTTGATGTAGCTCAGCTTTGTGGCTTCTTGAAACGCCAGAGCTGATTGTGTGTCACTGTTGGCCAATTCCCGACTCCTTAGATCGCACCTTTGTATTCCGGAGGGCGCTTCTCGACGAACGACCGGGCGGCTTCATGGTGGTCGGGATGGCGGGAACTGCGCTCTTCCAAAGCCAGACCCATGTCCAGGGCTAGGTTAAGGTCGTTCCAGACCTTCTTGTTGATAGCATGTTTGGTCCCACGAATAGCCATCGCCGGGCCGTTGGCAAGACGCTTTGCCAGGCCTTTTGCTTCTGCCATTAATCGGTCATGTGGGACGACTTTGTTGACCAGGCCGATGCGCTCAGCCTCGGCGGCGTCGACGATGTCGCCGGTCATCAGCAATTCCTTAGCCTTGGCCACACCGATCAGCAAGGGCCAGATGACCGCTCCGCCATCTCCGGCCACAAGACCGGCCTTCACATGGGTGTCGCCGATGCGGGCCTGATCCGATGCGTAGATGATGTCACAGAACAAGGCTATGGTTGCACCGAGCCCGGCTGCTACACCGTTTAGAGCGCAGACTATAGGCTGTTCCACCCACATCATGTTATGTAAGATGCGGCGGCCGCTCTGGGACACGACGCCCATAGGCCTTCGCTCTAGCACGTTCGACTGCCCGCGTTCGTCCATGGACCTGACATCTCCGCCAGAACAGAACCCGCGGCCCGAGCCAGTAACCACCACGGCGCTGACGCTAGCGTCGTAAGCCACCTCGCCGAATACCTCTTCCAGTTCTAGATGCATGGTCCGGTCAACGGCGTTCAGCCGTTCGGGGCGGTTCAGGGTGATGGTCAAGACGGATTCGTCCTGTTCCACCAACAGAGTCTCGTATTTGTAGTCTGGCATATTAAACCTCCGTAGTTTGTCGGTGACGCCACACCAGGGTGGTTGTTACGCGTTTAGCCACGCCCCAACCATCTCGCTTTTGAAGGAATGAGATTTTTCATACCTAGTACATCTACTCATGGTTAGCCTGTCAAACCATCGCTTGGATTAGACCTTGCATGAATCATCAGCAGGTGTGACCTTCCCTTGATAAGCTCGGGATAAACGAGTTATAGAACTGATGAGTCTGCTGGTTCCCCCCCTACCTTTACAACCTCGTCGAATTCTTCTTTGGTAACTGGTTGAATGGACAGGCGCATGCCTTTTCTAATGAGAAGCATGTCTTTCAGGGTGGGGTTCTCTTTGATCTCGGCCAGAGTTACTGGGCGCGCCAAAGGGCGTTCGCCCCGGATATCCACCATGGACCAAATAGGGTTCTCCGACGTGGCTTTAGGTTCATAGTGCTGGTCGTTCGGGTCCAAGCCGTGGAAGTCGTCATAGCCTTCCCGGACGACGCTGGCAAGGCCCACCACGGCCATGGGTTTGGCGTTACTATGGTAGAACAGGATCTGGTCTCCCACTTTCATATCATCCCGCATGAAGTTACGGGCTTGGTAGTTGCGTACACCGTCCCATTCGGCCCAGCCATCGGCCTCGTTCATCAGGTCGTCGAAAGAATAGGCGTTCGGCTCGGATTTAAAGAGCCAGTAGCGTGTCATGCTAATTCCTCGCAGGCTGTCAGCGTAATTTGATACCGGCGGCTTCCATGTCGAAGCAGCCTTCTATGAGGTCTTCTCTTTCTTGACGTAGGACATCTTTTCTCACGCGCAAGCTCGGCGTGCGGGGTAGTTCGTCCCTGACCTCCCAGTAACGGGGAACCTTGAAGTAGGCGAGGTTGTCTGCGCACCAGTAGACCAGTTCTTGCGGGTCCGGGATTGCGCCTTCCCTGGGTGTGACGTATGCCTTGACTTCGTCTTCGCCCAGTTCCGATGGTACGGCCAATACCGCGCAATCCAGTACGTTGGGGTGGCGCTTGACCACATTCTCCACTTCCTGAGACGAGATGTTCTCGCCCCGGCGGCGGATGATATCCTTTTTCCGATCGACGAAGTATAGGAACCCATCCGAGTCCACCCAACCCAGGTCACCGGTGTATAGCCATCCGTCCCTGAGGGTCTCAGAGTTCTGCTCGTCGTTGCGCCAGTATCCGGGCATGATGGCCGGATTATGGATGGTGATTTCACCCACGGTGTCCACACCTATCTGTTCTCCGGTCACCTGATCGGCGATGCACACCTTGTTCTCGAAGCCCGGCTCTGGGTGCTGCCGCGGCCCGCCTGACGACCCAGCGCGCCGGGCTTCGCCGATGCGCTCGATGGTCCCGAAGCAGGTCTCGGTCATGCCGAAGCCTACGATGATGTCAGTGGCAAACCGCTCCTGGAAGTCGGCCAAGAACTCCGGCGGAAATGACGGTGATCCATAGAACAACCGCACTGTGTTGTCTTTGTCGTCGGAGGACGGTTCGTTCTTGGCCAAGACAGGCATCATCATGCCGATGAAGTTGACCACCGTGGCCTGGGCCTCTCGCACTTGGCCCCAGAACCGCGACGCGCTGAAGCGGTCGACGACCACCAAAGTACCACCGGAAGCCAACGCTCCCATTGTGGAATAGTACTGGATGTTAGCGTGATAGTAGGGCAAGCAGGTGAAGAACCTGTCTTCTGAAGTAGCCTCTGTCCAGTAGGCGAACCCCTGTCCGGCGGCCACGTACATCAGGTGAGTGCACATGACACCCTTTGGATTGCCCGTGGTTCCCGAAGTGTAAACCAGCATAGACACGTCGTGGGGGGATATCTCAGGGAGTACGACCAGAGGTTCAGCAGTATCGTGGACTACAGAATAGTCGGTCCAGCCGTCAGGAACCGTACCTTCAACACCCCTCAGTAGCTTCACCACCACGCTGGGAGCCAGTTCCGCTGCCGCTCCTGCAACATCCGCTAGAGATGGGTCGGTCACTAGCGCTTTGGCCTCTGCGTTTGTCAGGATGTAGGCCATCTCGTCACGCTTGTAAGCGGTGTTCACTGGGACACTGATGGCGCCGATGAGGGACAGCCCAAACCAGGAATAGACGTATTCGATGCAGTTGGGCAGGAATAGGCAGACACGGTCTTCTTTCTGGATCCCCAGTCCGGCAAACATGGCCGCCGCCTTCCGGACCCCATCGTAGAATTCCTGATAGGTTTTGCTCAGTCCGCCGATCTCGATAAAGGTCTTACCGGGGTTACGGGCCACCACCTCTTCCAGGAATGGACCCAGGGACTGCTCCCACGGTTTTTTTGTACGGTTTGACATCGATTGGAAACTCTTTTGGATATTTGAGAATAAACCCGGCTGTGCCGGTCAACCTAACATTTGAGGCATTACTGGTCAATGGGCCTGTATAATGCCGGGTATGCCAGACTCAGAACGACCGGTAATCCCAATCTCCATCGACCCCACCCGGCTAAAGCTGACCAGTGACGATGCCAGCACAGGCACTCTCATCGGGTTCCGTTGCAAAGACTGCGATACCACAGTGTTCGGGACAGCTGTCTTCTGCCAGTCGTGTACCTCGCGGGATCTAGAGGCCGTTGAACTGGGCGTCAAAGGTATATTGTTCAGCTACACCATCGTTAGAATCCCGCCCGCTGGTTGGCCAGGAGACGTTCCTTACGTATTAGGGCAAGTGGAGCTACCCCAGGGGCCTCAGGTGCTGGCCGAGGTCATAGGTTGTAAACATGACGATCTCGAGATTGGAATGGACCTTGAGATGACGCTCCGGGCCGTCCCCGCGGAGGGCGGCGGCCCGGACAAAGCCGTCTATAAATGGCGCCCTGCGTAATTTTGGAGAACAGACCATGAATAATATAAAACCCGGTCGTGAGGTCATGGTTGTGGGGGTTGGCCTTCACCCCTTCGGCCGTTTTCCCGACAAGGACCTCGGAGATCTGGCCATCGAGGCGGTGCTGCAGGCATTGGAGGACGCGAAGGTCAAGTGGAAAGACGTCGCCATCGCTTACTTCGGCCATGTCTATTACCAGGGAATGTCCATCGGCGAGACCACGCTGTCTAAACTGGGCCTGACGGGCGTGCCCATCGTGAACGTAGAGAACGCCTGCTCCAGTGGCTCAACGGCCTTCTGGCAGGCCTACTGGGGCATCACCACTGGACTCTACGACATGGCGCTGGCTTTCGGCGCGGAGAAGGTGCCACGTGGCCCAGTGACCGTGACCGCCGAAGATGCCCCTGAACGGTACATCGGCGGAGACCACATGATGGCCGGGTATGCGCTCAGAGGCAAGCGCTACATGGAGGAGACTGGCGCTCCCGCCACAGCCCTGGCCAAAGTCAGCGTGAAGGCACGGCAGAACGCTGCCATGAACCCCTACGCCCATCGCAAAGACACCTACACGGTGGAAGAAGTCTTGAATTCGCGGATGGTGGCAGACCCTCTGACCCTGTTCCAGTGCTGCCCTACCAGTGAGGGCGGCGCTGCAGCGGTCCTCTGCGCCCGTGAAGATCTTGCCAAGTATGGCATCGACGAGAGTCGCGCAGTGTCCATAGCCGCCGCTGTTTTGACATCGGGCGATTACAACGGACGAGGTGCTGATCATTCGGCCTTCAGTCCCTACCGCACAGAACCGGCCGCGCTCCAGGCCTATGAGATGAGCGGCCTGGGTCCCGAGGACGTTGATTTGGTGCAGGTTCACGACGCGGCGACCATCGGCGAGCTACAACAAATCGAGGCCCTACATCTGTTCCCCTTCGGCGAGGCCTGGCAAGGTACGGTGGAAGGACGAACGGCGTTAACCGGTGATATCCCTGTGAACACAGACGGCGGTCTGCTGGCCATGGGTCATCCCTTTGGCGCATCTGGCATCCGCATGATACATGAGACGGTAACCCAACTACGCGGAGAAGCCGGGCCACGGCAGGTGGCTAACGCCCGTGTCGGCGTGGCCCAATGCTCCGGCGCCGGAGACGTAACCACGGTCCATATCCTTCGGAAAGGCTGACAAATCTCCATGCCATCCTATCTGGTACTGGCCGCTATGAAAGGTCGTTTTGTCTCGGAACAGGGACACACCTACGACAACTTCCAAATGATGGGCTACTCGGACGGCACAGACCCAAAGGGAGCTGTCGCCAACTTCTTCGACGAGCCCCCTTACCCGATCCAATGGGGCGATGTGGAGTACCTCTGGGCCGAACGCTTAGCCGACGACCCCAACAACGGTCATCTAGGCGACTACGAGCGGGTGTATGTGGAGACATTGCGGGCACGATGGGAAGGTGGCGAAGAGAGGTGAGACCGGATGCAGCGGCTCTGACCTCACAACACAACATGCACACTAGGTCTTCCAGCCCTACTTCCTGCATGGTGAATTCGACGACTCGTAGCACGTCCATGGACGAATGCTCGATATCAAACCCAGCCACGCCAACCCTCCCTGAGGTCTTCTTTAACAGGGAGCTTAGTATCTTGATCGCCGTGCTCTTACCGGCGGGGCCCCAAGGAGCAGAGAAACTCCCCTCGGCCTACAGTAGAGTCGATTCCGGAAAGCTCCTGCACATCTCCGGGATAGACCTTTACGAGGTCTGACACCTGGTAATATTGTCGCGGCTCACTCTTTGAGGGCCCCATTTTCTGGTAGATTATCCGCTATACGGCATCAGGTAAGGAGTAAGCGCGATGCCCTACGCAGACATACCCGGTGCTAGACTCTGGTACAGGGAAACTGGTCAACGAGGCACACCGGTCATGTTCCTCCACGCTGCATCGGGCACCAGCGACAGTTGGTATCTCCAAGAACCAGCGTTCATCGAGGCGGGATATCGCTGTGTCGCCTACGACCGAAAGAACTGGGGACGCTCCGAGTCCCTGGCCCCAGCGGGGTCAGCCTCCGACGATCTGGAGGCCCTAGCCCAGCACTTAGGGTTAAACGGGTTCCATCTGGTGTGCACCGCGCTCGGCGGAATCATTGGGTTGGACTACACGGTTGAGAACCCGGACCGGGTGATCAGCCTGACCATCTCCAGCAGCTTCACTGGAGTCACCGACCTATCGTATCAGGACGTTCAGAATCGGCTGCGACCACCGGAGATATCAAATCTACCTATAGTGCTGAGAGAGGTCGGGCCGTCCTACCGGGTGGAGAACGCCGAGGGTGTAGCCAGGTGGTTAGAGATCGAAAAAGAGAGCCGCCATGAAATCAGTCCGGAGATGGGGCAGTCGCCCCACTCCCCCATGACCTACGCGCGCCTGGCCTCCATGAAGACGCCGGTGCTCATGCTCACCGGAGGTGCGGACCTTCTATCGCCCCCAGCGATGATGAAACTGGTAGCCGACCATATACCCAACTGTCGATTCAAGGTGGTTCCAGAAGCTGGCCACGCCGCCTTCCACGAACGTCCCGAGGTATGGAACCAACTGGTGTTGGAATTCATAAGGGAGCAGTCGGGATAACCGGTTCTTGACCCGGCATTCCCGAGAATTCCGGTATCCACTCGACCAAAGTTTCAAGCAGATCCACAGGTCTTATTTCCAGCAAGGTTAATTGGTCACATATATATCCTAGCGTTAGCGGCTGCTCACTACCGCTGCACCTAACTCCCTGATGGCGGATTGGGTCTCAGGAGTAGCAGGCTTGCCCAATTCTACCTTTCGGGATACAGCGAAGGCCCGGTCAACATCTGCCATGACATCTTCATCGGATTGGTCGATATCGATCGGAATGCTGATCTGGGCCCAAGACGTGTGGCCGGTCAGCCAGAATACTTCCACCGGGTTATTCTCTGGGTCGCGGAAGTAGCACCCGATGGCGCTCGCGTGGGTGACGATGCGGTCCAGTTGGTACCCTTTCTCCCCTATGCGCCGCTTGAAATCGCGAAGGTCATCAAGTGAATCCACTCGCATTGAGATCTGCTGGATCGAATGCGGGTCATCGAGCGAAGGGCGACCAATCATCAAGGCGATTTCATGGTCGCAGGCCTCTGGGTCCGCACTGAAAAAAGCCGCATTCTGACTCACTTTTGTCAGCTGCATACCGATGAAATTGGCATAGAAATCTTTCATAAGTTCCAGGTCCTGAACATAGAAGCCGACGTGCCCGAGTCCGCTAACTTTCGCTGACATTTGTATCTCCTTCCCGACCTATTCCGGACGTTATAGCGCCCTTTGCAGATGGCCGACTTGAAAGCCACACACATCCGTACCCACCGAGGTTACTTGCACGAAATGATAACCAACCCCAAAACGCCTGTCTATCGTGGTCGAAAAACCGGAATCTCTCTTTGAGCACCGTTAACATCGCCGAAGAGTAGCCTAGTTATTTTTGGCAAAATCCCTTAAGGCGCCGAAGTCGGCTTTGAAGCCTTCTTGCAGTGCGCGTCGATCGGTACCGTGGAGGATGAAGCGGGCTCCCTGGGAGATCCAATAGGTGGACAGGTCCGGCGTCTGCTGATGGACCAACGTGGCGATACCCTTGGCCTCAGCTTTGTCGATGACGCTCTTGACCGTATCCTGGTAAACCTTCTGATCGTACTGGTCGGGGATGCCAAGGGAGATACTCATATCGTTTGGGCCGACGAATATGCCGTCGATGCCGGGCACCTCGAGTATCTTGTCCAGATTATCCACCGCGGCCTGGCTCTCGATACCGATGATGGCAATGCTGTTCTTGTTGCGGTCTTCCAAGTAAGCCCTAGTGCTATCACTAACATGTTCGCCGGTTGCCACCACTCGGTCCACAGCCTCACCCTTCAAGGGGCGCCATTTGGCTGCAGCCACCACGTCCCTGACCTGCTCCACAGTCTCGCAGTAAGGAGCCAGCACGCCCTGAGCGCCGGCATCCAAAGCCATGGTTACGTAGTGGGAATCTGGGATAGGGATACGGACTATGGGCACCACGCCGCTAGTGTTCATCATAATTAAGAAGTCGCCAAGCTCGCCGCGGCTCCGGTAATTATGCTCTGTGTCAATGACCACGTAGTCTAGACCTACGCCGTCCAGGATTGGTATCCACTTGGGGTTGCGGGCGATGGATATCATGGTGCCAAAGACCCGGCCACCCGACATTAAAGTTGCTTTCAGTTCTGCTCCGTTCATCTATCTCTCCTTTCAAATACGTAAGGGCATCCCGATCATTCCGGGATGCCCCTGACTTTCCGTGATTCCGTCCTATTGATTCGGGTTCATGATGTTCTGGCAGAGTTTCGCAGTAGCCATCAGGTCAGGTACCACCACATACTCATCCACCGTGTGCATCTCGTTTGTGGCCATGCCGACCACGATGCAGTCTATGCCGTTCAGTCGCATTTGGTTGGCGTCGGTACCTCCGCCAGACGGCTTGATGTCGGGCATGAGGTCCATGTCTTTGAGCATGCTAGTCACCATTCGCACCACCGGTTCGTTGGGGTCCAAGGTGTACATCTGAAAGAGCATCTCCATCTCTTCTTTGATAACTGCTTCTTGGTACTTTGCTCTGGCCTTGTTCAAAGCCTCGGTAACCTGAAGCCCCAGCAGGTCCACGGTCTCAGTATTTTTGCTGCGAAACTCTCCGCCGAAGGTTACCTCTACCGGAACAGCGTTGCGTACGGTTCCGCCAGATATAAGTCCCACGTTGAACGTGGTCTCCTCATCTAGCCTACCGTTAGGCAGGTCTCCGATAATCTCGCTGGCGATGCGGATGGCAGATATACCCTTCTCCGGCTCGACGCCGGCATGGGCACCCCGGCCGGTCACAGTTATGTCGAAGGCCATGTAGGTGGGGCTGGAACCAGTGATAGTGTTGACCGGACCATTCCCATCGAATACCACCGCCTCTTTGCAGTGAATCATGGAGTAGTCCAAGTTAGCCGCACCGATCAAACCGATCTCTTCACCTCTGGTGAAGACCACCTGCACGGGACGCCGGGGCGAGTCGTCTTCCGTGGCTGACTCCAACGCCTCCATTATGGCCGCCACTCCGGCTTTGCAATCACCGCCCAGAATGGTCGTACCGTCGGAGCGGATGATGTCTCCGTCCACCTGTGGCTTGATACTACGTCCCGGCTCCACGGTGTCCATGTGGGCCGACAGCATCAACGGGTTGGCCCCTTCTTCGGAGGCTATCAGGTTGCCGTGGGCGTCTCGGGCAACATTGAATCCCATGTTCTCAAGGCGCTCGGTTAGATGTTTGGCCACATCCTCTTCTTCGTCAGACGGGCTGTCTATCTTGACCAGCTCACAGAATGCGTTGACCAAGCGTTCTTGGTTAATCATCGGCTCCCTCTATTTCCACGTCTGATTGGGCCCTGTTCGAGGCACCCGATATTATACATTATGTCTGGAGGCAACAGTCTTCAACCCGGGCCCGTTACGGCGACAATGCGATCATGGCCAGCCCGGAAACTATGAAGCCTGAGCCAAGCAGACGCCCGCCGCCAAATGGTTCCTTCAGCACATATATTCCGAGCAGCACACCCATGACGACTCCGACCTCTCTGGCCGGCGCTACGTAGCTGACTCGAGACAACGAGAAGGCTGTCAACACAAGGCTGTAGGCGGCGAAAACCAGCAGTCCAGAGAGCATGATTGGAATAGCGTTGGCCCGCCATTCGGTTTTAACTGCATCGGTCCCCTTGTGCAACAATATGTAGGGAACAAGAAATACGGTGCTACCTATGGTCAAAAAATACATGTAAAGAACTGGCTGTATATGACTGACTCCCTCTTTATCGACGATAGAATAAGCGGCTATGGTGAATCCGGTGAGCACTGCGTAACGCATTCCGGTTGATCTGAGGAAGAGCAAAGGGCTCCGCAGCACTTGATTGAAGTTGCCCCACCATGAGATTGTGTATATCCCGCCAACGATGGCGAGGATTCCGGCTATGGCGAGAGGTTCAATTGTCTCGTTTATAAAGACCACAGCCAGCAACGGTGTCAGCATCGGCCCCATCCCTCGGGCTACAGGGTAGACCAGGGATAGGTCGCCCCGAGCATAGCCTCGGCCCAACAAAACAAAGTAGAAGGTATGAAGAACAATGGTGGCCAGAGCGAACCACATTCCCGGAAAGCCCACCGGGTTCAACCAGAGTAGGACTACACCGACCGGGGC
>CEVO01068239.1_pt1 | contig 12458 bp, 23 predicted proteins | sample 531511 | NCBI WGS metagenome assembly CEVO01 (sample SAMEA2623907, study PRJEB7988) | marine metagenome | biome: marine biome (ENVO:00000447); feature: mesopelagic zone (ENVO:00000213); material: "saline water (ENVO:00002010), including plankton (ENVO:xxxxxxxx)" | depth 800 m | reverse complement strand
GAACACCAGCATGATGATGGCCTACGGTCTCTTCGTCTTCGGCCTATCAACCGCCGCCTACCAGGAGCTGAAACGCCAGACAGCCTGGCGCCATGCGCCCCAGGGACGGGTAGGACGCCGTCCCTCAAGGCAGTTTCTGGGGCCTGACGGTGACAGCATCACCCTGACCGGCACCCTGCTGCCCCAGTTCACCGGTGGCCAGCAGAACCTCGACCAGCTACGCCAGATGGCCAATGCCGGCGGCGCCTGGCCGCTGATAGAGGGTAGCGGCAGCGTCTACGGTCTGTTCGTGATTGAGAGCCTCAACGAGCGCAAGAGCGCCTTCTTTCGCGATGGAGCCGCCCAGAAGATCGACTTCGACCTGACCCTCCAGCGCATCGATGAGGATGCCACCGACCAACTGGCCAGCAACGCACTCACCCGAGCGCTGGTGACAGGACTCAACGGGGTCCTGGCATGATCCAGCTTCTCGGTTCATCGCTGCTGCACCCCGGGCGTCCGCCTCGTACGCCATACTACCGCCTGACGCTTCAGGGCCAGGTGATCAGTCCGGAGCTGGACGCACGCCTGCAGCGCCTGTCGCTCACCGACCGCCGCGGACTCGAGGCCGATCAGCTCGACATCACCCTCAACGACCACGACGGGCGCCTCGCCCTGCCGCCGCGCGGCGCGGAGCTGCACCTGGCCATGGGCTGGAAAGGCGAGCCGCTGATCGACCGAGGCACCTACATCGTCGACGAGGTGGAACACAACGGCGCCCCAGACCTGATGACCATCCGCGCACGCTCCGCCGACATGCGCCAGGGTCTACCGGGCAAGCGCTCCCAGAGCTGGGACAACCTGGTGCTGCGCGACATCATCACCACCATCGCCAAACGTCACGACCTGGAACCTAGGATCAGCGACGCCCTCGGCGGGATCCGAGTCGGTCACATCGACCAGACCGACGAAAGCGACCTGCACTTCCTTACCCGACTCGCCGAGCGCTACGACGCCATCGCCACCGTGAAGGCTGGCAATCTGCTGTTCATCCACGCAGGCCAGGCCACCACCGCCGGTGGTACCGAGATTCCCCCCATCGACCTGTACCGCCAGGTTGGCGACCGCCACCGCTACGTAGTCACCGACCGCGACGCCTTCACCGGCGTACTGGCCTACTGGAACGACACCGCCCACGCCGAACGCAAGGAAGTCATCGCCGGCGACAGCGACAACCTGAAGCGCCTGCGCCCCACCTACGCCAGTGAAGATGACGCCCTCGCCGCTACCCAGAGCGAGATGCAGCGGCTTGAGCGCGGCGGAGCCGAGTTCACCCTGGATCTGGCCGAAGGCCGGCCCGACCTCTACCCAGAGACCCCAGTGCGGCTGATAGGCTGGAAGCGAGAGATAGAAGAGACCGCCTGGCTGATCACCGAGGTACGGCATGACTTCAGCGACAACGCCTATACTGTGTCGATCAGTCTCGAAATGCTGCCAAGTTGAGGGATATACAACGGAACCGAGCCAGAACGGTGCAGAGCTATAGACCAAGGTCGGAAGAGCTGGAACTTTCGATGGCCTATGATTGTCTTAGATAGCCCCATAGGATAGGGTTGCGCATCCGGCAAGACCACGCCGCCGAGCCAAAAGCCCGGCAAGGTATTGGTGGCCTACTGCTGGTGCCGAGGAGAACACTTATGGCTTACGCACTATCTACCATCGCTAACGCTTTCATCCGAATGGCTCGGAAGCAAGAATGCAACGACCTGACCCCGATGAAGCTGCTCAAGCTCATGTACATAGCCCATGGCTGGAGCCTTGGCCTCTTCAATCGCCCGTTGTTCGTTGAAGAGGTAGAAGCGTGGAAGTATGGACCAGTGATTCGTGAGCTGTACCACGAGGTCAAGAGATACCGAAATCGTCCGATTGACCAGACGCTCAGCGCCCCGGATGAAAGCATCGAGGATATGGACGAGATGCTGCTTGAACAGGTCTGGAACGCCTACGGTCACTACGATGGGCTTGCACTGTCTTCAATCACCCATCGCCCCAACTCACCTTGGTCAGAGACTTGGGACGAACGAGGCATGCATGGCCTGACGATCCCAACTCCACGGATACGAGAGCACTACCAAAGCCTGGCCACGGCAGGACGTGAACGGCAGCAACAAGAGCCCGAACATGCAGGTGTCTGACAACGTACTCTCTTCTTCAAACACCCTAATGCCACTCCCTTTGAAAAAAGGGGGTGGCTGTGTCAGATGAAGATATCGACAAGAAGCGGCAAGAGCTTCTTAAACTGATAGGGTCGGACATCAATGACCCAAACAGCATTCAAAATGATTCAAAATCCCGAAAAGAAGCTGAGCTTCTGGATAACGGTTACGAAGACGAAACCGACAAAGATCTAAAAGAACAAAACAAGAACCACACGTATAACATTAGAGAAGCATTCCACAAAATTTTCGTGTCCGCGCTAAGAGTTGCGGGATTTACTCTAATCATTCTTTTTCTGATCAGGGTCTGGCACCTTGCAACTCCGACAGACTGGCAATGGCTTGATGAGAGTGCATTAAAAAATCTTGACCAGATCTTTCTAAGCGGGGCTATTGGCGGAATCCTAGCCAAGCATCTCGACACGATGCTGGGGCAAGATGGAACAAAATAGGGTCTAAAAATATAGCGAATTGCCCAAAAGCAATTCGCTATATTTTTGCTCTCATCAGAAAATTCACGCTACATTGGGCGTCGAGCGATGCACCACCACCCCACGAAAGTCCCTCACCTTAGCGAACATCTCGTCGCCGCCTCCGACTTCTCTCATATAGCACGACCCACCGATACGGTGGCTATGAAACAGTCGTAGCTGCCGTTCAACCTCCAGAATCGCCAAGTCACCGTGCTGCAATGGCGCGGACTCGTCCACCACCAGCACATCACCCTCCATGATCTCACCATCAATACCGGCTTCGTCCGACACCTCGACCAGGTAGCACCGGGGCGATACCTCCTTGATACCCAAGGTGGAAACACAGGGATTGGTAAGGCCCGGAATCGCCGGGCCAAGGTAGTTCACTCGCATAACACTTAAAGATCCACCCAACCCATCATCATCAGGACCATTACAGCAGTCTCATTGACCTTTTGATTAGCAAATAGCTGGCGGTTCAGGTCAGGGTCTTCTTCTGGAGAAAAAGCCTCGTCCAACTGGTTTACTAGCTCTTCCGCAAGAGAACGAATATCGTCCATCCCATTGATTTTACTCGCTATTGAGTCTTTCAGCATGCCTTGACTAAAAGCGGTGGCGATCATATCTCCGGCAGTCGCAAGCTTGTTTTCGTAATCAGCATCTTGCCACGCAAGTGCGCTTTCAGCATGTAGACTACCGCCCTCGTACCAATGACCATCAGCCGCACCATCGTCGGGCTTTGAAGCACCCAACGCGGAATTAACACGAGGACAATCGTTGGTACAATAGTCTATTAATCCAGCAACTAGGTCATACAGCCCAGGCTCTCCGACGGGAGAAATCAGAGAACTAAAATCTTGTGTGCTTACAAATCTTCCGAGATCATCATTGCGGCGCTTCAAGTCTGAAAAGGAAGAAACGTCAATAAAACCAGAAATGACGGAAAGAGCTTGATCACGAGTAACTCTCACACTTACTACTCGGTCAATTAGCAGTTCACCATCATCCTGTTTTGAAAGATCTTCATACTGCACCGGGATACCATCAACAACCACCTCATCAACATCCATATGGATAAAGGTTTCGTAGATTGTTGTGGCTACAGCCTGCCAATTATCACGCTCAATCTCACGCGAGTTATTCGCAGAAAGAAACACCGGCGCTGACACGCGGACGTGTAAAGGAGATTCACCGATAACTTCAAAGCGGTTCATCTCAGGGGTATAGTTATAACTCCAGCTTTCGGCCATATCCATTGCAGATGTGAACTGCCTTGGTCCAGAGTTGACCTCGTCTGAAGTCTCTTCAGGGGGCGCTTTAGGGGCATCAATAGAATCACTCGAATCAGCCACTTCCTGAGAGGAAGAGCCGTCAGGAAAAACCGCTGTCATCACCCCAGTTGCGACAAAAAAGGCGAGAAAACCAAGCACCGCTCCCGCCAAATGGCGAGCGACGGCACCTTTTCCCATCTTCCGCATGCTTCGTACAACTACGATCCATGTACCAATGCCCACGCCAAACACAACGATCAAAGAAATCAGTGCGTCCACCCTACTCCCTCCCTACATCCCTGATTTAATGCTTGCTTCAAAGCAAGTCTCCTACGAAATCCGTCCGATCCTTACTACGCAACGCCCCAACACCGAGACATTGCCGACCTTCTCGGGCGGGATCATCTCGGCTTGGTAATGACTGTTGTCACTGATCAACACCCAGGCACCACCGGCAACGCGCTGCACCCGCTTGATGCGTCGCTCGCCTTCCACCAGCAGCAGAAACACCCCTTCCGGCCGATCCGGCCGATCCTTGCGATCGATCAGCACCCAGTCACCATCCGTCAGTGTGGTTTCCATGCTGTCACCTCGCACCTTCACCCCGACCACATGGTCGGGGTCCAGCCCCTGGGCGGCCAGCTGCTCGCTGGGGAAGTACAGGGTGGTCTCGATCTCTTCCGCTTCCAGCGCCCGACCGTCACCTGCCGCTGCCTCGATGTCATACATCGGCAGGGCGCAGAGGCCTGACGTATCAGCAGTGCTGATATCGGAGTTTAAGGAGAAACCGCCTTGTTGCTGCTCCACTTGATCTGGACGGCTTTCGACGTCCTGAAGCTGGCTGAATGCAACCTGCCGGCGTCCCGTTAGGACGTAATGCGTGTCGACACCTGCCCCATCAAGCGCGACTAGGTAGTCCGCCTTCGGGCTACGTTGGTCGGTCTCATACAGCAGTTGCGTGTTCTTCGCGACACCTGCAAGACCAGCAAGGGCTGTCTGGGTCAGTCCCAAGCTCTCCCGTTCTTCCCTCAATCGCCGACCTACAGTCATCTTTTCGAACACCTTTTCTTGACAATCACCCAATCAGGGACCACCATTCGATTACCAAGTGTTGCTTTGATTACCTTAAGACAGGCAGAGACAGCCGTTGCAGAGCTACATCAGCGAAGCAAAAGGCCTCCGAGCAGTCTTAAAGTCCAAAAGGGAAGAGTAACCCATGAGTACTGCTGAAACCATCATGCCAACCCTCTCTAGGTCACCAAACGGGTGCTCTCGCCAGGTGATGACCCAGTTAACTGACGACGAACGTCAACAACTGGAGTCATTGGCCAAAAGAGAAGGTCGATCAATGTCCGCCACCCTTCGTCTGTTCTACCTGCGGGGCATCGCCGCTTCTGGCGGTGGACACCCCGTTAACGCCTAAGCCGCCAAGGAACCGCTGCCATGCACCAGGACACACGTCGGATTCGCTCCCGCTACGCCGCCATCAACCTCGATGAGTACGAAGCCAAGGTGATTGACGCTCTCGTCGACTACACCGGCATTTCCAAAGCCACGCTGCTCCGGCAGCTGGTCCTCAAGGAAGCGCTGGAAACACTCGGCGTCAGCGACATCCTCACGCCCAATGTCGCCCATCGCACGCAGTAAGCGATAGGTGCACAAAAGGTCCTCAAGGAGCCCCCGCCCCATGACGAAACTTCGCCTGAGCCTCGACGAGGAACTCGAAGAAGCCATCGCCGCGGTTCGCGAGCGAGAGGGACTGGAAACCCTCGACCAAGCCGCCGAGTGGCTGCTGCGCCGTCGTCTGCGCAAGGGCACCCAGAGCCTGACAGGGCGCGGACGAGCGCTCTACGACGTGAAAGGAGGGCGGCGGTGAGCGGATTCATGCGTGTGGTCTGCCCGCATTGCCAGAGCTATGCGCGCATCCGGACGTCGAGTCAGATCAGTCCGGTCTGCCGCGAGCTGTATCTCGTCTGCACCAATGACGAGTGCGGCTGGCGAGGCAAGGCGGGACTGGAAATCACCTACACCCTGTCTCCCAGCAGTCAGCCGGCCCCCGGCGTAAGAATACCGATCTCGCCAGGGCTACTAGCCCAGTTGATGCCAGAGATCAGCTGACCACAAACCCCACGGAAATCACCGATTCAAGGAGGCTCACCATGGCCACCGTTAGCCAACTGCGCCCGAAATTCAGCATTCCCCAGCTGGATGCCACCAATATCGCCACCGCTCAACTGTTCAGGGACCGCTGGCACAACCGCGTCACCGCACTCGGCAACTGCATCGATCACCTGGTCAACGATCACGGCATGCCCGAGCACGCTGCCGAGACCGCCGCTCTGCAGGCCTATGCCGAGATCGAAAGCGTCAACCAGAAAGCGCGTATCGACGTGGACGCCACCACCTCGCACCTGGTCGTGCTTCGTTCCGGCGATGGCCGCTCTACTGCCTTCACCGTCAGCGATCTGTTGCGTCTGCTCGACCGGGCACGCCAGGAAGGTGGCGCAGCCGTCATCGAGCACAGCTCGCGACAGCCCGTCATCCTCGAGCACTGACACCTTCCCCTGAGCCACCAGAGGTTGCCGCCATGTCCGCCTCCGTTCATCCGTTACCGACGTCCCGCCAGCCCTCCCCCGTCGCTCCCGACCGTGGCGACTGGGGCGCGCTGCGCGCCGAGCTGCACCAGCGCTGCGCCGACCACGACCTGGTCGTGCTGTGGGATGAGCTCACGCACCCAGAGCGCAAGGCACTGATGGCCAGCGCCAACTTCCCGCACCGAGAGCGGGATAGCCGCCGGCACGTGGCGGACATGCCAAAAGCCAGCCGTGACGCCATCCGCGCAGCCATTCACCGCATGAGTCGCTACGCCAACCAGCTGCGCGACCGTCTGCAAGGTGAGCGCCCTCACCCCAGCCAGGAGCTGGCCAGCCACGCCAGAGAGGCATTAACGGATGGCGATATCAAAGCCGCCATGCACTGGGTGTCGATGATTGAGCGAGGGGTGATGTGATGACGGCGATTGACCACAAGGAGCAGACCATCGAGTCGTTGCAGTCCGTCACAGCGCATCTGTACCGGGGCATGCGCGATTTTGAAGGGATGGGGGACACCGAAAGTGAGCGCTGGTGCCGTGATGCTCGCCGTCGAGTCTGGGCGCTCATCAATGAGATTGAGGGCGAGATTGCCGCCGAAACCAACGGGGCCGACACGCAATGAGCGCTGTCGATCAAACCCTGGAGTACGGCACGGCGGATTGCCAGCGCTGGCGGGACGCTGAGTTCTTTGGCCGTTTGCCCAGCCTGGCCGAGGATCTGGCGCGTGGGTTCCTGCACGTTGCCAAACGTCACGGCAACGCCGCGGGCAACCGCTGGCTACGTCGCCAGGCCGGCGACCTGGTAGAGCCCTCTCGTATTCTGGAGCGCTTTCGCCCCATCGCCTCGGACCTTGAGCGCGGCGCCGCCGCGATCAAACAGCGTGAGAAAACCACCATAGAGGGCATCCGTTCGGCCAACGCCTGGCTGATAGAGGTTGAGCGGCGCCTGGTCGTTGGCTCGCTCAACGCCACCCACGACGATGACGTCCTGGTGACCTACGCCGAGACTCAAGCTCGAGCCATCGAAAAGGACCGCGACCATTTCATCGGCAACATCTCCATCTACAACCGCCGTCGGCATAACGGACTGCTGCCGGTGCCCGTGCCGTCTTGTGAGCTCCGAGGGCCACTGTCCAAGCGCATGCGCCAGTGGCAGGACCATGTCGCCGACTCCCGCAATCCGCTGACCGCTCCGGACCGCTGCGTGCCCTTGATGGCCGTGTTCCGCTTTACCTACCAGCCGCCTATGAGCTTGGGCGTAGCCACAGAGATGGCACTCGTCAGTGCGCGCAAGCGTGCCCGCCTGCACGGCATCGCGCCGCCTCCCCTGAGCTGGAGTGGGGAGCGCCAGATGGCCAGGCTGTGCGACGGCCTGTGGTGGCGTCGCCAACTCCGGCGGATCTGCGGGCGCCGCCTCGAGCAGGTCCAGCGCGAAGCCCACCGGGTTCACAAGCGGGCCGGCATCTACTGCAGCAACCTGACGCTGGAACGCCGCCACCAACAGAAGACCCGCAACCGAGCGCTGCTGGAAACCCTGGAGGCCATCAACCAGGACGGTCAGACCTACACCCTGGCCGAGTTGGCGGAGCTGGGCCTGGCCAACGCCGACCACCGTCGTGCAGAGCTGATGCTGCGCATCCGCGATACCGAGGTCGAATCTCGCCGCTTGGGTCACCTGGGTATGTTCTACACCCTGACCACACCGTCGCGCTTCCATCCGGTGCATTCCCACCACTGCCGCCGCAATCGCCGCTACGACGGCAGCACTCCGCGTGAAGCCCAGCAGCATCTGCAGCAGGTATGGGCCAAGGCACGGGCGAAACTCGCCAGGGAAAAGCTGGCGGTCTACGGCATCCGCGTGGTCGAGCCCCATCACGACGGTACGCCTCACTGGCATCTGCTGCTGTGGATGAAACCAGAGGCAGAGCGTCGGGTTACTGAGGTTCTCAGGGAGTACGCCGAAGCCGAATCTCCTGAGGAGCTCATCGACCGCCGTGGCCATAAGACCAGCGCCCGCTTCAAGGCGGTCAAGATCGATCACAACCGTGGCACCGCCGCCGGCTACGTCGCCAAGTACATCAGCAAGAACATCAACGGCCAGCAGTTCATGGACGCGGACAGCTACGGCCAGGAGATGACTTCCAGCGCACCACGCATCGAAGCCTGGGCCGCCGTCTGGGGCATTCGACAGTTTCAGTTCGTAGGCTTGCCCTCCGTCACCGTCTGGCGAGAAGTCCGCCGCCTCAACGAACGCCAAGCCGAGCAGCTCCGACTGTGGGAAGAGGCTACCCGCCCGATACCGAAAGCCGCCAGGCGTCTGCACGAGATCCGCAAGGCAGCCAACGCCGGCCAGTGGGACCTTTTCCTGCGCCTGATGGGCGGGCCCAACTGCCCCCGCATTGACCAGCCCATCAAGCCCTGGATCGTCACCCGCATGGATACCGGTCGGGAAGAATTCAGCCACGCCACCGGCGAGGTCAACACCGGCATTGAGATGCGCGGCCGCTATGGCGAGACGGTCAAGGCCACCGTTGGCCTGGTGGTCAAGGATGGCCGGGGCGATGCCTCCGAATACCTCACTCGCCTGTACCGGTGGGAGATTCGCTCCCGCAACCAGCGTGCGGCGGGGCGGTTCGGAGGCGGCGAAGCCGACGACGCTTGGACTTGTGTCAATAACTGTACGGGGGTGGATGTCACCCCCCGCACTCCCCCTCCGGAGGTCCTGGCCGAGCAACTCGAGCGCTTTAAGAAGTGGCGAGCCAGTGAAGTCCAGCGCGCGGAGATGGAGTCCGCCGACATCGAAGCAAGATATGCCAGAGCTGCGGCCCTGCGGCTTGCCCAGCACGACCCGACAGCACGGCGAGTCCTCGCCGAGCGCGGGCAATACATCCCGGCTCCTGAACCTGAGTGGGAAGAGTATTTCCCGCCGGAACTGCAATGAGCCGCTGTCACGAGGAGAACAACATGCGCACCCATCAAGTGGATCACAAGGCCCCTCGCGGGATCCTGCAGGACGCCGGCGAGCTAGCGGTACTCACCGAAGGCAGCGGTCGGGTCCGTCACCGCTTCGCCATGGTTGTCAGCTTCGACAGCGAAGAAGAGCTGCGCCGCGCCCTCAAGAAGCATCGGTGCTCTTACCGTGATAGCCAGGCCATCCAGGAGCGCATCCATGAATGATCGCCTCTACATGGTGCTCGACCCGCTCGGTCGCGCTGATCCCTACAGCACCGCCACCAGCCAGCGCAGGGCCATGCAGCTCTTTGCCTCACGGCGAGCCGGCCGGCCTGTGAGCGCGGCAGTGGCCTGGCTGCTTTGGTTCAACCTTTGGCGCCGGGGCTATCGCCTCGGTTTCACCCCCGCCATCCCCGAGAAGGAACTTGCCAATGGCTGACAACGCCGACATCGCTACCGAGATCCAGGAGCGCCACCTCGAGGGCGCCCTGGCCAACCGCCATACCTGGATCGGCATCGACTGGGCCACCCCCCTCGAATGCCACGAATGCGGGGGCGAGATCCCCGAAGCCCGACGGAAGGCCGCTCCCTGGGCCACCACCTGCATCGAGTGCCAGCAGATCAACGAGAGGAAGAGCCGTCATGTCCGCTGAAAGAGACTCCATAAGTAGCCTCCTCAACACCAGCGTCAGCGATGCAAAGATCTCGCTCGAGTGCGGTATCGACCGCAAGCCGGGTGACACCGCTCGGCTTGCCATTGCTCTACTCGAAGCGCTTAAAGGTAAGGAAGATCAGCAAAGTAGACGGAAAATGGCTGCCTCTGTCGTTCGCAAGGGGCTCAAGATTTTTGAGAACGGGGAAAGCGATTCATGAACCCGGACACCATCCTGATCATCATCGCCGTGATCGCCGTCGTCATGACTCTGATACTGGCCTGGGAGGCGAGGAAACTCAGCCGAGACGCCCGTGAGCTCTTCGATCCTGAGCGGAACGCAGATCAAGCGGATAAGGACGAATCATGAGCACAAACAGAGGCGGCCCAATGGCCAAAGCTGCGGCGATGCTTTGCCAGGACACAGCCTTTCGCCTCTACCTAGATCGCCGCGCCCGGGCTCGGTTCGGTGCCGATGTACCAGACGGCACTCACACTGAGCAGGACGCGAGGGATTGGCTGTGCCGAGCCTGCCAGATCGACAGCCGTGCCATGCTGGATCACCGGCCCCAGGCGGCGCGTCAGTTCCGTATCATCCGCTACCGCTTCAATCACTGGCGGGCAAAGCACCAGGGGGGCTCATGAACACAAGCACCGTGCTGTCCTGCGAGGACCTGAAACAGATCACCGGCTACCAGCGTCCCGGTGATGTTGCCCGCTGCCTGCGCGAGCAAGGAGTACGGGTGTTCAATGGGCGCTCAGGCCCCTGGACCACCATCGACCTGATCAACCAGGCCGGTGGTCTCGTCCAGCAAGCCAACGATGACGACATCGACCCCAGGCAGATCATATGACAGGCAAGAAAATAAGCGGATCTCGGCGCCGCCATAACCCCGCGATCCCGAAGCACATCGATCAGGCCAGGCTACCAAAAGGGGTCTACTACGACCCCAGGGGCCGAGGACGCTGGTACACCCAGTATCGAAACGAGGCAGGTGTGCTCAAGGGTGTCACCATTGCCGATTCAAAGGCCACCCTGTCGGAGCTCCATCGCATCATGGAGCAACGACAGGGCATCGATCGGGAGACGCTGTGTTATCTGGCGGACCAGTTCCACCAGTCGGCCCAGTACAAGAACCTCGAGCTCAAGACACGCAAGGACTACGACTACTGCCGCCACCTGGCGCTGACCATGCCGACCAAGCTGGGCAAGCCACTGGGCGACGTGGCCACTCGCCATTTCAAGCCAGCCCTGGTCCAGCGCATCGTCGATAAGATCGCCGCCGAGGGAACACCGGCCAAGGCCAATCATCTGTTGCGCTACCTACGCCGTCTGTTCCGTTGGGGCATTAACCGCGGATACTGCGACAGCAACCCCGCCCAGGGGGTGGAAGCGGCCAAGGAGCGCCGCCTACGCCGCCTGCCTGAACTCGACACTATCGCCCGACTGACCGACTTTGCAAGAGAGCGCGGCCAGCGCAGCCGTGGGGAGAAAGGCGCCTGCGCGCCCTATCTGTGGATCGTCATGGAGCTGGCTTACATCTGCCGGCTACGCGGCATCGAGATCGTCACCCTGACCGACGCCAACGCCATCACCGAAGGGGTCATGACCAATCGTCGAAAGGGCTCCCGAGACAATATCGTGCGCTGGTATCCAAGGCTGCGAGCTGCATGGCAGGCCGCAACCGAGTTGAGGGCGAGAATCTGGCGAGCCCGCAACACCGCAGTACCCGTTACCCCAACCCGACGCCCACTCATCGTGGCCGCAGATGGTGGAGAGCTACGGAAGTCGAGTCTGGACACCGCCTGGCAGCGGCTCATCAAGATGGCCATCGAGGAAGAAGTGATCACAACAGAAGAGCGATTCGGTCTACACGACCTGAAGCGACGTGGCATCACCGACACCCAGGGCACCCGTCACGACAAGCAAGAGGCCAGCGGCCACCGCTCTGCCGCGATGCTGGATGTCTATGACCTCAGCACACCGATTGTGCCCTGGCCTGGGGCAGAGATAGATCCGTGAACTATGTAGTCTGTCTATGTAGATACAAAAAAACCGCCTCGAGGGGCGGTTTTGATGTTGCAGCAAGCTTTTGATTTCCAACCATCTTTTAGATGGTGCCGGCACCAGGAGTCGAACCCGGGACCTACTGATTACAAGTCAGTTGCTCTACCAACTGAGCTATGCCGGCTCGGGCCGACCGGAAGGTCGCTTGCTACTCTGGTGTTACGCCTTGGGCGTCTCACCCGAAACGGGGTTGGCGTGGCTGGGGTAGCAGGATTCGAACCTGCGCATGCCGATACCAAAAACCGGTGCCTTAC
>CEVO01115158.1_pt1 | contig 12533 bp, 7 predicted proteins | sample 531511 | NCBI WGS metagenome assembly CEVO01 (sample SAMEA2623907, study PRJEB7988) | marine metagenome | biome: marine biome (ENVO:00000447); feature: mesopelagic zone (ENVO:00000213); material: "saline water (ENVO:00002010), including plankton (ENVO:xxxxxxxx)" | depth 800 m | reverse complement strand
CCGCCGGCGCCCGTAGCGCTGGAAAAGATCCGCGCGGGTTTGGCGTTGTCGATGCTGCTGTGACCATGGTTTTCCGGTGCGTAGGAAAAAAAGCCTATGGAAGCCTTGCGTTATCCATTCTGCTTTGACACAATGCGCCGCGTTCCGAGGTACAGCGACCCACGGGTTGCAGGCTGCCGTCGAGACAGGTTGCAAGAATTTCGCGTACAGCTTGATTCTTTTAAAACAACCACTTGACTTCTCGGAGCAGGGCGATAAAATACGTCGCCAGTTGGAGGGGTTCCCGAGTGGCCAAAGGGAGCAGACTGTAAATCTGCCGCGAAAGCTTCGAAGGTTCGAATCCTTCCCCCTCCACCAGATTTTGATCGATCAGAGATGTGGTTTCTGGTTGATATGGAGCAGGCGGTCGGACGCTGCCAGGCTGGTTTGGGTTCGGTGGGCTTTGCTTCAGCAAAGAAGGTTTAGTACCGATTTTGCGGGCATAGTTCAATGGTAGAACCTCAGCCTTCCAAGCTGATGATGCGGGTTCGATCCCCGCTGCCCGCTCCAGAGTTCAGGCAATGTGAAGTAGTTGGATTGCCGAAGAGTGCGCTCATGTAGCTCAGGGGTAGAGCACACCCTTGGTAAGGGTGAGGTCGACGGTTCAAATCCGTCCATGAGCTCCATCTAAGAAAAGCGAGCCTAGGCTCGCTTTTTCTTTCTCCGCCGCGTCTGCAGGGCGGAGGGGGTTGCCAGGCGAGATCCGTTTCGCTATCATGGCGCCCGCTGTTGCAGAGGCTGCCCGCAAAGGGTGGTTTGCATCGAGTACAGGCCAGTAGCTCAATTGGCAGAGCAGCGGTCTCCAAAACCGCAGGTTGGGGGTTCGATTCCCTCCTGGCCTGCCAGTCTTCCCCAGGCTGGCAGTTTTTTATATACTTTCGTGTTTCGATTGCCGCGCCCTGAGGAGTCTCGTTTTCATGAAGCATAACGCCGAGGTGCAGGAGTCGCGCCACGACGGGCTCAAGTGGGCGGTTGTCGTCGTTCTTCTGGTGCTGGCCGTCGTTGGCAACACCTACTTTGCCGACCAGCCGCTTCTGTATCGTGTTCTGGGCGTTGTTGCCCTGTCTGTCGTTGCTGCCCTGGTCGCATTGACCACCACCAAGGGGCGTGAATTGGTGGAGCTGGCGCAGAGCGCCAGGAAGGAAATTCAACGTGTCGTCTGGCCGACGCGCCCCGAGACCATCCAGACCACCGCCATCGTGCTGGTGGCTGTGCTGGTGGTCGGGCTGCTGCTCTGGTTGATCGACACGCTGCTCAGCTGGGCGATGTCCGGCGTCATCGGTTAGGAGTCTTCATGTCCAAGCGTTGGTACGTCGTCCACGCCTACTCCGGCTTCGAGAAGCACGTCATGCGCTCGCTGATCGAGCGTGTGAAGATGCACGGCATGGAAGATCTCTTTGGTGAGATTCTGGTGCCGACCGAAGAAGTCGTCGAGATGCGTGACGGCAAGCGCCGCAAGAGTGAGCGCAAGTTCTATCCCGGCTATGTGCTGGTCGAGATGGAAATGGTCGACGAGACCTGGCACCTGGTCAACGAGACGCCCCGTGTCATGGGCTTTATCGGCGGGACCAAGGAGAAGCCGGCGGCGATCACTCAGCGCGAGGCCGACGCCATTCTCAGTCGCGTCAGGGATGGGGCCGAAAAGCCGCGTCCCAAGACCATGTTCGAGCCCGGTCAGTCGGTGCGCGTCATCGATGGCCCCTTCGCCGATTTCAACGGCGTGGTCGAAGAGGTCAACTACGACAAGAGTCGTCTGCAGGTCAGCGTGCTGATCTTCGGGCGCGCCACTCCCGTCGAGCTGGAGTTTTCCCAGGTCGAGAAGGAGTAGGTCGACAAGTTTCTTACGGTGGGTCTGCTCAGGCAGGCCCGCCGTCATGTGCTGAAAGTTTTCAGTGCGTAGGGGTCGCCTCGAGAGGCGGCCGTTTTGTCCGGGGAGCCGCAAGGCGCTACTACCCAACTGGAGTCCATCATGGCCAAGAAAGTACAGGCTTACATCAAGCTGCAGGTTGCAGCTGGTAAGGCCAACCCGAGTCCCCCCGTGGGTCCCGCGCTGGGTCAGCACGGTGTCAACATCATGGAATTCTGCAAGGCGTTCAACGCCGAGACGCAGAACATCGAGCCGGGTCTCCCGACTCCCGTGGTCATCACCGTCTACTCCGACCGCAGCTTCACCTTCGTCACCAAGACACCGCCCGCCGCGGTGCTGCTGAAGAAGGCCGCTGGCATCAAGTCCGGCTCTGGTGAGCCGAACAAGAAGAAGGTCGGTACCGTGACCCGCGAGCAGCTCGAAGAGATCGCCAAGACCAAGGAGCCGGACATGACGGCTGCCGATCTCGACGCCGCGGTGCGTACCATTGCCGGTAGCGCCCGCAGCATGGGCCTCAACGTGGAGGGTCTCTGATCATGGCAAAGCTTACCAAGCGCGCAAAGCAGATTCGCGACAAGGTTGACGCCACCAAGGTCTACTCCATCGACGAGGCCGTGGCTCTGCTCTCCGAGCTGTCCACCGTCAAGTTCAAGGAGTCGCTGGACGTCGCCATCAACCTGGGCGTCGATCCGCGTAAATCCGACCAGGTGGTGCGCGGTGCGACCGTGATGCCCAACGGTACCGGCAAGGACGTGCGCGTTGCCGTCTTTACCCAGGGTGCCAACGAAGAAGCCGCCAAGGAAGCCGGTGCCGACATCGTCGGTATGGACGACCTGGCCGAGCAGGTCAAGAAAGGCCAGCTCGACTTCGACGTGGTCATCGCCTCGCCGGACGCCATGCGTGTCGTCGGCCAGCTGGGTCAGATCCTGGGTCCGCGTGGCCTGATGCCGAACCCCAAGGTCGGCACCGTGACCCCCGACGTCGCTACCGCCGTCAAGAACGCCAAGGCCGGTCAGGTGCGCTTCCGTACCGACAAGAACGGCATCATCCACACCACCCTGGGCAAGGTCGATTTCGAAGCCGACGCCATCAAGGGCAACCTGGATGCGCTGCTCGCCGACCTGAAGAAGCTCAAGCCGAGCACTTCCAAGGGCGTGTACTTCAAGAAGATGACCCTGTCCACCACCATGGGCCCGGGTCTGACCGTCGATCACTCCGCGCTGGTGTGATGCGACACAACAGGCAAGACACTTTGCGGTCCCCGTGCCGGGTGATTCACCCGGCCGGCGGGGCACCGTCAAAGACCGCAGGCGCCGCCGCCTGACCTTCGGGTCTGCCGGCGGCTTAATCGCCCCCGGGCACCTGCGCAGATGGTGTTGCCGCCAGGCATCTGGTGAGCACCATCATTGAAGCCCCTCTTCTACGGAAGGGGAGATGGTAACCATCGGAGCCCTCGGGTTCCGGCACGAAGGAGTGATCACAGTGGCACTAGCACTCGAAGGCAAGAAGGCAATTGTTGCCGAGGTCAGTGAAGTCGCCAAGGATGCACTCTCCGTCGTAGTTGCCGACTCTCGCGGCGTCGCGGTCCACAAGATGACCGAACTGCGCAAGCAGGCTCGCGAGAATGGCGTCCAGGTGCGTGTTGTGCGCAACACCCTGGCACGCCGCGCCCTGACCGGTACTCCCTGGGAGTGCCTGTCAGAGACCTTCGTTGGTCCGACTCTGCTGGCCTTCTCCAACGAACATCCGGGCGCTGCCGCTCGTCTGTTCAAGGAGTTCGCCAAGGATGAGAAGAACTTCGAAGTCAAGGCGCTGGCCTATGAAGGTGAGCTGATCCCGGCAAGCGATATCGACCGTCTGGCGACCCTGCCGACCTACGATGAGGCGATCGCCAAGCTGATGTCCGTCATGAAGGAAGCTTCTGCCGGCAAGCTGGTTCGTACTCTCGCTGCGCTGCGCGACCAGAAGCAGGAAGAAGCCGCTTAAGGCGTCGTCCTGTCGACCGACCACGATCCATTTCGCGTTCTCGGGTAACCGAGACGCCCGCAAAGTTAGGAATCTAGACAATGGCACTGACCAAAGAAGATATCATCAACGCCGTCTCCGACATGTCCGTCATGGAAGTCGTCGAGCTGATCGAAGCCATGGAAGAGAAGTTCGGCGTTAGCGCCGCTGCTGCTGTCGTGGCTGGCCCGGGCGCTGGTGGCGAAGCCGCCGCTGCCGAAGAGCAGACCGAGTTCGACCTGGTGCTGACCTCCGCTGGCGACAAGAAGGTCAACGTCATCAAGGCCGTCCGCGAGATCACTGGTCTCGGCCTGAAGGAAGCCAAGGGTGCCGTCGACGGCGCGCCGGCGACCATCAAGGAAGCGATGAGCAAGGACGACGCGGAAGAAGCCAAGAAGAAGCTGGAAGAAGCCGGCGCGTCCGTGGAGCTCAAGTAATCCTTGTGCCCATGGCTTTACGCGCTGCGTAAGCTTCCACGGCTGGTGGCGGGACGCCCGCTACCGGCCTTTTTCTGTTGTCACTAGCTGCCTGCCCCCAAGGGCCTGTAGCTTGCAGAATTCCGACGGCGAGTCACTCATCCGAGGACTTGCCGTCAGCGCCTGACGGAGACCGTCCGTCGGGTGGCGCCGACACGCATCGGTCACCCATGGTGAACAAGCTGGGGAATACAGATGGCTTACTCATACACTGAGAAAAAACGCATCCGCAAGGATTTCGGCAAACTGCCCCAAGTGATGGATGTGCCTTACCTGCTGGCCATCCAGCTTGATTCCTACTACGACTTTCTCCAGCAGGACCGCTCTCCCGAAGAGCGCATGGAAGTCGGCCTGCACGCCGCCTTCAGGTCCGTGTTCCCGATCGAGAGCTTCTCCGGCAACGCTGCGCTCGAGTACGTCAGCTATCGTTTCGGCACTCCGGCCTTCGACGTCAAGGAATGCCAGCTGCGCGGCGTCACCTACTCCGCTCCTCTGCGTGTCAAGGTTCGCCTGATCATCTACGACAAGGAGTCGTCGAACAAGGCCATCAAGGACATCAAGGAGCAGGAAGTCTACATGGGGGAAATCCCCCTGATGACCGAGAACGGTACCTTCGTGGTGAACGGTACCGAGCGCGTCATCGTGTCTCAGCTTCACCGTAGTCCCGGCGTGTTCTTCGATCACGACAAGGGCAAGAGCCACAGCTCCGGTAAGCTTCTGTACTCCGCTCGCGTGATTCCTTACCGCGGCTCCTGGCTGGACTTCGAGTTCGACCCGAAGGACAACGTCTTCGTGCGTATCGACCGTCGCCGCAAGCTGCCGGCGTCCGTGCTGCTGCGCGCGCTGGGCATGAGCGCCGAGGAGATCCTCGACGAGTTCTTCGACACCAGCACCTTCCACATCGAGAAGTCCGGCTTCTCGGTGGAGCTGGTGCCATCTCGCCTGCGCGGCGAGACCGCGACCTTTGACATCAAGGGCGCCGACGGTGAGGTCATCGTCGAAGAGGGTCGTCGTGTCACCCAGAAGCATATCCGCCAGCTGGAGAAGGCGGGTCTTGAGCGTCTGGAAGTGCCGATGGATTACCTGTTCGGCAAGACCCTGGCCAAGGACCAGATCAACCCCGCCACCGGCGAGCTGATCTGCCCCTGCAACTCCGAGATCACCCCGGAGCTGCTCGAGGCCCTCGGTCAGGCCGGCATCACCACCATCGAGACGCTCTACACCAACGATCTGGACTGCGGTCCCTTCGTCTCCGACACCCTCAAGCTGGACACCACCGGTTCCCAGCTCGAGGCGCTGGTCGAGATCTACCGCATGATGCGCCCCGGCGAGCCGCCCACCAAGGAAGCCGCCGAGACGCTGTTCAACAATCTGTTCTTCAGCGAAGACCGCTACGACCTGTCCGGCGTCGGCCGGATGAAGTTCAACCGTCGTCTGCGTCGTGATGCCGACACCGGCTCCGGTGTGTTGGATCGTGCCGACATCCTCGACGTGCTGCGCGAGCTGATCAACATCCGTAACGGCTTCGGCGATGTCGATGATATCGACCACCTGGGCAACCGCCGCATTCGCTGCGTCGGCGAAATGGCAGAAAACCAGTTCCGTGTCGGCCTGGTGCGCGTCGAGCGCGCGGTCAAGGAACGTCTGTCCATGGCCGAGAGCGAAGGCCTGATGCCTCAGGACCTGATCAACGCCAAGCCGGTGGCCGCTGCGGTGAAGGAGTTCTTCGGCTCCTCCCAGCTGTCCCAGTTCATGGACCAGAACAACCCGTTGTCCGAGGTGACCCACAAGCGTCGTGTGTCCGCTCTCGGCCCGGGTGGTCTGACTCGTGAGCGCGCCGGCTTCGAGGTGCGTGACGTTCACGCCACCCACTACGGCCGTCTGTGCCCGATCGAGACGCCGGAAGGTCCGAACATCGGCCTGATCAACTCGCTGGCGACCTACAGCCACACCAACAGCTACGGCTTCCTCGAGACACCGTATCGTAAGGTCGTGGATGGCGTGGTCACCGACGAGGTGGTGCATCTGTCGGCCATCGAGGAAGGTGACTTCGTCATCGCCCAGGCCTCGGCCACCGTCAACGCCGACAAGAAGCTGGTCGACGACCTCGTTCAGGTGCGTCACCGCGGCGAGACCACCTTCATGCGTCCCGAACAGGTGACGCTGATGGACGTGTCTCCGCGTCAGGTGGTGTCCGTCGCCGCCGCACTGATTCCGTTCCTCGAGCACGATGACGCCAACCGCGCCCTGATGGGTGCCAACATGCAGCGTCAGGCGGTGCCGACCCTGCGTGCCGACAAGCCGCTGGTCGGTACCGGCATGGAGCGCTTCGTCGCCCGTGACTCCGGTGTCTGTGCCGTGGCCCGTCGTGGCGGCGTGATCGACTCGGTCGACGCCAAGCGCATCGTGGTGCGGGTCAATGAAGACGAGATCATCGGCGGTGAGGCCGGTGTCGACATTTACAACCTGACCAAGTACCTGCGTTCGAACCAGAACACCTGCCAGAACCAGCGTCCGATCGTTCGCCCCGGCGACAACGTCGCGCGCGGTGACATCCTGGCCGACGGTCCGTCCGTCGACATGGGTGACCTGGCGCTTGGCCAGAACATGCGCATCGCCTTCATGCCGTGGAACGGCTACAACTTCGAGGACTCCATCCTGCTGTCCGAGCGGGTGGTCCAGGAAGACCGTTTCACCACCATCCATATCCAGGAACTGACCTGTGTGTCCCGTGACACCAAGCTGGGGCCGGAGGAGATCACCTCCGATATTCCCAACGTCGGTGAATCGGCACTGGGCAAGCTGGATGAGGCCGGTGTGGTGTACATCGGTGCCGAGGTCGGTGCCGGCGACATCCTGGTCGGCAAGGTCACGCCCAAGGGCGAGACCCAGCTGACCCCGGAAGAGAAGCTGCTGCGTGCGATCTTCGGTGAGAAGGCGTCCGACGTGAAGGACACCTCCCTGCGTGCCCCCACCGGCATGAAGGGCACCGTCATCGACGTTCAGGTGTTCACCCGCGACGGCGTCGAGAAGGACTCGCGCGCTCTGTCCATCGAGCAGATGCAGCTCGACGAGGTGCGCAAGGACCTGCAGGAGACCTACCGCATCGCCGAGGACGCCACCTTCGAGCGTCTCAAGCGCACCCTGTCCGGTCAGCCGGTCAACGGTGGTCCGCGCCTGTCCAAGGATGATGTGCTGTCCGAGGACTATCTCGAGGAGCTGCCGCGTCAGCAGTGGTTCAAGCTGCGCATGCAGGACGAGAAGCTCAATGAACTGCTGGCTCAGGCCGACGAGCAGCTCGAGAACCGTCGCAAGGAAATGGACGAGCGTTTCGAAGACAAGAAGCGCAAGCTCACCCAGGGCGACGATCTGGCGCCGGGCGTGCTCAAGATCGTCAAGGTCTACCTGGCGATCAAGCGTCGCCTGCAGCCGGGTGACAAGATGGCCGGCCGTCACGGTAACAAGGGTGTCATCTCGGCCATCATGCCGATCGAGGACATGCCGTTCGACGACAACGGTGAGCCCATCGACGTGGTGCTGAACCCGCTGGGTGTACCGTCGCGGATGAACGTCGGTCAGATCCTCGAGACCCACCTGGGCATGGCGGCCCGCGGTCTCGGCGTGAAGATCGAACACATGCTGCGTGACGCCCGCGAGCAGCAGCTCACTCAGCTGCGCGAGTTCCTCGGTGAGGTCTACAACTCCACCCAGGGTACCCGCGTCGAGGAGATCGAGTCGCTGTCCGATGACGAGATCATCGCGCTGGCCAAGAACCTGAAGAAGGGCGTGCCGATGGCGACGCCGGTGTTCGACGGTGCCAAGGAGCACGAGATCAAGCACCTGCTGAAGCTGGCCGATCTGCCGGATTCCGGCCAGATGACCCTGTACGACGGGCGTACCGGCGAGTCGTTCGATCGTCCGGTGACGGTGGGCTACATGTACATGCTGAAGCTCAACCACCTGGTCGACGACAAGATGCACGCGCGTTCCACCGGCTCCTACTCGCTGGTCACCCAGCAGCCGCTGGGCGGCAAGGCGCAGTTCGGTGGTCAGCGCTTTGGTGAGATGGAGGTCTGGGCCCTGGAGGCCTACGGCGCCGCTTACACTCTGCAGGAAATGCTCACGGTCAAGTCCGATGACGTGGAAGGTCGTACCAAGATGTACAAGAGCATCGTGGATGGCGATCACACCATGCAGGCGGGCATGCCGGAATCCTTCAACGTATTGGTGAAGGAAATCCGCTCGCTGGGCATCGATATCGAACTGGAGAGCTGAGGCGGCCCGAAAGGCGCTTCAATGAATGACGGTCCGCGGGGAGCAATAGCTCCCCGCCCATGACAACTCCGCAACGGAGCCGACCTAATGAAAGATTTGGTGAAAGTCCTCAAATCGCAGTCACAGTCCGACGAGTTCGACGCGATCAAGATCACGCTCGCGTCGCCGGACATGATCCGCTCCTGGTCCTTTGGCGAGGTCAAGAAGCCGGAGACCATCAACTACCGGACTTTCAAGCCCGAGCGTGATGGCCTGTTCTGCGCCAAGATCTTCGGTCCGGTGAAGGACTACGAGTGCCTGTGCGGCAAGTACAAGCGCATGAAGCACCGCGGCATCATCTGCGAAAAGTGCGGCGTCGAAGTCACCAAGGCCGCCGTGCGCCGCGAGCGCATGGGGCACATCGAGCTGGCTAGCCCGGTCGCCCACATCTGGTTTCTGAAGTCGCTGCCGTCTCGCATCGGCATGCTGATGGACATGACCCTGCGCGACATCGAGCGCGTGCTCTATTTCGAGAGCTTCATGGTCGTCGATCCCGGCATGACCACCCTCGAGCGTGGCCAGCTGCTCAACGACGAGCAGTACTTCGAGGCCCTCGAGGAGTTCGGCGATGACTTCGACGCCCGCATGGGTGCCGAGGCCGTCCAGGCGATGCTCAAGGATATCGATCTCGAGGAAGAGATCGAGCGTCTGCGCGAAGAGATCCCGCAGACCAACTCCGAGACCAAGATCAAGAAGCTGTCCAAGCGTCTGAAGCTGCTCGAAGCCTTCCAGGGCTCCGGCAACGATCCGGCGTGGATGGTGATGGAAGTGCTGCCCGTGCTGCCGCCGGACCTGCGTCCGCTGGTACCGCTGGATGGCGGCCGCTTCGCGACCTCGGATCTCAACGATCTGTACCGTCGCGTGATCAACCGCAACAACCGCTTGAAGCGTCTGCTCGACCTCAACGCACCGGACATCATCGTGCGCAACGAGAAGCGCATGCTGCAGGAGTCCGTCGATGCGCTGCTCGACAACGGTCGTCGCGGTCGCGCCATCACCGGCTCCAACAAGCGTCCGTTGAAGTCGCTGGCCGACATGATCAAGGGCAAGCAGGGGCGTTTCCGTCAGAACCTGCTGGGTAAGCGCGTCGACTACTCCGGCCGCTCGGTCATCACCGTGGGCCCAACCCTGCGTCTGCACCAGTGCGGTCTGCCCAAGAAGATGGCGCTTGAGCTGTTCAAGCCGTTCATCTACTCCAAGCTGCAGGCCAGCGGCCAGGCGTCCACCATCAAGGCCGCCAAGAAGATGGTCGAGCGCGAGCTGCCGGAGGTGTGGGACATCCTCGCCGACGTCATCCGCGAGCACCCGGTGCTTTTGAACCGCGCCCCGACCCTGCACCGTCTCGGTATCCAGGCGTTCGAGCCGCTGTTGATCGAAGGCAAGGCGATCCAGCTGCACCCGCTGGTGTGTGCCGCCTACAACGCCGACTTCGACGGTGACCAGATGGCCGTGCACGTGCCGCTGACGCTGGAAGCCCAGCTCGAAGCGCGCGCGCTGATGATGGCCACCAACAACGTGCTGTCACCGGCCAACGGCGAGCCGATCATCGTGCCGTCCCAGGACGTGGTGCTGGGTCTGTACTACATGACCCGCGAGCGCATCAACGCCAAGGGCGAGGGCATGGTGTTCTCCGACCTCAACGAGGTCGAGCGCGCCTTCGGCACCCAGAACGTGTCGCTGCACGCCCGCGTCAAGGTGCGCCTGGACGAGGTCGACATCGACGAAGAGACCGGCGAGCGCTCCGAGCACCGCCGTTTGCGTGACACCACCGTCGGCCGTGCGCTGCTGTTCCGCATCCTGCCGCAAGGGGTGCCCTTCGATCTGGTCGACCAGGCCATGAAGAAGAAGGCCATCTCCAAGCTGATCAACGAAGTGTATCGTCGCGCCGGTCTCAAGGCCGCGGTCATCTTCGCCGACCAGCTGATGTACACCGGCTTCCGTCTGGCCACCTGGTCCGGCGCCTCCATCGGCGTCAACGACTTCGTCATCCCGGACGCCAAGGCCGAGATCGTCGAGGCGGCCGAGGAAGAGGTCAAGGAAATCGAAGACCAGTTCTCCTCCGGTCTGGTGACCGCGGGCGAGAAGTACAACAAGGTCATCGATATCTGGGCGCGTGCCAACGACCAGGTCGCCAAGGCGATGATGGCGGGCATCTCCAAGGAGACCGTGATCGACCGCGAAGGCAAGGAAGTCGAACAGGACTCCTTCAACAGCGTGTTCATCATGGCCGACTCCGGTGCCCGTGGTAGCGCCGCCCAGATCCGCCAGCTGGCGGGTATGCGTGGTCTGATGGCCAAGCCGGATGGCTCGATCATCGAGACCCCGATCGTCGCCAACTTCCGTGAAGGTCTGAACGTACTCCAGTACTTCATCTCGACCCACGGTGCGCGTAAGGGTCTGGCGGATACCGCCCTGAAGACCGCCAACTCCGGTTACCTGACTCGTCGTCTGGTCGACGTCGCCCAGGACGTGGTCATCACCGAGGTCGACTGTGGCACCGAGCGTGGCCTGACCCTGCACCCGGTCATCGAAGGCGGCGATATCATCGTCTCGCTGGCCCAGCGTGTACTCGGCCGTGTGGTCGCTCAGGACGTCATCGACCCGAGCACCGACGAAGTGCTGATTCCGCGTGGCACCCTGCTGGACGAGGCCTGGTGCGAACAGCTCGACACCATGGGCGTCGACGAGATCATCGTGCGCAGCACCATCACCTGTGAAACCAGTCACGGTGTGTGTTCGTCCTGTTACGGCCGCGATCTGGCCCGTGGCCACCAGGTCAACATCGGTGAGTCGGCCGGCGTCATCGCCGCCCAGTCCATCGGTGAGCCGGGTACCCAGCTGACCATGCGTACCTTCCACATCGGTGGTGCCGCCTCGCGGGCCTCTGCAGTGGACAGCGTCCAGGTCAAGCATGGCGGCAAGGTGCGCCTGCACAACATCAAGTACGTGGAACGCGCCGACGGCAAGCTGGTCGTGGTGTCGCGCTCCAGCGCCCTGGCGGTGGCCGACGAGCATGGCCGCGAGCGTGAGTACTACAAGCTGCCTTACGGTGCCGAGCTTTCGGTGCGTGACGGTGATGCGGTCGATCCCGGCCAGGCCGTGGCCAAGTGGGATCCGCACACCCACCCGATCGTCGCCGAAGCGGAAGGCCAGGTGCACTACGTCGACATGGACGAAGGCCTGACCATGCACCGCAGCGTCGACGAGATGACCGGTCTGTCCTCGATCGAGATCATCGAGTCCGCGGCGCGGCCGATGGCCGGTCGCGACAAGCGCCCGATGATCATGCTCAACGACGCCGCCGGCAAGCCGGTGACCGTCTCCGGCAGCGACACTCCGGTGCAGTACCCGCTGCCCGGCAAGGCGATCGTCACCGTCGACAATGGCTCGTCCATCGGCATCGGTGAGATCGTCGCGCGTATCCCGGTGGAGGCGTCCGGCAACAAGGACATCACCGGTGGTCTGCCGCGCGTCGCCGACCTGTTCGAGGCGCGCAAGCCGAAGGAGCCGTCCATCCTGGCCGAGATCAGCGGTGTGATCAGCTTCGGCAAGGAAACCAAGGGCAAGCGTCGTCTGACCATCACCCCGTCCGAAGGCGACCCCTTCGAGATGCTGATTCCCAAGTGGCGTCAGATCGCGGTGTTCGAGGGCGAGACGGTCGAGAAGGGCGAGGTGATCTCGGATGGTCCAAGCAACCCGCACGACATCCTGCGACTGCTCGGCATCGCCGAGCTGGCCAAGTACATCGTGGCCGAGGTGCAGGACGTCTATCGTCTGCAGGGCGTTGGCATCAACGACAAGCACATCGAAGTGATCGTGCGTCAGATGCTGCG
>CEVO01248316.1_pt1 | contig 12643 bp, 12 predicted proteins | sample 531511 | NCBI WGS metagenome assembly CEVO01 (sample SAMEA2623907, study PRJEB7988) | marine metagenome | biome: marine biome (ENVO:00000447); feature: mesopelagic zone (ENVO:00000213); material: "saline water (ENVO:00002010), including plankton (ENVO:xxxxxxxx)" | depth 800 m | reverse complement strand
AAAGAGTAAATGTTTTGTGATGATCATCATGGCTTCCATGACTAAAATTCATACGTGCCATATTCATACCGGCCTCTACCATCTGACTGAGGACTTTTTTGTTTTGAGAAGCTGGACCAATAGTCGCAACTATTTTAGTTTTCTTTTGTTGGATAGGTTTCATGTTCTCAGTATAGAATAAAAAAAGCCTGCTATACAGCTTACCAGTCAATTTCTTTTTTCTTATATTTTTTTAAATACATGTTAGCTTGAGAAAAATGTTGAGATCCAATAAAGCCGCGATAGGCACCAAGAGGGGATGGGTGCGAGCTTTCAAGTACCAAGTGTTTTGAGCGGTCGATAATCTGACCTTTGTTCTTTGCATAGTTTCCCCACAACAGAAACACAATATGCTGATGCTCTTCTGAAATTTTTTTTATAACATAATCAGTAAAATCTTCCCAGCCCTGGTTACTGTGCGACCCTGGTTTATCTTTTTGAACAGTGAGCACCGAGTTAAGCAAGAGAACCCCTTGCTGAGCCCATGAAGTTAAATTACCATTACTAAAATCTTTTTTCAGATGTAGGTCAGTTTCAATTTCCTTATAGATATTTTTGAGTGATGGAGGGACGGTAATATCTCCAGGAACAGAAAATGATAAGCCGTGAGCTTGACCAGGATTGTGGTATGGGTCTTGCCCTACGATGACTACCTTAACCGCACTAAATGGTGTGATATTAAATGCATTAAATAGGTTTTCTCGCTGCGGATAAACGCTATTTGTTTGGTATTCATTCTCAATGAAATGAGCTAATTTTTGCCATTTAGGAAGCGTGAAATAATCAGCTAATACAGCACTCCATGTTGGATCAATATCTGCCTTCATAATTTAATCATACCATGAAAAAACCATTATTTTTCAATGCTCTGAGAAGAATCTATGGTATACTTGATATATAATTTTTATTGATATTTATGGCAAAGAAAGATACTAAACAAACGACAAAAAAGAGAGAATACAGTGCATCAGATATCTCAGTCCTTGAGGGATTAGAGCCGGTACGAAAGCGACCAGGGATGTATATTGGTTCAACAGGTCCTGATGGACTTCATCATCTTATTCGTGAGATTTTTGATAACTCACGAGACGAGGCAATGGGGGGGCATGCTGATCATATTGAAATCGCACTCCTTCCGAACAATATGGTGCGAGTAGTGGATAACGGTCGGGGAATTCCTGTTGACAAGCACCCAAAGACAAAACAATCTGCGTTAGAGGTAATTATGACCACCCTGCATGCAGGGGGTAAATTTGACAGCGAGTCATATAAATTCTCAGGAGGGCTTCATGGAGTAGGGGCCTCTGTAGTGAATGCACTCTCGACCTATACACGTGCCGAAGTGCACCGCGAAGGTGATAAATATGTCCAAGAATATTCTATCGGAAAACCAAAAGCTAAAGTTAAAAAAGTTGGGAAAACCGAGCACAATGGAACGATTATTAGTTTCATTCCAGATGATAGTATTTTCTCGGAGGTTAATTTTAATTGGGAGCGAATAGCTAAACACTATCAACAGCAAGCATACCTTGTTAAGAATCTGCGCGTTACGCTTATTGATGCTCGTGAGTATGAAGGAGAGATTGATCTTGATTCGATATATATAGAAGACCTAAAATTACAAACACCTTCTTTGACCTATTATTTTGAAGGGGGAATTGTCTCCATGGTTCGCTATTTAAATGCTCACCAAAAGAAGGTTCATAAGAATATTTTCCATGTTGAAAAAGAAACAGAGGATGAAATACAGGTAGAAGTAGCACTCCAGTATGTTGACGATATTTCACCGCGTATTGTGCCGTTTGCTAACAATATTTCTACTCCTGGTGGAGGGATGCATATCACAGGGTTTAAATCAGCGTTAACGCGTTTAATTAATTCATATAATAAGACAAATAAAATTCTTCCAGAAAAGGATGGGTCATTGTCAGGTGATGATGTGCTCGAAGGAATCTCGGTTGTTGTGTCGGTTAAGATGCGTGAGATTCAATTTGAAGGGCAAACGAAAGATAAGCTTGGTTCTCCTGAAGCACGAGGTGCCGTTGAAACGATATTTGGAGAAGCTTTTGGTGCATTTTTAGAAGAGAATCCAGATGATGCAAGGGCAATCATTAAAAAAGCATCACTTGCTATGAAAGCCCGTAAGGCAGCAAAGGCCGTAAAAGATTCAATTTTACGTAAAGGTGCCCTTGAAGGGTTTACGCTTCCAGGGAAGCTGACTGATTGCCAAACTAAAGATGCAGATGAAGCTGAAATCTTTATTGTAGAGGGAGACTCTGCGGGGGGAACCGCTAAGCAAGGTAGGGATCGAAAAACTCAAGCAATCCTGCCACTTCGTGGTAAACCTCTAAATGTTGAACGGGTTCGTCTTGATCGAATGTTGAATAACAACGAAATTAAATCTATGGTAGTAGCCTTTGGTACCTCAATTGGTGAAACCTTTAATATTGAAAAGGCTCGGTATAAGAAAATTGTTATCGCGACGGATGCGGACGTTGATGGGGCGCATATCAGAATTTTGTTAATGACATTTTTCTTTAGATACTTTAGAGAGTTTATTGATGAGGGGTATATCTATGTTGCTCAACCCCCTTTATATAAAATAAAAAAAGGAAAAGCTCTTCATTATGCGTTTTCTGATGAGGAACGTGACACTATCTTAAAAGATCTGGGTGTTGCTCCTGATATTGCTGAAGATCTTGATGAGGATATGGACGATGAAGATTCTGATGTAGAAGTTTCAGTATCAGCAAAGCGAAGTTCTGGAAAAGTTCATGTGCAGCGGTACAAGGGGCTTGGAGAAATGAATGCAGAAGAGTTATGGGAAACAACTATGAATCCAGAGACTCGAACATTAAAATTGGTAACTGTTGATGATGCAATAGAAGCAGATAATATTTTTGATACCTTAATGGGATCAGATGTTGAACCCCGAAAAGCATTCATTCAAAATAATGCTAAATTGGCAGAAATAGATATATAAAAAAAGAGCTTTGCTCTTTTTTTATTATTTGAATATGTTTTAATTTAACAAAAGCATGTACAAAATGAACGACGTTATTTTTACAGCCAGTCTTATTAAGAATCAGAATAAGAAAAAAGGTATTTCAGATACTTTCAAGGTATCAATGGAAAAGCAGCTACGCCCACTGAGTCAGAAGCTCGATAAGGTTATCAAAAGAATCTATGAGTTAATGAAATTTCCAGTACAACAGATACAACAGGTATTAGTTCTAAAAAAAATTGATGAGGAGTACCAAGCCTTACGAAAAGAGTGGAATACATATATCGACAAGATGTTTCTTGTTCTCAAAAAAATAGGAAACGGAAATAAGGTTTTAGATAAGGAGGCGGAAGAATTTTATAATGAAATGTATCTCTAACAAATTAAAAATCACCTCTTGTAAAGAGGTGATTTAATCTGATGCAGATAGGTCAAAATATCTGTGAATGAAGTGATTACAGACATTTTTTAGCCATCTCACTAAGTTTTGAGATGGTATCTTTTTTATGCTCTCGAATAGTTTCCCAGTGCGTACGCTCATCCTCATTGCGTGCTTCTGATATATAGTGATTTTCAATGCGCCACAGTGATTTTTGTTCCTGGACAAGCTGGTTAATAATATTAAAATCGTGATTGTTCATAGTAATAAAAGATTAATCGTATACCTCTTATAAGTATATCATCCTGTGGTACCATGTTGAACATGAAAGCTTTGAAAAAGAGAATATGTAGATGCCTATGTCCTAAAAAACCTCTTCGAGAGGTAGTACTTATTTTTCCATACAACACGGAAACTGATGAGTTATTTATTATTCAAGAATATATTCATCATTATAAAAAATCATTCTGGAAGTTTGTAAGTGGGGGTGTAGATAAAGCTGGCAAAGATTTGTTTACTCATGCTCAAGAAGAATTAGCAGAGGAGGTAAGCATGGAGTCCGACAATCTCTATCATTTTTACAGTTTTGAAAAAATATTTGGAAACCGTGGTATTCATTGCTATATTGCTGAAAACCCAAAGTTGATGAAAAAACCGATTGATAATCCAGATTTAGATATTATTGAAAAAGGAACATGGATCACAGAGGCCATGTTTCAAGAGATGGTAAATGATCATAAGCTTATTTGGAATGAAGGGGCAATGGTGGCTCAACAAGTGTTTAACCGGCATAAGAAATAATAAAACAAAAGAGCAGAATCTGCTCTTTTGTTTTATTTACCTGCGTAGTGTCGTGAATTACGACGAGTTTTTGCTACCTCAAGCATTTCTTTTTTTGCTTCTAATCGTTTCTTTGTTTTATGAGACTTTGATGTCTTCATATTTCCAACTGAGTTAATTCGTTTTCCCATATGTGAACAGTATACATATATTTCAGAAAAATAAAGGATGTTATCTTGATTTTAGTTGGTATAGTGTAATAGATATGAAACTAATAACCTTAAATGCCTGGTGTGGACGTGCTGGGTCAAGTGTCCATGATTTTTTTGAAAAATACAAAGATATAGATATTTTTTGCTTACAAGAAGTAGATCTTGATGGGTCGAAATTTGATACTGATGTGACAGGGTCTAATCCACCAGCAGGTGATCCGTTCCTCTTCCGATCAATTCAAGACATCCTACCTAACCATCACGGTTTCTTTGCACCCATTCTCTCAAGCTGGTGGGGTAATGCTATTTTCATTAAAAATGATATTTATCGAAATATGACAGCATACGGTGAGGTGCTTATTTCAGATGAGCAACAAAAATATATGCCGTATGATACCTGGTTCAGGCGTTCGTTGCAGTGGCTCGATTTCTCTATTCAGGATGAGTTATACACGTTGGTAAATTATCATGGGCTATGGGAAAAGGATAAAGGGAAAGGTGACAGCAATGATAGAATCAAACAGTCTCAAAACATAATTAATTTTCTCTCAACAAAAAAAGATCGAAAAATAATTCTTACTGGTGATTTTAATCTAAGCCCTCAGACCGAGAGTCTGCAGCTATTTGAGGATTTTGGATTAGAAAATCTTATTACTCGATTTGCTATTACTGATACACGGACATCGTTATATGAAAAGGAGAATCGTTTCGCAGATTACACCTTTGTATCAAAAGATATTACCGTCAATGAATTCACGGTATTACCTGATGAAGTATCTGACCATGCACCATTGTATTTGGAAATTAATGAAAAATAAAAAACCTTTAGGTTTTTTATTTTAATTTATCTTGGATGGATGCAACAAATTCTTCCATAGATATATTTTTCTGCTGCCCGTTTTTTGATTCAATCGTGAGTGTTTTCGAGTCCGTTTCTTCATCACCGATGATTATCCAATAGGGAATTTTCTCATTTTTAGCACGACGAACTTTTTTACCGAATCCATCATGGTCATCATCCCAAAGTTCTACGCGGGCTCCGGCCTCTTGTAAGGCTTGGCGAATTGTTTCAGCATAATCTCCATGAATATCGGGTTTAATAGGGATAATAGCTATCTGCAGGGGAGCTAGCCACAGTGGGAAGTATCCCGCAAAATGTTCAATAGATAATGCCATGAACCGCTCTAATGAACCAGCAACAGCGCGATGAATCATAACTGGTGTTTGTTTATTTCCTTCGTTGTCGGTATATTCAAGTTCGAATCGAGCGGGTTGCACAAAATCAAGCTGTGCTGTTCCAAGCTGCCATTCACGCCCCAAGGCGTCTTTAAATTGGAAATCAAGTTTCGGTCCATAAAATGCTGCTTCACCTTCAACTCGTTTGTAATGTAAATTGTTCTCTTTGGCGATATCTTCGAGAATTATTTCTGCTTTATCCCATAATTCATCATCACCAATGTATTTATCAAGATCTTGTGAGTCACGAACAGATAGTGACACCCAATAGTCACCGTCATTAAACATATCCATCGCGGTATAAAATTCTTTAATAATTGAAACAATGTTATTCACTTCTTGTTTAATGTGATCAGGGGTACAAAAGATATGACCATCATCTTGAGAGATTGAACGAACTCTAGAAAGACCCATCAATTCTCCAGCTTGTTCATCACGATAGACCATCGTCGTCTCTGCGTAGCGCAATGGAAGATCTCGATACGAACGCGGCTCTGCATCATAGACTTGGGTATGATGAGGGCAGTTCATGGGTTTCATTACGAATTCCGCGTCTGATTTTCCTTTAACATGGAAGAGGTCGTCCTTGTATTTATCCCAGTGACCTGAAGTTTTATATAAATCTGATTTTGTAATATGAGGTATACACACTTTCTCATATCCAAACTGTGACTGTATTCGATCAATTTTATCTACGACTAAATCACGAATTTTGGTTCCCTTTGGGGTAAAGAGCGGGAGTCCGGGCCCGACTTTTTCTGAGAAGGTAAAGAGGCCAAGCTCTTTACCTATTTTTCTGTGATCACGTTTTTTAGCTTCGTCTCTTTGCTGCAGATACTCATCAAGTTCTTCTTTGGTATCAAAAGCGAGTCCATATATGCGGGTAAGCATTGGGTTGTTTTCGTCTCCTCGCCAATAAGCTCCGGCTACTCGATCAAGTTTAAAAGCATTCATATCAATTTCTTCTTTGAAGTTTTCTACATGTCCACCACGACATAGATCAGTAAAATCTCCAGATGTATAGAGGGTAATAGGCTCACCTTTTTTTTCAATCTCATCAATAAGCTCAAGTTTGTATTCGTTGCCTGCAAAAAATTCACGTGCTTCATTAGGAGAAACTTCCTTGCTTTCAAAAGTAGACCATGAGTTCGCCATTTTTTTCATAGTTTTCTGAATTTTTTTCAGATCACTGTCACTAATGGTATTGCTAAACTCCATATCATAATAAAAGCCATGTTCTATTGCTGGACCCAGAGTAATTTTTGTATCTGGGTAGAGTTTAAGAGTAGCTGCTGCTAAAAGGTGAGCTATTGAGTGCCGTTTTTTTTCTATGTGAGTCATGGTAAATGTTTAAACTATAGATGAATAAAATTGATGGATATAAAAATCGTCTTAGCAAGAAAACACAGTACGTTTTCTTGCTAGGACGATTCACATTTTTTGTGCCCGCGGTTCCACCTAGCTTCTGGAAATAATTTCCAGCGCTTGTTAGTTCAGATTAGGCTCAAATAAGAGCTTGAGTGTAGGTCAATTATGGGTGGTAGCCATAACAATCTCTGATACTTGTATCGTATCACAGGGTAATGATACGGCAAATACTTTGGTATACTAGAGGAATGAAACATCATCCTACAGGCTTTTCAGTTAGAGGCCTTGTTCAAAGTTTTAAAAATGCAGCACGAGGATTTAGAGTTCTTTTGTGGAATGAGTATAATCTCTATTTACAAATACTAGCCGCAGTTGGAATAACTATTCTTGGTTTTGCTGTTGAGTTAACCTGGTACGAGTGGGCACTGCAGTCAGCAGTTATTGGGCTTGTCATCTTTTCAGAGTTGATTAACACAGCGATTGAGAAAACGATGGATCTTGTTCATCCTGAATATGATGATCGTGTTCGCGATATCAAAGACCTGGCAGCCGGGTCAGTCTTATTTATTGTTCTTGTTTCTCTCACTACTGGAGCATTTATTTATTTACCAAAATTTTTTTAAAAAAGACCTCGTAATGAGGTCTTTTAATTATTCTGTAATTTTATGTACATCAAGAGGAACAAGGTTATTTTTTATTTCTAAAAAACTATTCCAGGGTATATCAACATCAAAGTTATTTTCTTCTTGTTCTGAAATAATACGTGCCCTGTTGTTACCTATCTTTGCAAATAGTGCTGTACCGATATTTAAACAGTAGTGCTCTTTATCCTTCCACCCGCCATTAGGGAATCCTAGGATATTGATAGGTTGAAGTATCTGCAGTTTCAAGGGTCTTTTACCTAATTTCACTGAAGATAAATATTCTATTTGAGCAGGTTTAAGTTCAATAGGAGGATGCTGTTCCATATATTTTATTTCTAGGTTTAATTCAACTATACACCTTTTTATAAATGTATCAATGTACTAGTACATTGATACATTTTTCTATTGCTGTTACAATTCTAGTATCGTGATATATTTCAAAAATTTTAAAAATGCCCTAAGAGCATCAGCCAAGAAACAATCTCACATGGACACCATGCTTCATGCTGTGTTAACAGCGTCGGAACGTAATGATATTGCTTTACGATTTGAGATATTAAAACGCCTTCACAGAGGAGAAACTCAGCGTGAGATAGCTGATGTCTTGGGTGTTGGGATTGCTACAGTATCTCGAGGCTCTACTCAACTGAAAGAATTGGGTGACACTCTTGATAATTATTTTGAATAAAAATACATATCTACTATATGTATTTTTGGAGGAATGATTCCTATCTTCAAAACTTTTTGTGCGTATTATACTCGATAGTTTCTTTTATTAGTTTAGGTAAGAAAATATCTCCAAACCATTTGATAAAACTTGCCAATCCTATCATTGAAGTGCTAATTATAAAGAGGACCAGTGCAATCGTTTTTATATACAGTGAATACCATATATATAAAGGAAAAAGGATAAAACTCAGAACATAAAACTCTTTGTTTAATATTTGGCTTCTTTGTTTTTTTCTTTCAAAAAAAGCTACCACACTACCTAATAGAGGTAAAATAATAAACATATCCGCAGATCCGTTAAGACCTAGAAGTAAAAAAGCATCAACAATTCCTCCATCTATGGAGATATCTTGGGTCTCATTTAAGGAAAATTGTAAAATACTCTCAAACAGCTGTAATTCAACAACTTCAGGAATGGTTGTAGCAATGAGAAATGTAAAAACAAAGACTCCAATAATTACATTGTTTGCTAGTGCCTTAGATACAAAGCTAATTATATTTTGATATTTCATTTTTCTAATTTTCTAATTCCATTAATCAAAATTGATTTTGCGCCATCGCGTACCGATACAGTTGCTTGAACAGCAACAACAGAGTCGGGTTGAATAATCTCACGGTATTTTTCAAATATTTTTGGAAAGACAACGGCTTCGATACTTCCTGTGAAATCAGAGAGGGTAATAAAGGCCATTTTTTTTCCTTTCTTTGTTAAAATTTCCTTATATTCATCTACAATTCCTCCTACAATTATTTTTTGCTCATCTTTCACATCATCGTTGTGAAGAACGCCTATAGTGTGACGTGATTTTTCAAAGCGTTCCTTGAATGGATCAAGTGGATGACCAGAAACATAAACCCCCAGAATTTCTTTTTCAATCGCAAGCTTAGTATCAATATCCATTACTTCACAAGGCCTTAATGTGATATGTGATGCTGTACCACCAAACAAAGAACTTTGATCAGCATGCATAGACTTTTGCCCCTTATTGTATTCAAGAAGTGATTCAAGGTTATAAAGCAATTGCCCGCGTTCACCAAAACTATCAAGAGCTCCAGCCATAATCAGTGCCTCAAGTGACTTTTTATTAAAATTTTTGTGCCGAACTCTATTTAAAAGCCCTTCAAGTGATTCAAATTTCCCCGCGCGTTTTCGCTCTTCGATAATCGCGTCCGCAATTGCCTCTCCAAAATTTTTAATAGTGTAGAAACCAAAACGAATTGCCTGCTTGCCTTTGAATTCAACAACGGTAAAGCCTCCAAAACATTCATTAATATCAGGTGGTAATACTTCGATGCCTAGTTTCTCACACTCATGAATAATTAACGCAATTTTGTCAGTGTCACCAGATTCGGCAGAGAGCATAGCTGCCATATACTCAACTGGATAGTTTGCCTTCATGTACGCTGTTTCGTACGTGATGCGTCCATAACTTGCAGCATGAGATTTGTTAAAGGCGTACGCCGCAAAGACTTCTATTTGCCTCCATAGTTCTTTGGCAACAGCTGGTTTCATACCGTTTTCGATACATCCATTTACTAACTTTTCTTTTTGCTCTGCCATCATTTCAGGAATCTTTTTCCCAATGGCTTTACGCAATTTATCAGCATCACCCCAGGTATATCCAGCAAGGTCTACCGCAATTTGCATGACGTCTTCTTGGTACACTAAAATTCCGTATGTCGGTTCAAGAATCTCCTTCATTCGATCATCAAGATACTCAACAAGCTCTGGGTTTCGTTTTCGTTTGATGTATTCAGGAATAAATTCCATTGGACCAGGACGATACAAAGCAATCATGGCTGAAATTTCATAAATGTTTGACGGTTTCAGTTCCATAATATATTTGGTCATTCCAGCACTTGCCATCTGAAAGACGCCAAGAGTCGAGCCTTCGGAAAGAATTTCATATGTCTTAGCATCGTCGAGTCCTACCGTGTTTAAATCAATCTCGATACCGTGCAAGTCTTTTACCAGCTTCACAGCATTTGCAAGAATCGTTAGGTTTCGAATACCCAATAAGTCAAACTTTGGCATGTTAACCACGCCGTCACGGTCACCTGTATACATATCATACTGAGTGATAATTTTTCCACCTTTTGGGTCCATTTGCACTGGACAAAAATCATCTACGCGAGAAGGGGAGATAACAACTCCCGCTGCGTGTACAGAAATATGACGTGCACACCCTTCAATTTTCATTGCAAGATCAATGATACGTTTAGTATCTGATTCTTTATCATATGCCTCTTTTAAATCGGGCTCTTCTTCAAGTGCACGTTCAATCGTCATTGGAAATCCTTGTGATCCCATCGGAATCATTTTTGAAATTCGATCACCAACTTCATAAGGATAATCAAGAGATCGTGCTACATCACGAACTGATCCACGAGCAGCCATAGTACCAAAGGTACCAATCTGTGCGACAGCTTTGTTTCCGTATTTTTCACGTGTGTAATCAATTAATCGGTCACGATGAATATCAGAAATATCCAGGTCAACGTCAGGAATTCCCTTACGCCCAGGATTCATAAATCGTTCAAACGGTAGTCCCATCTCCATCGGGTCAACTTTTGTAATGAAATTTAAATATGACACTAATGATCCAGCAGCCGACCCTCTGGTGTTGGTATAAATTCCCATTTCTTTTGCGGCACGAACAAGGTCAGCCATAATGAGGAAATAAGATGAGTATCCTTTGGATTGAATAATACCAAGCTCATATTCAATACGCTCTTCAATTTCTTGAGTCTGCTCCATTCCACGTTTGGCAATACCTTCGTATGTAACTTTTCTTAGGTAGTCATTATAATTTGTTCCTTCTGGAATAGGGAATTCAGGAAAGTACCAACTATCGATATCAATTTCCACGTCACAGCGATCTGCAATCGCTACTGTATTTTCTACTGCTTCAGGATAGTCTTTAAATTTTTCTGTTATTTCTTCTGATGAGGCAAAGTGAAAATCACCACGCATAAAGCCAGAACCAATTTTGTTACCTGTGGTTGATACTCCTAAGAGCGTATCAAAAGCTTCTCGGTCATCAGGATATAGATAGTGTGAATTATGAGTTGCTACTAAAGATGCGTTTGTTTTCAGGGAAAGCTCTTTAATGTCTTTGTTAATCTCAGCAAGTCCATCAATATGATTGTTAAACATTATTTCAAGATAATAGTTTTCTTCACCAAAGATCTCTTGATACTCTTTAATAATTGATTCAGCCTTATCAAGCTGTTTGGTAATCACTGCCTGCCCAACTTCACCAAAAATAGGTCCTGACATACAAATTAGACCTTCTGAGTATTTTTTTAAAAGCCCTTTGTCCATGCGCGGCCGGTAATAGAATCCTTTGATATAGGATTGGGTGACCAGCTTCATTAAGTTTTTATATCCTGTGTTGTTATAGGCAAGAAGGGTAAAGGGATAGCGTTTATTATCAATACCGTGATCCTTTTGCTCCATGCTGCGGAATGCCATATAGGCATCAACACCGATGATAGGTTTAATATCGTTTTTTCTACATTCCTTGTAAAATTCGATAGCTCCGTACATTGAACCATAGTCAGTCAAAGCAAGCGCTGGCATATTATATTCTTTAGCTTTTGCTACAATATCTGGGATTTTAGAGAGTCCTTGCAGGAGAGAATAGTGACTGTGAGTATGTAGATGAACAAAGGTATGTGACATAATTTCTAGTATAGCAAATCTTAGGTACATAAATGATTGACGGGTGATGCAGTTCATTTATGAATATAGACTTGGTGTAAAAAAAGTGCCCTATATTGTATAGGGCACTGACTTATTTACTCACAGGCTATTGATAGGAGCACTATTCCAAATGGAATAACGAAATTATCTAAACAGTATTTATGAGCTTTTTTATGAACAAGCAGAAACTCAATAATCATACCTATAGTGACATACATAAGTATTCTAAAGGTGTTCAACTCCATTTCAAACATAATAAGGAAACATCCAGATACGATCAGTGAGAGAATAATACCCACAATCATTCCTGAGTATGACTTTGCATATCCAAAAGGTCTACAGACTCCTAGGTGACTTTTCCCAACAATTGTTGCAATACCATCACCAATAGCAAGCGTAATTATTGCATACACAACTACATCTTTTGGTATGCCAAAAAAATAGTGAAAACTGCAGGCAATAAACATACCTCCGAAATACATAGGAACACCGATCCCTTTAATAGGATTGCCTTCTCGAATCATACTTCTGAAAACCTGGTGCCAC
>CEVO01118267.1_pt1 | contig 12644 bp, 10 predicted proteins | sample 531511 | NCBI WGS metagenome assembly CEVO01 (sample SAMEA2623907, study PRJEB7988) | marine metagenome | biome: marine biome (ENVO:00000447); feature: mesopelagic zone (ENVO:00000213); material: "saline water (ENVO:00002010), including plankton (ENVO:xxxxxxxx)" | depth 800 m | reverse complement strand
CCTGGCGGCGGGTCTGGCGCACGATCTCGCCGAACAGTTCCGTCTCGGTGATCACACTGACCGCGGGGGAGCCGAGCGACAGGCCGCTGGAGAGCTGCCCCTCGGCGATGGCCAGGCGAGAGCTGCCGGCGAGGAAGTCGGAAAATCCGTCCGCGGCGTCCAGTGCACCGGTAGCGGGGGCCAGGGTCTCCTCCAGCGCTTCCCGACGCCCACGGGACTCGGCCACGAACAGCACCCGGCGCTCTGCGTGCTCGTTCAGAAAGCCCCTGAGCGCCGCCAGCGGATCCTTTGCCCTGGCATTGATCGCCACCTGGGGGGCGTCGCTGGCATCCGAGGGATGGGCGTGGGGATGCTCGCTGTCTGCTGTCAGCTCGACCCTGGGGTGGGTCTTGATCAGCCCGAACAGTTCCGCTTCCGGGATGAAGGCACGGTGGGGCGGCAGCAGGGGGCGGGTCGGATCGACGCCGAGATTTTCGTAGCGGCTGGTGATCGCCTGCCAGTGGTGCTCGGCGGCTTCGCGGCAGCCGGACATCAGGGCGACGCGGGTGTCCGCGGGCAGATGGTCGAACAGTGAAGCGGTGGCCTCGAAGAACAACGGCAGATACTGCTCGAGTCCGGGTGAGGGGATGCCCTTCAGCGCATCGACATAAAGCGGGCACTGGCGTGGGTCGACGTCGAACAGGGTCTCGAAGCCTTCACGAAAGCAGGCGATGGCCGAGCGTGACAGCGAATACTCGTGCGCCGGCAGCAGGTCGATCCGCTCGACCTTGTCTAGGCTGCGCTGGGTGTCGGGGTCGAAGCTCCTGAGGGTGTCGATCTCGTCGTCGAACAGGTCGATGCGAAGCGGATGGTCGCTGCCCATGGGAAAGAGATCGATCAGGGCGCCACGCAGGGCGTATTCACCCGGCTCGAAGACGGTCTCCACCGCCCGGTAGCCCGCCCGTGACAGCTGTTCGCGGAAGGTCTCCCGTTGCAGGGTGGCGCCGACCTCCAGGGTCAGCACCCGTCCGGCGATATAGTCCACGGGCGGCAGACGCTGCATCAGGGTATTGATCGGTACCAGCACGATGCCGTGCACACCATCCTGCAGATGCCGGAGGGTGCGCAGCCGCGACGAGACGATGTCCTGATGGGGCGAAAAGCTGTCGTAGGGCAGCGTCTCCCAGTCGGGGAAGGGCAGTACCGGCACGTCGGCATAGAAGGCCAGTTCGTTCTCGAGCCTCAGTGCCTCGGCGGTATCCTGGGTAATCACCAGCAGTGGCGCGTCGGCAGCCAGGCGCGAAAGCGCCAGGGCGCTGGCGCTGCCGGCGGGCGTGGTGAGGTACAGGGTGTCACGGGCGCCCTGGGGATGCGGCGGATCGAGCGGCGAAAAGGTAGGCATAGAGGATGTCGTTTCGCTGGCGTTCAGAGGTCGAGCAGGCATCATACCAGCCCGATCTCGCTCATGTAGTCAAACCGCGATTTGTGTAACGGGCCTACAGGAGGTGCGACCATACAGTCATTGCCCCTTTCAAGGGGGGGGCTGATAATACGCTCGTTTCCCCATCAGACTTAGAGGTCTCTCGTGAGCCAGCAACCCGATATCGTCTTCCAGCAATGGCACGACAACCAGGCCGTGGCCGAGCAGATGATCCCGCTGATCGGCAGCCTGTATCGTCGCAATAACGTGGTCACCACCATGTTCGGACGTTCGCTGTTCAACCGCAGCGTCATCCGCATCCTCAAGGACCATCGTTTCGTCAGGAAGATCGAAGGTACCGAGTTGTCGGTGCAGGATACCTTCCCGCTGGTGCAGGCGATGACCCAGCTGAATCTGGGGCCGGCTCACGTCGATGTGGGCAAGCTGGGTGTGGCATTCAAGAAGCAGGGCGGTGGCGATGCGCTGGCGTTCATGCGCGAGCAGCTGGCCGAGATCGTCGACTGTCACGATCCTGACGCCGGCAATGGCGAGCCCAAGGACGTTGTGCTCTACGGCTTCGGCCGGATCGGCCGGATCCTGGCCCGCGTGCTGATCGAGAAGGCCGGTGGCGGCAACCTGCTGCGCCTCAAGGCCATCGTGGTGCGCGGTCGTGGCGATATCGCCAAGGATCTGGAAAAGCGCGCCAGCCTGCTGCGTCGTGACAGCGTTCACGGTCCCTTCGACGGCACCATCAGCGTGTGCCCGGAGACCCGCACCCTGACCGCCAACGGCAACGTGATCCAGGTCATCTACGCCGATTCGCCGAGCGATGTCGACTACACCGCCTACGGCATCAACAACGCCGTGGTGGTCGACAACACCGGTATCTGGCGCGACGAGGCTGGCCTCGGTCAGCACCTGGAGTGCAAGGGCGTGTCCAAGGCGCTGCTGACCGCCCCGGGCAAGGGCGACCTGAAAAACATCGTCTATGGCATCAATCATGGCGACATCACCCAGGATGATCGCATCATCTCCGCGGCGTCCTGCACCACCAACGCCATCGTGCCGGTATTGAAGGTGATGAACGACGAATACGGCATCGAGCATGGCCACGTCGAGACCGTTCACTCCTACACCAACGATCAGAACCTGATCGACAACTACCACAAGGGTGACCGTCGCGGACGCAGCGCACCGCTGAACATGGTGCTGACCGAGACCGGTGCCGCCAAGGCGGTTTCCAAGGCACTGCCGGAGCTGGGTGGCAAGCTGACCGGCAACGCCATCCGCGTGCCGACGCCCAATGTGTCGATGGCGATCCTCAACCTGTCGCTCGAGCGCGAGACCGACGCCGAGTCGCTCAACGACTACCTGCGCCGCATGTCCATCGACTCGGCCTTCCAGAAGCAGATCGACTTCGTCGACTCGCCGGAGGTGGTCTCCACCGACTTCGTCGGCAACCGTCACGCCGGCATCGTCGACGCCAAGGCGACCATCGCCCAGGGCCGCCACGCGGTGGTCTATGTGTGGTACGACAACGAGTTCGGCTACAGCTGCCAGGTGATTCGTATCCTGCAGCAGATCTCCAACGTGGCCTTCTGTAAGCTGCCGCGTCACGCCTAGTCCGTGCCGAGCGGGGCGAGAGTCTCGCGTTGAGGTAGTTCGAATACCCCTTGCCAACCTTGTTTGGCAAGGGGTTTTTCTGTTTGGGATGGAAGCGGTTTTGCAGAATCACGCAGTTCTGCGACGTTCGATCATGTGGTCAATCCACTGGCTTGTCTTTATAATGCTGGGGATTTTTCGGGGTGGTTCGATGTCGCCTCGGCGTGACTGGTGATGCGTGGCTTATAACAAGAATTCCTCTCATTTCCACCGAACCTCCGTCCATTATCTACGATCCATCAACTGGGCGAGTCTATGATCGAAGTCAAGAAAGGCCTGGATCTCCCCATCACGGGAGCGCCGGAGCAGCGTATCGAGGATGCGCGACCGGTGCGCCACGTGGCGCTCCTGGGGACCGACTATATCGGCATGAAGCCGACCATGGAGGTCAAGGAGGGGGACAAGGTCAAGCTGGGCCAATTACTGTTCACCGACAAGAAGATCGAGGGCGTGCGCTTTACCTCGCCGGCCTCGGGTGAAGTAGTGGCGATCAATCGCGGGGAAAAGCGCAGGCTCCTGTCGGTGGTGATCGAGGTCGACGACAGCGCCGAGGCCGAGTCCTTCACGGCTCATGGCCGCGATGCGCTCGAGTCCCTCGAACGTCAGACCGTGGTCGACCAACTGGTGGAGTCTGGTCTGTGGACCGCGCTGCGCACTCGCCCGTTCTCGCGTACCCCGGCGCCCGACGCCGTACCCACCGACATCTTCGTCACCGCCATCGACACCCAGCCGCTGGCCGCCGATCCGTCGCTGGTCATCAACGAGCAGGCCGAGGCGTTCGAGGACGGCCTCAAGGTGCTGGGACGACTGACCGAGGGCAAGGTGTTCCTGTGCACCGCCACCGATGCCCAGATTCCGGGCACCAAGGTCAAGGGCGTCCACCACGAGAGCTTCGCCGGTCCCCATCCTGCGGGCCTGGTCGGTACCCACATTCACTTCCTGTCCCCGGTGTCGCTGCAGCGTCGCGTCTGGCACATCGGCTATCAGGACGTGATCGCCTTTGGCAAGCTGTTCAGTGAAGGCAAGCTGGATCTGAGCCGAGTGGTCGCCGTTGGCGGCCCGCGTGCCGAGCGTCCGCGTCTGGTGCGTACCCGTGTGGGTGCCAGCACTGACGAGCTGCTGGATCACGAGATCAAGTCTGCCGATGACACCCGCGTCATCAGCGGAGGCGTGTTCTCCGGCTTCACCGCCGAAGGCAGCCTGCGCTACCTGGGCCGCTTCCACAACCAGATCACCCTGCTGGAAGAGGGCAACAAGCGTGCCTTCATGGGCTGGTTGTCGCCGGGTGCCAATCGTCACTCGGTACTGGGTATCTACCTGTCGAGCCTGAAGGGCCTGCGCGACTATGCGCCGACCACCTCGACCAATGGCTCCGAGCGCGCCATGGTGCCGGTGGGTGCGTATGAAAAGGTGATGCCGCTGGACATCATGCCCACGCAGCTCTTGCGTTCGCTGATCGTCGGCGACATCGAGTCGGCGATGGAACTCGGCTGCCTCGAGCTGGATGAAGAAGACCTGGCGCTGTGCACCTACGTGTGCCCCGGCAAGTATGAGTACGGTCCCATCCTGCGTGACAACCTCACCATGATCGAGAAAGAGGCCTGATGATGGGTATTCGACAGACACTCGACAATCTCGAGCCGCACTTTCACAAGGGTGGCAAGTACGAGAAGTTCTATCCGCTGTACGAGGCGGTGGACACTATCTTCTATGCGCCTCCCAGCGTGACCAAGACCACGGCTCACGTGCGTGACGGCATCGACCTCAAGCGCATGATGATCACGGTGTGGTTCTGCACCTTCCCGGCCATGTTCTTCGGCATGTGGAACGCTGGCTGGCAGGCCAACGAGGCCATCGCCGCGGGTTACGACTCCATGGGCGGCTGGCGCGAGATGATCCTGCTGACCTTCGCCGGTGGCCACGATGCCGGCAGCCTGTGGTCCAACTTCGTGCTGGGCGCTACCTACTTCCTCCCGATCTACCTGGTGACCTTCGTCATCGGTGGCTTCTGGGAAGTGCTGTTCGCGATCAAGCGCGGCCACGAGGTCAATGAAGGCTTCTTCGTCACCTCGGTGCTCTACGCCCTGATCCTGCCGGCTACCATCCCGCTGTGGCAGGTGGCGCTCGGCATCACCTTCGGTGTGGTGATCGGCAAGGAAATCTTTGGTGGTACCGGCAAGAACTTCCTCAACCCGGCGCTGACCGGTCGTGCCTTCCTGTACTTCGCCTATCCGGCGCAGATCTCCGGTGATGCCGTGTGGGTCGCCGCCGATGGCTTCACCGGCGCGACGCCGCTGTCTACCGCCTACCAGAGCGGTATGGCCGCACTGCAGGACCAGTACAGCTGGTGGGACGCCTTCCTTGGCTTCATTCCCGGCTCCGTGGGTGAGACCTCGACACTTGCCATCCTGATCGGGGCGGTGGTGCTGATCGGCATGAAGATCGCCTCGTGGCGGATCGTCGCCGGCGTGTTCCTCGGCATGGTAGCGATGAGCTCCATTCTCAACCTGATCGGCTCCGACACCAACGCCATGTTCGCCATGCCCTGGTACTGGCACCTGGTGGTGGGTGGCTTCGCCTTCGGCATGGTGTTCATGGCCACCGATCCCGTATCGGCATCCATGACCAACCCGGGTCGCTTCATCTTCGGCGCCCTGATCGGTGTGATGACGGTACTGATCCGTGTGGTCAACCCGGCCTTCCCCGAGGGCATCATGCTGGCGATCCTGTTCGCCAACCTGTTCGCGCCGCTCATCGATCACTTCTTTGTTCAGGCCAACATCAAGCGTCGCGCCAAGCGCACCGCTGTCGTGGCCGAGGAGACCGCCTGATGGCACAAGGTAACAACTCCATCAAGAAGATCCTGACGGTCGCCTTCTCCCTGTGTATCGTCTGCTCGATCATCGTGTCGACGGCGGCGGTGGGACTCAAGGCGCGCCAGGAGCGCAACCAGGAGCTGGACCGCAAGTCCAACATCCTGGCCGTGGCCGACCTGTACGAACCGGGCATGGACGTCGGCAAGGAGTTCTCCCAGGCGGTGACCGCCAAGGTCGTCGATCTCGACACCGGGGAGTACACCGATGAGGTCGATCCCGAGACCTATGACGGCTTCCAGGCCGCCAAGGATCCGGCCCAGTCGCGCACCCTGTCCGGGGAGAAGGACATCGCCGGTCTCGGCCGTCAGGAGCAGTACTCCACCATCTATCTGGTCGGTGACGAGAACAACCCCGAGCAGATCGTGCTGCCGATTCGTGGCCAGGGCCTGTGGGGCCTGATGCGCGGCTACCTGTCTGTGCAGGGTGACGGCAATACCATCGGCGGGATCACCTTCTATTCCCACGCCGAGACACCTGGCCTGGGTGGCGAGGTCGACAACCCGCGCTGGAAGGCGCAGTGGGAAGGCAAGGAAATCTACGCCTCGAGCGACACCATGGAGCCGGCCATCCAGCTGGTGAAGGGTGGTGCCAGCGAGTCCACCGAGGTCGACGCCCTGTCCGGCGCGTCTCTGACCAGCCGCGGCGTGACCAAGCTGGTGCAATTCTGGCTGAGCGAGGAAGGCTTCGGTCACTACCTGGCGCGCTTCCGCGATGGCGTGGACAGCCAGGCCAGCGCCGACGCCAGCCCCTCTGACGACAGCGAAGGAGCCTGACGATGTCTGCACCGACTCCCAAGGGCGTCATCCTGACGCCGATCTTCAAGAACAACCCCATCGCCCTGCAGATCCTCGGTATCTGTTCGGCGCTGGCGGTGACCTCGAGCCTCAGCGTCTCGCTGGTCATGAGTCTGGCCGTGATCTTCGTGACGGCGTTCTCGAGCATGTTCGTCTCGCTGATCCGCAATCACATTCCGTCCTCCATCCGTATCATCGTGCAGATGACCATTATCGCCTCGTTGGTGATCGTGGTGGACCAGATCCTCAAGGCCTTTGCCTATGAGATGTCCAAGCAGCTGTCGGTATTTGTCGGTCTGATCATCACCAACTGCATCGTGATGGGCCGCGCCGAAGGCTTCGCCATGACCAACACCCCGACGCTGTCGTTCCTCGACGGTGTCGGCAACGGTCTGGGCTACGGCTTCATCCTGATGACCGTCGGCTTCTTCCGCGAGCTGTTCGGCTCCGGCAGCCTGTTCGGCGTGACCATCCTGGAAACCGTGCAGAACGGTGGCTGGTACGTGCCCAACGGCCTGCTGCTGCTGCCGCCGTCCGCCTTCTTCATCATCGGTCTGATCATCTGGGTGCTGCGCAGCCTCAACCCGGAGCAGGTCGAGGACAACGAGTTCGTGATGAAGGAAAACACCCAGCCGAAGGAGGCCGTGTAACATGGAACACTATCTGAGCCTTTTCGTTGCCTCGGTGTTCGTGGAGAACATGGCACTGGCGTTCTTCCTGGGCATGTGTACCTTCATGGCCGTGTCCAAGAAGGTATCCTCGGCCATCGGTCTGGGCATCGCGGTGGTAGCGGTACTGACCATCACCGTGCCGGTGAACAACCTGATCCTCGAGTATCTGCTGGCGGAAGGCGCGCTGTCCTGGACCGGCATCGCCGGTGCCGAGAACATCGACCTGTCGTTCCTGGGTCTGCTGTCCTACATCGGCGTCATCGCCGCACTGGTGCAGATCCTCGAGATGTTCCTCGACAAGTTCGTGCCGGCGCTCTACAACGCCCTCGGCGTGTTCCTGCCGCTGATCACCGTGAACTGCGCCATCCTCGGTGGCACCCTGTTCATGGTCGAGCGCAGCTACAACTTCGGTGAGTCCGTGGTCTATGGCCTGGGCGCCGGTGTCGGCTGGGCGCTGGCGATCACCGCCCTGGCCGGTATCCGCGAGAAACTGAAGTACAGCGATGTGCCCGCTTCCCTGCAGGGACTGGGCATCACCTTCATCACCGTGGGTCTGATGTCCCTGGGCTTCATGTCCTTCTCCGGCATCCAGCTCTGAGTGCCCTGCACCGGGGGCGCTAGCCCTCGGTGCAGGCCCTAACCCTAGCAATAGGAAACCGACATGGTTGATACAACAGTCATCGTGCTCGGCGTCGTCATGTTCACCATCATCGTCATCAGTCTGACGGCGGTGATCCTGGCGGCCCGCTCCAAGCTCGTGAGCTCGGGCGATGTGACCATCGAGATCAATGACGATCCCGAGAACACCCTGACCACCCAGGCCGGCGGCAAGCTGCTCAACACCCTGGCGGCCAATGGCATCTTCCTGTCCTCCGCCTGTGGCGGCGGCGGCTCCTGCGCCCAGTGCAAGTGCCGGGTCGAGGAGGGCGGCGGCTCGATCCTGCCCACCGAGGAAAGCCACTTCACCCTGCGCGAGAAGAAGGTCGGCTGGCGTCTGTCCTGTCAGGTACCGGTCAAGCAGGACATGAAGATCCAGGTCCCCGAGGAAGTGTTCGGCGTCAAGAAGTGGGAATGCGAGGTCATCGAGAACCCCAACGTCGCCACCTTCATCAAGGAGCTGAACCTGAAGCTGCCGGAAGGCGAGGAAGTGGCCTTCCGTGCCGGCGGCTACGTGCAGCTGGTGGCACCTGCCTACGACATCAAGTTCTCCGACTTCGATATCGAGGAAGAGTACCGCGGCGACTGGGAAAAATTCGGTCTGTTCGACGTCTCGCACAAGAACACCGAAGAGGTCATTCGTGCCTACTCCATGGCCAACTATCCGGAAGAGAAGGGTATTCTCAAGTTCAACATCCGGATCGCGACACCTCCGCCCAACTCCAGCCACCCGCCTGGCCTGATGTCCACCTACGTCTTCAGCCTGAAGCCGGGTGACAAGGTCACGGTGATGGGGCCCTTCGGTGAGTTCTTCGCCAAGGACACCGACGCCGAGATGGTCTTCATCGGTGGTGGTGCCGGCATGGCGCCGATGCGCAGCCACATCTTCGACCAGCTGAAGCGTCTGAACAGCGAGCGCAAGATGACCTTCTGGTACGGCGCACGCTCCTGGCGCGAGACCTTCTACAACGAAGAGTACGACAAGCTGGCCGAGGAGCATGAGAACTTCGACTGGCACCTGGCGCTGTCCGACCCCCAGCCGGAAGACAACTGGGAAGGGCCGACCGGGTTCATCCACAACGTGCTCTACGACATGTACCTCAAGGACCATCCGGCTCCCGAGGACTGCGAGTACTACATGTGCGGGCCGCCCATGATGAACGCCTCCGTCATCAAGATGCTGCTGGATCTCGGCGTCGAGCCCGAGAACATCATGCTGGATGACTTCGGCGGCTGATCACGCGCCTGTCCGTGTGCCCAAGGGCACCTTGCGAGCCCCGCCCCGTGCGGGGCTCGTTGGTTTGTACGCCTTGTGATTTTGCCGCGAGAGGAGATCTGGCATAATTGTCGCGCCGACTCGAGAATGCCCCGCTGACTGTCCTGGGAGGACACGGGACCTTGTCGAGTCGGTACCTTCAACGCCTCGGGCGTATGGCGACGGCCATTCGTTGTTCCGCCCAGGGATATCTCTTGTCCAACCGCTGTCCAATGGGAGAAAGGCAGGCGATGGTGTTCGCGACAAAGTGTTCGCGAGAAAGTGACCAGAGCCATCCTGCCCCATCCAGCGAGGAGTCCATCATGACCATCTACCTTATCGTTTTCGGTGCCATGCTGCTGATCATCGGCGCCATGGCGATCGGTGTCATTCTTGGCCGCAAGCCCATCGCCGGCTCCTGCGGCGGGCTCAACCAGCTTGGCCTGAAGGATGGCTGCGAGATCTGCGGCGGCAAGGATGAGGTGTGCGAGGAAGAATCGAAGAAGCGTGCCACCAGTCAGCGCCGCCAATCCGACGAGAATCGCGGACTGGACCTGGGCTACGACGCGACTCGTCGCTGAGCGGCAGCATCGACGCCCCCTGACCATGACGGCGCCTCTCGAGGCGCCGTCCTCATGATAAGCAGTGCCCGGCATCTCACATCCGGGTCGGTTTCCAGGAGAAGGAAGACACGATGGCAGTCCACAACTATGACGTGGTGGTGATCGGCACCGGGCCCGCCGGCGAGAGCGCAGCGATCAATGCGGCCAAGCATGGCAAGCGGGTCGCGGTGGTCGAAAAGCAGGCGCGGGTCGGCGGCAATTGCACCCACTGGGGCACCATCCCTTCCAAGGCGCTGCGTCATCAGGTCCGCCAGATCATGTCGTTCAACACCAACAGCATGTTCCGGGATATCGGCGAGCCGCGCTGGTTCTCGTTCCCCAAGGTGCGTGAACGCTCCCGGGTGACCATCGATCAGCAGGTGTCCATGCGCACCAACTTCTACGCCCGTAATCGCATCGACCTGTATCACGGGATCGCACGCTTCAAGGACGAACACACCCTGATGGTAAGGGGCAGTGGTGAAAACCAGGAAGAACTGGTAGCCGACAAGGTGATCATCGCCACGGGGTCACGGCCCTATCGTCCAGCGGACATCGATTTTCGCCACCCTCGCATTTACTGCTCCGATACCATTCTTGGTCTGCAGCACACCCCGCGTACTCTGATCATCTTCGGCGCCGGCGTCATCGGCTGCGAGTACGCCTCGATCTTCTCCGGGCTCGGACTCAAGGTGGATCTGATCAACAACCGCGGCAGCCTCTTGTCCTTCCTCGATGACGAGATCAGCGATGCGCTGTCCTACCATCTGCGCAAGCATGGTGTGTTGATCCGCCACAACGAGGAGTACGATCGCGTCGAGGGCGATGAGAACGGCGTCACGGTGCATCTGAAGTCGGGCAAGCGGCTGCGTGCCGACGCCTTCCTGTGGGCCAACGGCCGCACCGGCAATACCGACCAGCTGGGCCTCGAGAACATCGGTCTCACCGCCAACGGCCGCGGGCAGCTGCAGGTCGACGAGCACTATCGCACGGCGCTGCCCCACATTTACGCCGCCGGAGACGTGGTCGGCTGGCCGAGCCTCGCCAGCGCCGCCTACGATCAGGGACTGAACGCCTGCGACGAGCTGCTGGACCGGGAATTCCGCTACGTCACCGAGGTGCCCACCGGGATCTACACCATCCCCGAGATCAGCTCCTTTGGTCGCACCGAGCGCGAGTTGACCGAGGCCAAGGTGCCTTACGAGGTCGGCCATGCCTTCTTCAAGGACACCGCCCGCGCCCAGATCACCGGCGATACCGTCGGCATGCTCAAGATCCTGTTCGATCAGGATACCCTGGAGATCTACGGCATCCACTGCTTCGGCGACCAGGCCTCGGAGATCGTCCATATCGGCCAGGCGATCATGCAGCAGGAAGGGGAGGCGAATACGCTGAAGTACTTCGTCAACACCACCTTCAACTATCCGACCATGGCCGAGGCCTACCGGGTGGCCGCCCAGAATGGCCTCAACCGGGTGTTCTGAGCCGGCCAGTACGACCGACAAGAAAGGTGCCCTTGGGCACCTTTCTTGTCTGGGGTCGGACTATTGGCGCCTGCTGGATCCGGTGCCTGAGCTCTAGTGGCCGCTCTCGTGGGCAAAGCAAGGCGGCGAGGAGGGCAGGGCGTCTTCCTGATCTTCCTGGTGCAATGCCTCGAGCAGGCGCTGGCGCAGCTCGGGCAGATGGGTGCTGTCGACATCGCGTGCCGCGGTCACCAGCGTCAAGCGGCCACGCCGGGCCAGGCGCATCAGCGGATACAGCCGGTCGGGGTGGTCGCGTAGCTCGCCGCGATAGCGAATCTCGAAGACCCTGGAACTGATCTCCTCGAGCTGATACTGGCGTCGCAGGGCATTGCTGGGTGAGGCCTCCCGGTACCACTCGGTAAGCGCCAGGGACTCGCGGCTGCGTCCTCTGGGCCACAGGCGGTCGACCAGTACTCGGGCGCCGTCGTCGGGCTCGGGCGCCTGGTAGACGCCCTTGAACACGATGTCGTAGCTCATCGAGCTCCTCCTTGCTGTTCGTTCAGCGCCTCCCTGGCGCTTTGCTGCCAGGGCCCGTCAAGCGAAGCCGCACGCCTGAGCGCTTCTCGAGCCCCTTCGTCATCTCCTTGGGACGCCAGGGTGAGACCCAGGTTCAACCAGGCCGGCGCCAGCGACGGATCCTTGGCGACAGCGCTGCGCCAGGCGTCGATGGCCGCGTCAGGCTGGCCCGCCGCATGGTAGGCGTTGGCCAGCGCGAAGTGCCCCATGGCCTCCTCGGGAAAGCGATCGACCAGGGCTTGCCAGGCCGGCAGGCTTTGCTCTGGCCCCTGGACCCGTTCGAAGTCCGAGGTGGCCTGGATGGCCGCCTCAGGTGCAATCGTCACCGGCAGCTCTCCTGGCGTCAGTGCCACGAAGGCCCAGCGCTCGGAACGTTGCCAGGTGGCGTCGAAACGCCCGAAATCGGTGGCATCCTGACGGGTGACGCCGGTGCGCAGCAATACCTCTTCGCTCTCGAGATCGTAGCCGTTGACCACCGCGAAGTGCCACAGCGGGAAGGCCGGCAGCGACAGGTTCTGCAGTACCACCACCGCGCGGCCGGCATCGACCTCTTCGAGCAGCGAGGCGAAGCGTGGCGCCAGAGTAAACGGGATTCGCCCGTGCCGGCGACTGGCGGCCAGCATCTCGGGCTGGAAGCTGCCCTTGCGACTGGGCACGTAGATTTCGGGGATCAGTTGATCGACGCCGAC
>CEVO01018819.1_pt1 | contig 12649 bp, 12 predicted proteins | sample 531511 | NCBI WGS metagenome assembly CEVO01 (sample SAMEA2623907, study PRJEB7988) | marine metagenome | biome: marine biome (ENVO:00000447); feature: mesopelagic zone (ENVO:00000213); material: "saline water (ENVO:00002010), including plankton (ENVO:xxxxxxxx)" | depth 800 m | reverse complement strand
CCCGCGCGCACGGGTTTCGGTCAGAGGGTAGTCGAGGCCTATGGATTCTCCATGTTGCAATGCATCGACTCGTGAGTTGGGGAAGATACCGCCGCTTTCGATCAGCGTGACGGAGACAATGTCAGCCAATTCGCGGGCCAGCACCAAGCCGGCGGGGCCGGCACCGACAATAGCGAGATCCACCGAACCTTCTAATGTGACATCTGGATTACGGGCATCCAGCAACATATAGCCTTCCCCTTTTCATAGATCGTACCGCAGCCGTTGCTGATAGGCTGAGAATCGTCGATCAATATCCTCTGCCACCAGCGGCGGCAGCTCTGTCTTCCAGGCTCCGACCATGCCTTTTCGCAGGTGACCGGATTTCATCATGTTTGATATATATCCCTGCTGCATTGGAAAGGTCTGCTGCATTTCGTGAAAGGATAGCTGTCTGGCTGCATCAGCGATCGCTTGTTCTGGCACGGAAATCTTCCAGGAATTTATCACTTTGTGTAGCCAGTATGGCGTATCCTGAACCAGGTCTTCGTAACGCACGAGCGGAAATCCGTGACTGGTTGCTAAATTCAGCCAATTTTCTAGATTGCCGAAAGCATAGCGTCGACTGCAGCTAAGAAGGCCGATTAGGTGGTTAAAATAGAATTCCGTTATGGTGGTATAGCGTGGCTCGGAAAAGCCATTATGTAGATCGCACCGTGCCAAATCATGGAACCAAGATACCACCACATCTCTCAGATCCCTCACCAAAACTACTGCGCCATGGACATTAGGCTTTCGACTGTCCTCTGTGATATCCATGACATGTGACAAGGTTATCTGCTGCTTTGACTTTATGCCCAATAAAATTTCCAGCATGGCCATCATCCAAATCGTGCCGGATTTTGGTACACTGTTGACGACAAACAATTTGTTTCCAGGAATTCTGTGTACATCGATTGGCTCGCCGGTATATCGGAGATGCTGGATTTTACTTTCGTCAAGCAATATAGGGTAATTTGCACCTATATGGTAGGGAGCGGCAATACGAATAAACCGATTACCTAGATCAAGGCTGGCCAAAACTTCTTGACCATCGAAGATATTGTTGATTCCTAATGCGAAAAGGTCACTTATCGCCTGGTCAAGTCGCTGACCGGCCACCATTACCATATCCATGGGTGTCAGTCTGGTACACAGCTCATTGAAACCTATTATAGGAATACATCCAGCCTTGATTTTTTGGTCGTTGCTTATACTCGGGTATTCAACGATGGCAGCGATTTCGGCTTCAGATATATTACCTTCGCGCGCCATCCACTTGATGATTTTGATAGCGTCAATGCGCGATGCCAAAATATATATTCCTGCCATTGGCGGAACCCTCTGAACTACATTGCGATAAGTTGGGAGCCAAGCGTCTGATTAAACTCACCTTGACCTACTGAAATAAAAAGCTGCCAGGCAAATTTTATTCGATAGTGCTTGTTGAATTTTTGTTTCGCCTAGTCAGCTTAATGATTTTATCTAAGGATCTTTATCTCTCTACGACCGGTCAAGGTCGACAGGCAACCAGTCCGTCCTCAAGCTGTTCCAGCAACCACTTCCAGTGCGAAGCACTACAGAAACCTGGAGAAGTGGCAATAATACACCGCTCAAGATGCAGGGCCAGTGGCTTAATTATCGAAAAAAAACGACACATTTTGAGCTGAGCCAGTCGACGCATTTCGTGTAGTGAAGCTGGAGATGGAGATGGAGCACCGATATTTCCATTGAAGTCGTTAATAAAATAATCCAAGTCGATATGCAAAATTATCTTTCCACTGGGAAGCTGTGACAGTAATTTCTCCGGATCACTCCCCTCCAAGTAACTACCATCGGAATGCTTCGCCTCTGGTCCGACCTTTTTTATAGAAGCAAAACGATAGCCTGGAATTTCAGGATAGGCACAAGCGGCACGCAAGATCTGAAAAGTCCGATCTTCAGTTATCGGGGCATTATTAAGATGACGTATGTGCACCTTGCGGTTGGAGTATAGTAGAGGTGTTATAAAATCACCGATACTCACGCACCCAGCGTTTATCGCTGCTGCCCAGTCGTCCGGACATTGTGGATCGAAAGAACGGCGAGTAGCCGGATTGATAAGGCCGGAACCAGTGTCAGTCAAAAAGGTCGGCATCATGTCTGTGTGGTCGTCGAGGTGTATGAGAATAATATTGCTGTCGCACTTATTCAGGCTGCCTGCAATAAAATAGCCTGACCAGCAATCCTCGAAACAGAGGTCGTAGTATGCTCGTTGAGACCGGTAATTAAAGAGGTCACTCAGGTGCATGGGCGGATTCTGTTCTTTAAGAAACGCTAGCAGGTTCGGGTCAGCCGCGTGATACCCCGTATCCGGTCCCAAGATTCGGAAGAGGAGACTGCTTTCCTCCCAAGTAAATCGCAGGCTGCGCACGATTTGTTGCAACCTGGCCCTGACGTCATCAGGAGCATGCGTGGCCACGAAATCCGAGTCCAATGGAAGCTCTATGGCTGTATTCATAGCCCCGCCAAGTGTTCGTCAATATGTCCCAGGAGGGCGTCGGAAAAGGTCTTCACCTGAACTTTGCACTCGGGCGTTTCTGTGACATCAAATCTACCAAAGCGTCGATACTTGATTAGGTTATAACCACCCGAACAAAGTTCGAAATATTCGCATTGAGATTCGCAGGCGCGGTGACTGCGCTCAAAATCATCGATGATACAGCCAAGCTTTGCACCGCATGCTATCTCTTCGAGAGTTTCAGATAAAATATTACCTACCACCATGCCGCGACCGTCACCATATAGGTTCTTAAGGTCTTTGCATTCGTCTGAGGTGAGGCCAGCATAAAAAGTCGTTACGTCGCCGTTGACTTCAATACTCAGAGTCTTAAATGGCTTACTCATGCTGCGAGCATCATAACCAGGCCTTTCAGCCTGGCTTATGAACAATCTATTATAAAAAGATGAAAAATTACGGATGCGTGGAACAACATTAAGGTTTTTTTCATCGCAGCGATTCAACAGTGAGTGAAGGAAAAAATCATACCGTTCGGAATACTGTCTAATTTTTTCGTCCACGTTCGCATAGATAAAAAATTCGTCGTGAAGATTGAAGTGGAATTCACGGATATGACTGGCGAACGGTATAAAAAATTCGATAAACTCAATAGGGTGATCCAGCCCTTCAGGGGACACTACGGCAGTGACATCAAAAGGTATATCATGCTCTGCCAGAAGTCGCATACCTTCCTCGGTTCGGTTATGGCTGGGAATGCCTCGCCACGTCTTGCGATGCCTGTCATGGAGAAAGGCTGGCCCGTCGCAACTGACTCCAATGCTTAAATGGTCATCGTATTCCCTCAGTAGATGGCACCACTCTTGATTTATAAGAGTACCGTTGGTTTGAATGTCGAAGGTAATGGATGGAGTTGATTGGCCACGCGCAGCCTGAAGTTCTAAAATGCTATCTATCGCAGCTCGGTAGTAGTCGGGGGGTATAACTAGTGGCTCTCCCGAATGCCAACTCACGCGAAGTTGTTCCCCAAGATAAGGGCTGGCTAACAGTTTTTTGATAGTGGTCATAATAGTCGTCAGAGGCATCTTCTCCGTGTTTCGGCGGCTTGCCTCTGAGAGATAGCAGTAATCACAGTTAAGGTTGCAAAAGCCGGTTCCCTGCAGTACGACCATTTCAACCGGCCCTTGAAGCGGAACTGCGCTCGCCTCGCTCACTAATCCCATGCAGCTAACTCCTTAGCCAAGAAAGGGCGGGCAATGCCCGCCTTCCGAAAGTGCCCTCTTCAGAAAATGGGGCACCTGCATAGACCGTTTTCCGATACCAAGTGGTTAAACTGTAGCGCTTACCGACGCATGGCAGGGCCCCAAGACGCCGCACAGGTCGATTTCACCGCTTCAGTTCCGGTAGTGGATAGTGGCTTATAATGGTCTAGCCTGCCTGCAGCGTAAGCGGTTTTCGCATCAGAAATGGTTGTTGCTAATGGTTTTTTCTCTTTGGTGATATGCATTGTGGCTGCCTCCATGTGGCGATCACAGGTACACGAATCATGGAATGAAGCGGTTGGCCCACTTCATTCGTAAATATAGACAGGCGTGTCAATGACGCAAACGGAGGTTAGGTTGTATCTGCCCGATAACTTTACTTACCCAGCTCTTTATGTCCGCCGGTGTTTATTTTAAGCGCATGATTTCTAATGTGTTTTTTTGCAATTAGCTTTGGTCATGTCACTCCGCTGATTCAGTAGATAACTAGAAAGTTCATGCTCTATCACCTGAATCCGTGAGACCGACCCTCGGAAGCGCTTCTAACCAACTGAACTGCATGGCAATATAGCCAATATCGCCATTCACCTAGACAATGCCATGCCCAACGTCAAGTTCCATGCCATTATCGGCGACATCCACCACCAGTGCTCCCGGGGCCACTCGCTCGATGGCGTCAAGGCGGTGCTGGTCAACCAGTTCGCGCTCGAGATGGAGGAGCAAGGCACGCCGCTGGCTAATCCCGTGCGAGCGCGTCTGGGACTGGAAGACCAAGGAGCCGGTCTATTTACGGCCCACCACGACGAAGTTCCGCAAGGCCAGGCGGCCGCTTACATCGAATTCCTCTATGCCACGGGTGTAAAGCTGGGTGTGCAGTGGAGCTAGCCTGCGTTGAAGGCCTCCGACAAGTATAAGGAGGCCCCATGAGCCTGATCACGAAACACGAGGTGAACACGAACGGCCGCGACTTCTTTGTCGGCGACATCCATGGGCAATACGCCCTGCTGATGGAGGCCATGGCCCGCGTCGAGTTCGACAAGACGCGCGACCGACTCTTCTCAGTGGGCGATCTGATCGACCGAGGGTCTGAATCCTTAGAGTGCCTATCGCTTGCCTTCGAGCCGTGGTTCTTCGGGGTGCGGGGTAACCACGAGATGCTGGCCTATGACGCCCTGAACGAGGGAGCCGGCCAGGCCTGGGATCTCTGGCAGATCAATGGCGGCAGCTGGGTGTATCTCCACGGCGTCCATGAGGTGCGCACCATCCTCAATGCGGCCCTGGAACACCAGCCCTATGCCCGAGAGGTCGAGGTGGAGGGCAAGCATATCGGCATGGTGCACGCCGAACCGCCACACGACTGGCACCTGCTCCAGTTGGAGGACCACTCGGCTGGACTCGAGTCCCTGGTCTGGGGCCGCAAACGCATCAGGCAGATGGACACGACACTGGTGGCCAATGTCGACGCGGTGGTTGTCGGTCATACCATCCTCAAGCAACCGGAGACCCTCGGAAACGTTCACTACATCGACACCGGGGCCTTCTCTACCGGCCTCCTGACGCTGATCGAAGCCAGGGCGGTGCTGTCATGAAGCGCACTGGTCCGCTGAAGCGCAAGCCGATGAAACGAGCCACCCGGCGCAAGCAGGTCCCGGCCTTCCACTTGCGCGCCCAGCGCTGGCGCAGCGAGGCTGCATGTATGACCTCATCGGCGATACCCACGGCCACGCCGAGCCGCTGAAGCGACTGCTCGAGACTCTCGGCTATCGGGGAATCCAGCGGGATCTGGTCACATCCTGAGAAGCGCCAGGTGATCTTCCTCGGTGACTTCGTCGACCGGGGCCCCGAACAGGTGGAAACCGTGCGAATCGCCCGCGCCATGGTCGATGCCGGCACGGCGCTAGTCGTGATGGGCAACCATGAGTTCAATGCCGTGGCCTGGGCCAAACCGGATCTTGAGCGGCCCGGAGAGCATCTGCGCTCGCACAGCGACAAGCACCGTAGGCAGCACCAGGCATATCTGGACCAGGTCGGAGAAGGCAGCGGACTGCATCAGCAACATATCGCTTGGTTCAAGACGCTGCCGCTCTATCTCGATCTGGACGGCCTGCGCGTAGTGCACTCCTGCTGGCACCCGCCCTCCCTGGGGGATCTCCAGCCCTACATCGATGCGAACCAGCGCATCATGCCCCACGCCTGGCCCGACCTGGCGCGCAAGGAAGGGGCTGGCTTCGAGGCGCTGGAATCCCTGCTCAAGGGGTTAGAAGTCCCTCTGCCTACCGGCTATGAGTTTTTCGATAAGGATGGAAACCCGCATCATCACATCCGCACCCAATGGTGGGAAGTGGAGCGACTGACCTACCGTGACCTGGCTATGGTACCGGCCGAGGCCATCAATGACATTCCTCACGTGCCCATCCCCGAGGATGTGCCTCCCGGCTACGAAGGCGACAAGCCGCTGTTCGTCGGCCGATCGGGCCCGACTCCCCCTCCCGCATGGTTGGCTCGAAAGCGTTCATTCACTCCTCCGCGATGGCCGTATCGAAATCGGTTGCCATCTGGAGAGGAGTCTATGGAGAGGTGCACCGCTCGGCCTTGCCCGGCGGGCTGGAGTTTGGCCTCATCATCGGATGGTTTACCCGAGAGTCTGATTTTCGACTAAAGGATAAGGATCGTCGGTTAGGGTGAATCGCTACGGGTTTCGTAGGCACCTCCAGTCCTTATACTGAAGACACCATCAGCTCTTGCCAGGGAAGGCATTATGACTCCACATCGCCGCATCAGCCGGTCGCAGTTTCTTGAGTATCTGAAGAAGCTGGAACAAGAAGCGCCGGTACCTGAACCAAAGCTCCGCCAAGCCGCCCAACAGTTCGGCCTGAAGATCGATGACCTGCTCGACGGTGCCGAGCGCCGGCATGTGAAACGAGATCTCGTCACCTATACCGGCATCGACCTCAGCGTCATTGACCAGTGGCGAGCCAAGTACGATGTGGAGCACGCCTCATCCCGAATCGACCACGCAACACAGGGCAACAGCCACAACGCGCGGGTCAGCGGGGTCATGCTCACGGTGCGCAGCTACCGCCAGCCGCATCCGCAGGTGGTGCTGGTCGACATGGCGGGCAACATCAACGCCGGCACGGCCTCACCGCCCGCCGAGCGTGCCGTGATCGTGGAAAACCTCGAGAACTTCCTGAACCTCACCGGGACGCTGGCGCTGCTCCCCGAGTGTGGGCTCGGCCCCGAATGGCAGGAGGCGGACATCCTCTACGGCAGCGGCAACAGCATCACCAACCACCTGCTGACCCCGGCCTTCCAGCAGTATCGGGAGATCGGCTGTCTGTTCGACCCTGATCCCGGCGGGATACGCATGTGCGATACCCTCTACCAGCGAGGCGAGCTCCCGCCGCTACATTTCCTCGCGCCCGCCGACCTTACAGAGCGGCTGGCTGCCTCGACTCGCATGATCGACAAGGGCCAGCGCGAGCAGCTGGCCATGCACATGCGCCGCTCACCACCCTGTGCCCATGTCGGCGGCCTGATCTTCAAGACCGGCAAGCACCTCGAACAGGAAACCTACCTGATCTCGTCACCTTCTACCGCGGAGTCTCCCGATGAATCTGGGCTTTGACACCTTCGACACCTTTCGTTTCAAGCAGCTGATCTTCGTGAACAGCGCCGCCTACGCGTACACCCAGATTCGCATCGACCAGCACACGGCCCTGTTCGGCGAGAACAACCTGGGCAAGACCTCCATGCTCAATGCCCTCAAGCTATTCCTGCTTCCCGAGGTCAACTTCCGAAACTGCGGCAACAAATTCAACTTCCGGGGCACCAACGGCAAGCTCTATGACGGGATGGCGAGCTTTCGCTACTACTTCCCGGAAGACCGTGCCTTCATCATCCTCGAAGCCGAGAACCCCCACGGTGACTTCTGCATTGTCCTGCACCGTGGCGGCGCCACTGACAAGATGGAATACGCGCGCATGGTGGTGCCCTGCCCTTACGCAGAGCTCGAACCATTGTTCTGGGATGTCGAGGCTGACGCTGAAAGCGGGATCGGGGCCCCGGTCGAGAGCATGACTCTGCAGGGAGTGAAAACGGCACTGCGGGAGATGGATGGCGAGCCGCTGAGTGACTGGAAAACCATTCAGGAGCGCCTGTTCACCAACCAGCCCTACGACAAGAAGGCCGGCCGGTTTAGCCTGCTCCCCCTTCGCAACAGTGCCGGCAAGCGGGAGATGGACGCCTGGCGCAAGCTGGTGCACCTCGCCTTCGACATCTCAGCGTCGGACGACCGCACCCTGCCGGACACCCTGGCCACCATCATCGAAGGCCAGAAAAGCCGCAAGAATGAGGAGCTGAACCTCGACCTCAACGCCATCGTGGAGGAGGCCAACCAGCTCCGCGAGGAAGGCGACCGCATCACGCGCATCCGCAACGCCTCCGGCCACTGGGAGGTGTTCAACGAGCAGTTCCAGTCCGAGCAACAGCTGCGCGGCCAAGCGGCCAAGGCATATGCCGATCTCGATGACAGTGTTGCCGTCGAGGAAGAGCGGCTGACGGAGGCGCTGGAGACTGCCTCCAACACCCTCAATAACGCCGAAAACCGGGCAGACACTCTCGAGCGCATCAAGCGCGACAGCGGCAAAGCGGTTACCGACACGGTGGCGGACGTCAGGGCGACCGGCAAACAGGCAGACGGCCTGCGCAAGGACATCAACGCCGCCAATGCCACTCTGAACGAGTTTCCGTCCGGCACACCCCGCCAGGAAATCGTCGAAAGCCTCGAGAAGCATATCGCCGAGCAGGTCAAAGACATCGAGGGTTACGACAATAAGGCCGTGGCCCAGCATGACTACGCCCAGGTGTGCCAGCGCCTGGAGGAGAACATGCGCCAGGCGAAGCATCGGGATGAACGGCTGGCCAATCGCACCCCCACCCTGCTGGACGAGCTCACCGTGCGTGACGCCAGCATCCTCTTTTCCTTGAACAGCTCACTGGGCACCACTCATGGAGTGCTCACCCCGGAACAGAAGCAGGCATTCATCCAGTTCAGCCAGCAATTCCACTCGGAAGATGGCCATCTGATGCTGGGCCAGCCCCTGGAGCGAATTGCCCTGCGGGACATTCCCCATCAGGGATATGACGCCGAGCAGACCCGCCAGACCATGCAGGACAACCTGGACAAGTTGAAGGAGGCGATCGCCCAAGACAAGAACCGGCGCGACAAGCTCATGGAAGAGGCCACAATGGGCCCGGAGGAGATCGCCAGGCGCCGCAAGAAGGCCGAGAAGGCGCTGAGCAAGGCCAAGGAGGACAAGAACGCACTCAATGCCCTCGATGCCAACAACCAGAAGCTGGAGATCCTGGAGGGCGACCTGCGGGAGCTAGAAGCCAAGCTGGAAGAGCAAAAGCGCCAGCACGAGAAGGCAGAGACCGATTGGAACGAAGCCGATGGCAAGCGCAAGGCTTTGCGTCAGGAGCAGAAGACCCTCCAGGACCAGGCACAGCAGGTACGCTTGATCCGGCAGCGGCTCGACCGCATCGGCAGAGATGCCAACAACGTCCTCGAAGGACGGCACAAGGTGATAGAGCCGACCCCCTGCGAGGTCAGCGAGGCCAACATCGAGGCTCTCGAACATGATGTCGATGAACTGAGCACCCTGCGCAACAAGGTCCACGAACAACTCCGCAAGCTCCTCGCCATGAGCATCCTGCCCAACTCTGATAGCCAGGCCCACCTGACCTCCTTCACCGTCGATCAGGTGGCCGACTTCCACGAACAGCTGAAGGCGGTGTTCGACAACCTCGACACCCAGGAGGCCAACTACCGCCATAAGGTCGATCGCCACAACAAGACGACCCACTCCCAGGTTGAGATCCTGCGCACCGCCAAGGAGCAGGTCTCTGCCTTCATGAGCCGGATCAATGCGGAGATGGGTCAGTTCTCGATCTCCGACCTCGAGGAAGTGCGGGTGGACTACCGGCTTCACCCGCGCTTTGAGCAGCTGCTGGCCGACCTCGAGAAGGCCGACCTCCTCAGCGACGAACTGCAGGACAGCAAGGTCTACGAGCAGCTCAAGGCGTTTCAGGCCGACTTCTTCAACTCCGATGCCCGGCGTACCGGCATCCTGCTCAGCCTCGACAAGATCCTCGCCGGCGTGCACTACAAGTACCGCAAGCGGGGCGAGGACGGCTGGACGACGAATGCCCAGTCCAACGGCACCACCATGATGATCACCACCAACCTGCTCTCGGTGCTGATGTCGCGACTGATGGACGGCGATGCCCAGGTGACCATGCCGCTGGTCATGGACGAATTCGGCTCCCTGGCCACTCGCAACATGCGCACCGCCCGCCAGATGGCCGAGCAGCACGGCTATTGCCTCTTCGTGGCCAACCCCAACCGGGACTCGAAGATCACTCAGGTGCTCAGCAACTACGTCCACCTGGGTCTGTTCCACGCCAGCCGGGCCTATGCCGAGAATCGCACTGTCGTTCATCACGGCCTCTGCGAGTCCCTCACCCGAAAAGGGATGCTCACCGTGCGGACGGCAGATACCGGTCGTGAAGGGGAGCTCCTCCCTGAAGAGGAGGCCGATCGGTGAACATCAAATCACCCTTTGTGCTCAAGCAGATCATCGAGCACCGACAACTCTTCACCCAGCTGGTGGCCTACATCGAGGAGCACGACGGGGACGTGGAGATTCCCTCCAGGCTCTACCGCTCCATCGTGCGCCAGGCCATCAAGGCGGAAGCCGCCCTGGGCAACGACCGGGAGTGCGAGCGAATTCGCTACACCCTCGCTGAAGAGAACCTGCTGCGTGAACGGCTGATCATCCGCATAGACGCCGCCCGCGGCACGCTGGTGCTCGCGCCCTTCGTCGTGGACATGCTGCGTCACTTCGATGTTGGCCGCATGCGAGGGCTGAGCCAGGCCGAGCTCGAAGATCTGCGCGACGGCCTCAACCAGAGCCTAGCGGCCTTCCAGGAGGTGCCAATCGACCTGGAGAACGACAACTTCACCGATGAACTACGCCTGCTCCGGCGCCGGATACAAGACACTCTCGGCAAGATGCAGGAGAGCGTTGCGGCGCTAGAAGCACAGGGGGATCATCTGGCGGATCTGGTTGAGCAGCAGGACGTGGGAAGCCTCGAGGGCGCGGTGGAAACCCGCAGGGCCCTGGAGCACATCAACCGCATCTATCAACGCTACATCCTGCCGGCTCTCGAATTTCTCGATCCCAAGACGCGCTTCAAGCAGGGCATCCCGGCGATCACGGCCATACGCCGCATCGCCAAGCTGGCCGCAGAAAGCGACCACCCAGCGCTGAATGAGGAGCTGCAGTTTTCGGCCAATGCCATCCAGAGCTACGTCAAGGACATCGATGCACTGCGCCTCTCGCTTGAACGCTACGTCCGCCAGGATCGGCAACAGCGCCGGCAGTACGACGCCATCGAACGAGCCTTCAATGCCATCCGGCTCGCCACGGAGGAGCGCCATGATGATAGCTTCCGCAACCTCTACATTCCGGTACGGCACCCCGCCATCCAGTCCCCTGGCACCTTCGCGGGAATCAAGCGGATGCGTTTTGCCCGCCTGGAGTGGCACGACATCGACCACCGGGCCGACATCGAGGAGTTCACCGATCGGAGAATAGAAGAGCTGCGCGCCCAGTTGGACCAGAGCGGGTCTGTCACCGTAGACCCGGCGCGAGCGGGGCTCTCGGAGGCCGAGCTGCGCGAGCAACTGCGCCAGCACGAGATTCAGGCGCTATTGGAAGCGTGGACAATACCGGACGACTGCCAGGACCTTCACGCCTCTTTGCATGACTACCTCAGCAGCCACCTGGAGGGCTACACCCTCAACGATCTTCTCGAGGCCCTGGACTGGGTCATGGCACTACCCGACTTCCGGTATCACGCCCGCTTCCAGCACCACGAGATTCTCCATGGCGAGCTGGCGCTGTCATACCACCCCCTCATCCCACGCGAGGCCCCTGCCGAGGAGACCACCCCATGAGCGACATGCCCTTCCCCCACGAGCCGAACACCGGGCAGCCGGTCGTCAATCGCCGCTTGAGCCAGGAGGCCTTTCGTAAGCTGACCTCAGGCCAGGTGATTAACCAGTATCAGTATGTGAACGGTGAACTGGCCCCCAACCCCCTGTTCGATGAACTCTACAAGGAGCGCGACCGCTACTACGTCGAGGCTTACGCCAATATGGGCATGGAGCTGGTGCAGCGCCCGGGCTTCTTCTACGTCCGCACGCTCACGCAGGCACAGGCCGACGAAGAAGGCCGCGACCAGGAGAGCGGCGGGTCTATCCGCCAGATTCAGGGAGTGCTGCTGGTACTGGGTCGCGGGGTACTGGAGAAGGGCTTCATGTTCGATGCGTTGACGCACCCCGACGCCGGCATCACTCGGGAAATCCTCGAGAGCATCGGCAGCGACCCGACCTTTGGCCAGATTCTCAAGGCGTGCAAGATGGATCAGCCCTTGCCAGAGGCAGTGAAGGTGGCCCTGGTGGATCGCGATATCGCCTACTTCAACGCCAAGGGAAACATGGTGCTGGCCGAGGCCGGAAAGGCATTCTTCGATGACCTGTTCAGTCAAGATTCGAGCGATCACTGAATACAGGCGTAGTTATTGCCAGCGGTACGGCAACCACGACGGAATCAGCCCCATCGCGGGCCAAGGTGTATACCGAAAAGACAGCCGGGAAAAACCCCTCGAGGACGTGCTGCTGACCGACGGCAACGCCTCTTATGCTCGCAACAGGGCAATACACACGTATACCCCGGCGCTCGCTATACGCGCCCTCTCTCCAACATGGCCATGCTACAGTTGGTGCGAAGCATGAGCTTTGGCT
>CEVO01032735.1_pt1 | contig 12784 bp, 12 predicted proteins | sample 531511 | NCBI WGS metagenome assembly CEVO01 (sample SAMEA2623907, study PRJEB7988) | marine metagenome | biome: marine biome (ENVO:00000447); feature: mesopelagic zone (ENVO:00000213); material: "saline water (ENVO:00002010), including plankton (ENVO:xxxxxxxx)" | depth 800 m | reverse complement strand
GATGGTGCACATGTCGTGATTCGCCCCTTGTACTACGTCCGTGAACGTGACATTGCCCGCTTCAGCAGTTTCCAGCAACATCCCATTATTCCGTGCAATCTTTGCGGTTCGCAGGAAAACATGCAGCGACAGATCATCAAAGAGATGTGCGTTCGGTGGGATGAGATTCAGCCAGGTCGCGTCGAAAATATTGCCCGCGCCATGCAAAACATAGTGCCTTCTCATCTGGCCGACCCCAATCTCTTCGACTTTGCCGATCTCAAGCAACAATTGCGATTGCTGCCTTTAGCCGAGCGGACGGCGGAGCGGTACTAGATGATCGAAATACCCCATCAAGCGCTCTCTGACGACGCGCTGTGGGGAGTTATCGATGAGTACATCACTCGCGAAAGTGGCGTGATGGATGGGACGCTTGAATCAAAACGTACAGAGATTCTGCGGCAACTCGAAGAGGGTAGGGCCATTATCACGTACGATTCCAAGCTTGGAAGTACGCAACTAATCGCGCGAAACGGGCCCGAGCGTTGATCTCAACTTCGGTTTCGAATTTGTATCGGATCAACGCGAGTCATTATGCACGCAGGTGCGTTGTCGTCCGCCGAAAACTGAGTTGGAGATTGAGGTGATGAAGATTCTGCGTCGACTATTCATTGGTCTTGGGGTCGTCCTGGCATTGTTACTGCTGGCAATCTGGATCGTTCTGCCCCCCGTGAACGTTCCGCTCTCTATGTTAGGTAATTTCTTTCCAGACTACATTGACCCACCGAGGGTGGACGACGCCATCGTGTCCGCGCGGCTAAAAGTCCCCAATGGCTATCAAGTAACTTTGTTTGCGGTGGGCGTTAAAGATGCGCGCGTTCTCCGAGTAACGGACGCGGATGACCTACTTGTTGCATCGCCTGGGACCGGTCGGGTTCTGATCCTTTACTCGGATGGTAGCGGCGACGGCCGGTCGGACGGTTACGATGTCGTTTTGGAAGGTTTGAATGGTCCTAATGGGTTGGATCTTTACGATGGGTTCCTCTACGTCGCAGAGGAGCACGGGATAGGTCGGATCCCCTTTGACGGTCGGCAAACATCGGGAGAATACGAGCTTTTAGTGCAGGGTCTTCCCGCCGGCGGCAATCATTGGAAAAAAACGCTACGGATTGGACCCGACGGCTTAATGTACGTTGCGGTCGGATCAAGCTGCAATGTTTGCGAAGAGAACGATGTCCGCCGCGGGACAATATTGCGGTATCAGCTCGACGGTTCGGGTGAGAAGCTCTTTGCAACGGGGCTTAGGAATTCAGCGGGATTCGATTGGTCGCCCGAGGATGGGCAACTTTACGCGACAGACAACGGAAGAGATCTGCTCGGCGACAACTACCCTCCGTGTGAACTTAATCGCATTCGAGCTGGGGGCTTTTACGGTTGGCCCTATGCGAATGGAGATCGCGTCCAAGACCCGGATCTTGGGAGCGGCAAGGAAATGGTAATAGCTGCCTCGATACCGCCAGTCTTCGATTTTCCTGCGCACAACGCGCCGCTAGGAATCGTATTTTTACGGTCACCCATCCATCGTTCTTATATGGCGGGCTCAGCTGTTGTAGCGTTGCATGGTTCGTGGAATCGGAGCAGTAAGGACGGGTATAAAGTCGTCTCTTTGCATTGGGATGCTAATGGGATTAGCGCCCAGGATTTCCTTACTGGGTTCCTGCTGGACGATGATGTGATCGGTCGGCCGGCTGAGGTTGCGGAGGATCGACATGGCAACATCTATGTCTCAGACGATTTCGCCAATGCCGTTTATCGAGTCTCTCGGACGGACGCAGCCCTTTAATTTACGTTTATGTAGACGTCATGAGGTTCTGGTGTGCCGTGAGCATGCAGGCATCCTTAATCGCGCAATAATCCTATGGTTCCAAAAAAAGGTTGTCGGATCTTTCCGTTGGCATGAATGTCCGAAGTCGAAGCCGACTTGTGCGCGACGACCTCTTTGGCCAAGGCCGGGCAATCCGGATTGCTACGGTAGGCGAGGGCGGTGTTGAGTCGGTCTTCTAACGGATCTCCAAGCGCGTGACCAAAATCGTCAGGAACTAAACAACCTGGAAGTGGTGTTCCGGACGAGGTTTCGTTGGTTGGAGAAAAGCCGTCGGTGTAGTCTCCGAACCCCTTTGCGTTGGTACTACGAAACTGGATTGAAAAATACGTGGTCCCGCAATTGTCGAAAGCGTAAAAACCGTAAGGTTTGCCGCATGTGGATGAACCGATTTGGATTACTTCGACATCGATGCCACTCAGACCATTGATGATGGACTCACTGGCCGAACAGGTGCCTGGCCCCGTCAACACGAAAACTCGTTCAAGGTTAAGCGTGGGGAGAGCCGTTCCCGACGAAGCTGAAAACCCCAGCGCAGAAGTATGGAAAAGTTCTGGTTCAAGAGCTGCCCCCGTGATTGGATTGGTGGAAGGGTGTTTATCGTTGAACTGAATCTCGCTAAATACTTTTCCTTCGGCTTGTTCTGAACCAGCGATCATAAAAGCTAGTTCGTTTGCAATGTCGAGGTAACCCCCGCCGTTGTACCGAAGGTCGAGTACGAGATCGACGATTGCCGCGCCGACGAGCGATTCGACCGCTTCGATGAGTTCGAGTTCGGACGGTGCTAAATGCGCGTTGAATAACATATAACCGACATCGCCAGAATCTGTCGTGATCACTTTGACGTTTTGTACTGGATCTTGAGTGATCAAGGAGGATTCCATGGTGACGGAGCGCGGTTCAGTTGCGCCGAGGTCTCTAATCAAGAATTCGTGACTTTCCCCCGTCGTCGCTGGAAACAAACCGGCATTGAGTGTGTCGGTGTCCGTCCCATTCTCGACATCGACTCCGTCGACTTCAACGATGATTGCTCCACGCGCTAGATTCACGTCGCTGGCTGTCGCAGGTGTGTTCGGTTCGGTAAAAGCGACCACAATTTCTCGGGGAGGCGAGGAAGACAAAATAGCCAGCTCCGCACCGTAACCCGCCGTGATTCCGGATTGAGAGAGCAGACGCCACTCTTCCGTATCGTAGGTGAAGTGGTACTTGTCTTTGGGATTGCCTGACGCAGTGGATTCGAAACTTTTCATCAAGTCAAAATATTCCGGTGTTGTGTAGTCATCGGGATCGAGATCCTCGATCTCGCGGTACCAGAGATATAGCTTATTGCTCCAGGAGCGTAACCAGTTGTTTTCGTCCGTCGTTGTGCCGACGGCGTCGAGATAAGCATTCCCAGTGCCCGGGTCTTCGCCGATTCGGGGATTCGCACAGAGGTAGCGAAAAGTTTCCGGCGCTTCAAATTCTCCCTCGACCCAACCTTCTGTGGACGATGTGCTCGATTCGAGTGTGGTGGTCGTGTTTTCGAGATTGGCGTTAACGCTGTTCGTGCTGGAACCTCCACAGCTGGTAAGCAATACCGTTGCGATGAGGGTCAAGATTCTGGTCCTCAGATGAGGCGTGAGCGTTAACCAGACGGATCGACGGAGCGACCGAACACTGATCAAACGCACTGAGGCTTTGGAATCACGGATCAATGCCGGTTTGGCGCGTTTCTTCATAGCAGGCCTTGTATATCGCATTTCCACGTTGGTCGCACCGAGAACAATCAGCGTTGTTGGCGAACGCACGCGGATCAAACCGCGATCGTGATAAGCAAAAGGGGCTTCTCAAAACCCTACAGATTGATGTCGAACGTGCGTCTGACCACTATAATCGTCTTTAACGTATCGGCACCGAACCGCCTTTCTTTTGAATCAATCATTGATCGAAGTAAACGACCTAACTTGTACGGTTGCAGATGAGATACTGTTCGACCGACTAGCCCTTACGGTCGCCTCCGGAGACGCCCTGGAACTGTGGGGTCCAAATGGCAGCGGCAAATCGACGCTGCTCCGGTGCTTGGCGGGACTGTTTGAAGCGGATGCTGGGGTCATAAAGTCCTCGGTTGGCTTGCTCTATATGGGTCATCGATCGGGCTTGAACCGATTACTCAGCCCGCTTGAAAACTTGCGTTGGTACGCTGGTATGCAGGAGAGGGACGTTGATCCTGAGACGCAGTTGTCCGCGATTCGATACGTGGGGTTGGATCGTTACAAAGATGAGCCATGCCAGACGCTATCCGTAGGCCAAATGCGTCGAGCAGCGCTTGCAAGACTAGTTATATCCAAGTCGCGGCTCTGGTTGTTGGATGAGCCGCTGACCTCGCTCGACGTTGATGGGGCGGCGTTATTGCGGAACCTCATAGAGAAGCATCGGAGCAACGGTGGGGGGTGTATTTGTGCGACGCATGTCAAACTCGAACTCCCTCAGTCCAGGGTGCTTGAGCTCAGCGCCTGATGGGCAATTTTGAAGTTCAATTCCGTCGCGACCTTCTGATCGCTATTCGTGGGCGGACGGAGACCGCGAATCCGATCGCTTTCTTTGTGCTCGCCTTGTCTCTATTCGTCTTCGCGGTGGGCACGGACAGCGAAACACTGCCCCGAGTAGCGCCAGGAGTTGTTTGGGTCGTTGCTCTTTTTGCCGCGATGCTGTCGACGGAAAATCTCTTTCATCGTGATTATGACGACGGCAGCTTGGAACTGATGCTGTTGCACGATCGCCCGCTATTCATAGGAGTAATGGGTAAACTTCTGGCGCATTGGTGTGTGAGTGGGCTACCCGTCGCGATCCTATCGCCGCTTGCCGCCATATTTATTAACGCTCCGTCAGAGGTCGTCGCGATTCTCGTTGGTACGCTGTTGCTTGGTACGCCGGTGCTAACTTTGATCGGTGGTATTGGAGCGGCGTTGACAGCTGGGCTTGGTCGCGGGGGGTTGCTTTTGGCGGTGATAGTGATGCCTCTTTATATTCCCGTGTTGATTTTCGGTTCGGGCGCTTGTTATCGGGTATTAGATGGTGCTCCAGCCACCGGACCGGCTCTCTGGCTGACGGCCTTGCTTGTCGGATCGATTACACTGGCGCCGTTTGCGATCGGCGCGGCGCTCCGGGCCAGTCAGGAATATTGATATGGGCTCTATAAAAGACGCTTTCCACCGTATGGGCTCTCCCCGTTTTTTTTATCTTGGTTCTTCTTTGTGGGTCCGCGGTTTATACGTTGGTGGAATTGTGAGCTTAGTCATCGGAAGTTTCTGGGGGTTAGTGCTAGCGCCTCCGGATAAATACCAGGGCGATAGTTTTAGGATCATGTACATGCATGTCCCCAGCGCGCACTTGGCCGAGATGGTTTATTTCGCGTGCGCCGTGGCGGGATTTGTCTATGTCGTTTGGCGTATGAAGATGGCAGATGTTTTCATCGCAGCGGCGGCGCCTGTTGGTGCAATCTTGACTTCGCTATCGCTTGTGAGCGGTATTTTATGGGGCATGCCGACATGGGGTACTGGCTGGGTGTGGGATATGCGAACGACATCAGTACTGGTCCTTCTGTTCCTGTTTTTTGGACTTATCGCATTACGCCAAGCGATTCCACGGCTGGATCGAGCTGCGTATTCCGTCGCAATACTTGCCCTCGTCGGCGTCGTTAACATCCCTATCATCAAGTATTCGGTTGTATGGTTTACAACATTGCACCAACCAGCGAGCATCACGTTTGTCAATGAACCGACGATTGCGACCAGCATGTTGTGGCCTCTCCTTGTTAACACCATTGGTTTGTATATTTTCGTTGCAGGTGTGATTTTGGCGGCGATGCGAGTGGAAGTCCTTAAACGTGAGCAGGCGACGGAATGGGTCCGCACCATCACGAGGAGTATGCAACGTTGATCGACTTCTTTACCTGGGCCGCTATGGGCGGTCACGGTCTGTACGTTTGGAGCGTGTACGGAATAAGTATTGTGGCACTTGTTGTACTTGGCGCGTGGCCATTACGCGCAGAAAAAAAGTTGTTAGTGCGAGCAACGGAACGCACCGATCTGGAGGGTGGTCCGTAATGAGCCCGCTTCGTAAACAGCGTTTGGCTGCCGTTCTGTTCATACTTTTCGGTAGTGGGCTGACGATAGGGGTGGTGTTGTTTGCGTTGCAAGAGAACGTAGATCTCTTTTACGAGCCGCAAAAGGTTGTGGGTGGAGACGCCCCAATCGCTAAACGCATTCGCGCCGGCGGCATGGTGGAAAAGGATAGTCTTGTATACGAGCCCGAAGGTCTCGGTGTCTCTTTCGTGTTATCCGATCTTCGTGGATCGAGGTTCGAAGTTAGATACAAAGGGTTGCTGCCTGGTCTCTTTCGAGAAGGGCAAGGCGTTCTTGTGGTTGGGCAACTCGATACGAGCCGCGTCTTCTACGCAAAGGAAGTACTCGCCAAGCATGATGAAAATTACATGCCGCCAGAATTAGTGGGTATGGGGTCAGAATCTTGACGACCTCGACGTCGGACGTTCTGACAGTAAAGTACGAGAGTCTCGATGCTACGTTGGGGACGCTTTGGGGCGCGGGACCCGAGATAGGGCATCTTGCGGCCGTCATCGGCCTTGTTGCCGCGATCGTTCTGAGTGTTCTCGGTCATGTGGGTGCGGCGACGAGACGGCGAAGTTGGGTAGAAAACTGTGGCTCGTTTGCAGTTCTGCAACTTATAACGCTCGTGGTTGCATTCGTCTTGTTGGTCCACGCTTTTCTCAAAGACGATTACTCAGTTGTTTACGTCGTCTCGAATTCGAATGCGCTGCTGCCTTGGTATTACAAGGTTAGTGCCGTTTGGGGGGCGCACGAGGGATCGTTTCTTTTATGGACTCTGATCATGGCTGGATGGACGTTTGCCGTGGCCATGATCGGTCGCCGTTTACCCTATCAAATCTATGGACGAGTTCTCGGGACGCTTGGGTTTTTAAATACCGGCTTCCTGCTTTTCCTGCTCCAGACGAGTAATCCATTTCTAAGGCTCGTTCCGAATGTCCCGACGGTGGGTGCAGATCTGAATCCACTGCTGCAGGACTTTGGTTTAATCGTGCATCCGCCACTTTTGTACGCGGGCTACGTTGGCTTTTCGGTCGCATTTGCTTTCGGCGTGGCGGGGTTAATTTCAGGACGGCTGGACGCGACTTGGGCCCGGTGGACAAGGCCCTGGACTAATGTTGCCTGGGCCTTTCTCACGGTGGGGATAACCTTGGGTAGCTGGTGGGCATACTATGAGCTCGGTTGGGGCGGATGGTGGTTTTGGGATCCGGTTGAAAACGCCTCGTTCATGCCGTGGCTCGCGGGGACCGCTCTCATTCACTCACTTGCCGTTACCGAAAAACGAAGCGCGTTTCGGAGTTGGACGGTGCTTCTTACTATATTGACCTTCTCTCTTTGCTTGTTGGGTGCATTTATTGTGCGGTCCGGCGTACTAACGAGCGTGCACGCGTTTGCTGTGGATCCGGAGCGTGGGGTCTTTTTGCTCGTGTTGTTGGGAGTGACGGTCGGAGGTTCGTTGGCGCTTTACGCGATCAGGGTACCCGCGATTCGCGGCCGCATTGCGTACATGGGTCTTTCACGAGAGCTGTTCTTACTAATCAACAACGCGCTATTCGTCGTTGCCGTTGCTGTTGTGCTCGTTGGTACGCTCTATCCGCTGGCTTACGAAGCGGTCACTGGCGGAGACAAGATTTCAGTTGGACCACCGTATTTTAACCGCTTGTTTGTCCCTTTGATGGGCCTCCTAGCTGTGTTCTTAGCGCTAGTACCGGTGGCGCGTTGGAAGCGAACGCCGATTCGGTTATTCCGACAAGTTTGCTGGCTCTTGTTGGCCTCGATGTTGGTTGGCGCTGTATTTTTTGTTGTCGCGATCATGTCGGATCGCGTGTTGAATATTGGAAGCATAGTAGGTGTCGTAATCGCCGTTACACTCGCTCTCTGGTTACTTTTGAGTCACAGCGTTGACTTCATTCAGCGGAAAGGCGCTCGTCCGCTTGGATACCTAGGCATGTTATTGGCTCATATCGGTTTTGCTGTTGGCGCTGTGGGCGTGGCGACTACTAGTGTGTTTTCGCACGAAACCGAGGTGCGGTTGTCGCCAGGTGATACGGTTGAACTGAATGCACGGCAATACCATTTCGTTTCCGTAACCACCGTTAACGGTCCTAATTACATCGCTCAACGGGCGAAATTTGATGTAGGGGGAATAAGTCTTTATCCCGAAAAACGAAATTACTTGGCTCGCGATAGCGTGATGACCGAAGCGGGTATCGAACCAGGATTCTTCCAGGACTTATACATCGCATTAGGAGAGCCCCTACCAGACGGTTCGTGGGGGGTGCGGATTCAAGAGAAAGTGTTGGTTCGCTGGGTGTGGTGCGGTGGATTGTTGGTTTGCTTCGGAGGATTACTTGCGGTCATGGACGGCCGATATCGACGTTTGGCGTTGCGGCGGGGCGGACTTGCCACGGCAGTCAAGGTGGCGTGAAACGGGCCGTTTTTTTTGGGCCGTTTATCGGCTTTATCGCGTTGGTCGCGATTCTTTATGCGGGGTTTCATCTAAACGATCCTTCCCACCTACCCTCGGCTCTGGTCGGGCAGCGTTTCCCGGGATTTGAGCTGCCTGAACTGACGACGGGGAAGGTGTTGGGGCACGAAACCTTGCTAGGAGAAATCCGACTGGTGAACGTGTGGGCGACCTGGTGTCCAACCTGTTTGCACGAACACACCACGCTGATGGACATAAGGAGGGCGACGGGATTGTCGATTGTAGGGATTAACTACCGCGACGACGGTGAGAAAGCGCGCCGTTGGCTGAGTCTTTACGGAGATCCCTACGACTTCACGATTGTGGACGCGAACGGTGATTTGGGTGTCGAACTCGGCGTGTATGGTGCGCCAGAGACATTTATCGTGGACGCTAACGGCATCATACGTCATAGGCACGTCGGTGACGTGAACGATGGAAACTGGAATCGAGAGTTTTTGCCAATCTTGGATTCGTTGACCGATGGTTAGCTCGTTTCTCTCGGGGTTACTTGGAGTGTGGGTTGTAGGGGTATCCACGATCGATGCCTTTGAGTTCGAGGACGAAGCTGAACGGCTTCGTTACAACGGCCTGATCGCGGAATTCCGGTGTCCTAAATGCCTTAACACTAATCTTTCGGGATCCGACGCGCCGGTTGCGCGGGATTTGAGGCGCACGGTCTACGGATTGGTCGACGAGGGAATGACTGACGATCAAGTGCGTCGCTATTTACAGGCTCGATACGGAGATTTCGTGTTGTATGACCCGCCAGTTAGAGCAAATACGTGGATCCTGTGGTTTGGACCACCTCTCCTGCTGTTGGCAGGCATTTTGGTGCTCCGGAGAATTGGTAGCCGCATGACAAGGGTTTCGTTATCCGATGACGAGCGAGCCCGGTTGGAGGTTATCCGGAAACAATGATCGCGATCTATCTCGGCATGGGCGTTGCCTTGCTCGCGACATCCGCTTGGGTATTTTTTGGCGTTGCGTACTTTCGGCCCCGAGCTCGTTGGTTGGACGATGATGCGCGCAAAGCACTTTATCGGGATCGCTTGAACGAGATCGAGACAGAAGTGAAATCCCAGGTAATCGAAAACGTTGATTCGACGGAACTTACGGAAGAATTGGGGGTCGCCTTGTTAGAGGACCTCGAAGGCCAGGATGACGATGGTGATGACGGGAGTTCCCGCTTAGTTAGGTTGAGCCTCGCCTTTGTGGTCGTCGCAGCGTCCGTCGCCTTATATCTGCATTGGGGAGATCCGAGCGCCGTATCCATACGAAATGTCGGGTCGATGGTAACGAACATTAACTCGACGCGTGGCGAACTAAACGAGGCCGTAAAACGATTAAATGTCCGGGTAAAGAAACGTCCTCAAGACCGCACGAGCTGGTACTACCTGGCGCTTGCGTATTTTAAAGCCGAGCGGTTCTCGGATGCGACCAAGGCATTTGCTATGGTCCAAGCGCCGGGCGACGCACCGCTAATTGATGTGGAAGTGCATTGGGCGCAGGCGGCGTTCTTAGCTGCCGGTGGCATTCTCGATACCGATGCTCTGCGGATCGTTGAGAGGATTCAAACGTATCGAACCGATCATCCGTCCGTACTCGAATTATTGACGTTAGATGCAGTTCAACGGCGTCTGCATGAGCGAGTGGTTAATTACAGTGATCGGGCGCTCCGACAAGAAATAGTTGGAGTACAGCGAGATTTTTTCGAACGGGCGCTTATTACTGCGAGGTCACAACTGAGTTCTGCACGACCATACCTGAACGTTGTTGTCGATGTGCGCACGATTCCAAAAGAGCTTTCCTGGCTCCTGGTATATGCGCGTTCGGAGAGTGCGGGACCGCCACTCGCTGTGGTCAAGAGACCGTTAGATGGTCGGGATTCCTTTAACGTCACGCTTGACGATGCAGTCAGCATGGACCCGTCGCGGCCTATTTCCTCTGTAAACCAGGTATACGTCGTTGCCCGGGCATCGGTTACGGGTGGCGCTAGCAGGCATCCGGGGGATATGGAGAGGCTAAGCGATATCTTGATACCGGATGGAGCGACCATCCGACTGTCATTTGCCGATGACGCGGATGTCGTTGAATCGAAATGAGTGTCACTGCGTGCGCATGGACGCACAAACTTGCGATTTGACGAGTGATTTATCGCCCCTCCTGAACGCGTGACGAATCATCGCTAACGGGTCGTAGGTAGATATCTCTTAAAAGGTTTTCGTCACGTAAGCTGGCTGTTATATATTTTTAACAATTAGTTACGTATTTAAGTTGTTGAAATATATGTATTTCGGCTAAACTACGCTCTGCTGACTAACAGGCACAGTGTTTCATCACTGAATGCGACTTAAAGCGATAAAGCTTGCTGGTTTTAAATCCTTTGTCGATCCGACAACGGTCAGCCTCCCCGGAAAAACATGTGCGGTCGTCGGCCCGAACGGTTGCGGTAAGTCAAATATCATCGACGCAGTACGGTGGGTGATGGGGGAAAGTTCGGCCCGACAACTGCGGGGCGAGGCACTTACGGACGTTATTTTCAATGGCTCTAGTGCTCGGCAACCGACTGCGATGGCTAGTATCGAATTGTTATTCGACAACAGCGACGCGCGGATTGGTGGTGCCTACGCGTCGTATGGGGAGATAGCGATTCGTCGCGAAGTGGCGAGGGACGCGCAGTCCACTTATTACTTAAATGGTAGCCGGTGCCGTCGTCGCGACGTCATGGATATGTTTTTAGGTACCGGATTTGGCCCCCGGAGCTACTCGATCATCGAACAAGGCATGATTAGCCAGTTGGTGGAAGCCAAGCCGGAAGAGCTAAGAAATTATTTAGAAGAGGCGGCGGGGATTTCTAAATACAGGGAACGTCGCCGGGAAACGGAAAATCGGATCAAACGCACGGTCGAAAATCTTGATCGTTTAAACGACATTCGCGACGAACTTGACCGGCAACTAGCCCACTTAAAACGACAATCACGAAACGCCGAGAAGTACAGGCAATTTAGGGAAGAAGAGGGCACCACCACCGCGGCTTTGCATACGATCAGGCTAAGAGCTCTTGAGGCGGGTTTGGCCGTGCACGAGGAAAAATTGTCGGCGTTGGAACTCGAGAATGAGCGCAATAGGACCGAGCTTCAGAGCCTTGATACGTCGCTTGAAAAAGCTAGAGCAGAGCAATCCGAGACCACGGACACGTTCAACGACACTCAGGGCAAGTACTACAAGTTGGGTACCGATATTGCACGTCTAGAGGAAGGCATACAGTTTAATCAAGAAAGAATTTCCCAGCTGGGCGAGGACCGCAAAGGGGTTGTTGTTCGACAGGCCGAAACCACGACTCAACTCGAGATGGATGACGCCGAGATCGTGTCTTTGCAGGAAGGTGTCCTAGCCAAGAAACCTGAACTAGAAGCGGTCGAGGTCGATTTTGAACGCGTGAGTTCGGAACTTACCGCCAATGAATCTTCGGTAATTGAGTTGCAAAGGTTGTGGGATGAATTTAGTGCGCGTGCGAGTGCAAATGACGCTGAAATCCACGTCCAGGAGAGCCGCGTCGAACATTTGGATCAAGTGCTCCTGCGGTTGCGCGCTCGGCGTGATCAGCTTGACACGGACCTTCCGGGCTCAGGCTCCGAGGCTTCCAGTCTCCGCGACTTAGCGGAGCAAGTGGAGCATGTGCAAGGAACAGTCAACGCGTTGGCGACCGATTTTGAGGCATGCATTGAGGCGTTACGGTTAGCTCGAGACAACGTTGTAGAAAGAGAACGTTCGCTGGAGGAAGCTCGTATTTCTGTTCAGGCGATGCGCCACGAACTTGCCTCGCTGTCTGCGCTCCAGGACGCCGCACGTGTTGGTGAGGGAACCGAAACAGATGCGTGGTTAGTCGGACATGGTTTGTCTGAGGCGGCGCGGATACGTGATGATCTGAAGGTCACGGCTGGTTGGGAACGGGCCGTGGAGGTCGCTCTTGGCACGGATTTGATGGCTGTCAGTGTGGATGACATTACAACGTTTGCGGACAAGGTTACCGATCTCGCGGGTGGCGAGGTTACGTTGTACCAAGCGTCGTCTGTCGACGATCACTCGATCGGTGAACTGCGACCGTTGGCGGCATATGTTGAAGATATGGAAGCCTCTTTGGGTGGTCTTCTCGATGGAATTTTCGCCGCCGAGTCCATGGAAGACGCGGTGCTGGCTCGAACCAAGTTGCGACCGGGTGAAAGCGTCATTTTAGCGAACGGCGTATGGTTTGGTCGAGACTGGCTGCGCTTCCGACAAGTCGAAGAATCTGGACAAGGAATTATCGAACGCGGTCATGCACTTGAGGTGCTGGAACACGAAGTCGAA